>Ga0247723_1002156_pt1 | contig 10743 bp, 10 predicted proteins | sample MSEWelMarce5H_FC_FD_189079 | JGI IMG/M metagenome (GOLD analysis project Ga0247723, IMG submission 189079) | Subsurface sediment microbial communities from gas well in West Virginia, United States - MSEEL Well Study Marcellus 5H_FC | ecosystem: Environmental > Terrestrial > Deep subsurface >...
GGGCTATAATGAGTGTCATTGTTAATATTACGATACAAGTGAGAAAGAACATGACAACAATGGTATTGAGACGCCTGTTTGTTGCTGCCACATTCTCGGTATAATTCGCAACATTGTCTGCGAGACTTGGAGCCAATGTATGGCCTGGGTCTACGCCGTTTGTTACGAGTTCAAATTCCAGTTGGAGGGTTTCAGGATTCACTATAGGGACTGGTGTTTTGCGACATAAGGGGCACATTGTTCCATACATTTGAACCCATGTGCTGTAGCAGGAGTCGTGATGTTGAAGGAGACATAGGCACGCGCGAGGAGTGTCATTGCGAGGGACATCCTCCAAACAGAACATACATTTCTCTAGGGAGGACTGCTCGTGGACATTAATAATAACATTATCTGTGTGGACATCATCGCTACTGCTTCCGCGATCCATGTCCTCTATAATGCTAATTAAGGGCTGGGTTTTAGGGTGGGCTTTAGACTTATATATAAGTCGTGCTCTAACGCTCATTTAAATGAGCGTTGGACCAAGCCGGTTCAATTTTTAAGGGGGGAGTGTCAACACTATAGAGGATACATTGTATTCACTATAGAATATATTTGTTTGACTGGCTCTTAGATGAACTTAGTGACTGCTGCTCCTCTCGTTCCTGCGCCAGACATCCATTGAGGATGTGCAATTGGTTCTGGAAGTTTGTTTATGTCATTCTGATAATGAATGTGCATCTCAACTTCACTTACTATTGCTGGAACGGCCCAGTCAATTACAAGCTTATTTAATTCAGCAATTTGCCCGGGTATGTTATAAGAAAGGTTCTTACCATATTGTAAATAGAAAGAGCGCATTATAATCTGTAGTTCGTCCACGGACTGGTCATCAATATCGTAGCCCCCCTTTTTGTAGACTGCGTTGCGGATGGAGGCTTGTAATTTGGCAATATTCTCCGGTGAGAAGAAGGCTTTGGACACTTCATTGGCCTCCCAGGACCCTTTGAGGACGGCTTTGGCCTGGTTGTCCTGGACGGCGGTCTGGTATCCGAAGCCTTGTGCGTTGGGGTCAGCCAAGAAGCCACCGGCGGACTTTACCGGCGTGACCAGATTGACACGGCCATTGGATTCTGGGGTTGGTTGGTATGTGTTGAAAAGTTGGAAGCTCATTTTTACTGGGGAGGCAAATCTCTATTATGTTTGTCCGGTATTTTTCGGTCGCTGGGCCGCGGGGCTGCGCTCAGCCTTTAAGCCTGTTTAAAAAACCGGCTTTTGCGTAAAATATTTTCTCCGGATAAGGTATAAGAGTATAAAATGTCTTCCGTAACTTCTCAAATCGCACAAATTGGTCGTAGAATTAATTATTTCCGTACTTTAGCAGCAGATGTATCTGGTTACACTATGGCAGTAGCAGCAGATAATAACAGTTGGGCAGCACCAGTTGCAGCAACTCTTTATGCAAATAATACTATCTTACAAGATATGGGTGAAATTGCAAAGTACAATGGTCAAATCTTACGCAAGGTTCGTGCTATATCAGCACCAGGTACACCAGCAGGAGGTGTTGCAACTGCTTACTTCATTGTAATGCCAGGTGGTGAATACCCAACCCAAGGTATGTCTTCAACTACTGTTACAACTGGCAGTGTAAGTGTATTACCAATTTCAGCAGTTGCACGCTTAGGTTAAATACCCTTAACGTTTTTTTATAACTTTCTTTATAGAAATCCTTTCAAAGTCTTTCTATAAGAGATTTGCCGGCTAGCAGGCCAACTTTTTTGCCGCCCGCAAAATAGAATGGACTTTCAATTCATAATATATGTATTCCTCGCAATTGTAATAATCACCTACACACCCCTATATTTCTACCGCCAGAACAAGTATGTCGGCGCACTTGTCTCCTTCATCTTAGCAATTCTCATCATGACTTTCTACGGTATTCGCTGGTTCACAGGTGAAAACATAAACGCAGGCCCAAGCACATACAGTGGCACATGGCCTCCATATATCAATGTATGTCCGGATTATTTGACCTATTACGAAGGGTCTATAGGAAAGGGCTGTATTAACAAGACCGGTCAACAAATCGGCAACTTGCCAGTCGCCTCTGAAACACCAACCGTCGGCCAATTGTTTAACCATTTAGCAGTTGGCACAACTCCAGTATACACCGCCTATAACCTTGATAATAAGGAAGCCGCCTGCACAAAAGCACGCGAACTCGGTCTCACATGGGAAGGTATTACCAACGGTGATGTATGCACTTTCTAAGGCTGATGAAACATCAGCCGCAGTTAAGTGCCTATTTTAATAGGAATTTCCTAGAGCGCGGTCCATTTATTCATTATAGGATATTTATTAAATAATATTCTATAATGCTTCTTTGTTGCTGGCTACATATACACGATTGGCCCATATTCTGCTGCGTTCAACGGTCTAAATAGCATTTGGCTTAATACACCAAGGATGAGTGTTCCATTAGCATTTGAAAAAGAAAGAGTCAGCGCCGATTATTGTTTCCAGCCTGACGCGGAGGCGAAACTACTCGGCTGGGTTCAGAAACAGACGACCAGCGCATTTCTCATTGTTGGGCCACCAGGCATTGGTAAGACGACCCTCGTCTACCGTGTTCTGAAGAAACTCGGCTATACTCTCGTGGAGTTCAACGCGAGCCACACGCGCAGCGGCATTGCTTTTACGAAGACAATCTTGCCACTCCTTCGCTATGGTGGTGTGCAAGAATGGCTCCGTGATGGTAATAATAAGCGCATGGGTGTTCTCCTGGATGAAATGGACGGCCTGAGCAGCGGTGAGAAGGGCGGCCTCAATGAACTTCTCAAATATTTGCGCGCCTGGCAACCTGACGACGGCTCCCATCCACTCATATTGATTTGTAATAAACTCCAGGGACGTCCTATGGAACAAATCAAGCGTATGTGCACGACTATTGTCCTGGACCCTCCAAAGCCGGCCCAGATTTGCGCCACGATTAAGGAAAAAGAGGCCGAGCGCGAAATCCCTGAACAGATTCTATCATGTGGCGACCTCCGTGTCCTGTTTCGTTTTATGGACGGTTATCCGCCACTTGACCAGCGGGTCCATCTGGAAGAGAGCCGATGTACGAGCACGAGCTTGGAATGGGCCTGGTATTGTCTCTATACGGAATACGACCCTTATCAGACAATTGAACTGGAGTATAATGAGGCGAATTTGGCCGGCCTTGTTCTACATGAAAATACGCCACAGCGTTTGAAAGAGGCCGGCGCACAGGACCCACAGGCTCTAATAGATTACAAGCGGATTTTCAACATCATCTATAAATGTGATTGGGCGGATTTCTGGGCCTTCTTCTATCAATGTTGGCACATCTTACCGCTCAATCAACAGCTCAAGCTCAAATGTCCGAACCAGATTTTTTCATCACGCCGTGATACGCCGGCCGTGCCGACGGAGGCGCAGAATCTCGTGTTTACCCGTGTCTTATCCAGACAGAGCGCACTCTATAATGCTTGGAAGGAAATGTGTTCTGTACATGATGAGAGTGATGTACCAGTACGATGTATACCGATGGTCGCTGGAGCCTTTAGCAGTCCGAAGACTAAGGCATTAGCGTTAGTGTAGGCACTAGTGTAACGTAGTATAAGCACATAATATAATGCTATAATAGTATTATATTATGGAAGATATGTCCGTAATAATTCCTGGGCTCTGGCTCGGCAGTATACGAACAGTCAGGACCCTCAATCACTATAGGGATTTACGGTCTACTGGTTTGACACATGTGCTCACAGTCATGTCCTACGACGAAATTGCCGACCGTAATATTGAAGTGCCTGAATCGCTGAGCTGGACTATTATTCCTATGGAAGATACTCGTGAAAGTAGTCTACATCCCTATTTCAAAGATGCTATTAAACTGATTGAAGATGTGTTGACGAACGGTGGGCGCATTCTAGTTCATTGTATGGGCGGTATTAGCCGGTCTCCAACAGTTGTCGTGGCATATATTATGTGGCGCTTAAAATTGCGATTGACGGCCGCTATAGAATATGTGCGCGACAGGCGAGAATGTATTAATCCTAACTGGGGCTTTTATGGGGACCTTGTGAAGTTTGAAGAGGAACTTTTTAAGCAAATGGAAATGGGGGATGTGCCGAACAAAACAAAATAGCCGCTGGCTATGGAGCTATCTAAAGAAACATCATAGGAAGCACTATAGGATATGACTTTCACGGACAGTGAGAAAGAGGAGGAAGAACCTGTGAAGTATAAGGTTCGTTATCCATCAGGCGCACTCAAAAAGAAGTTCTACAGGCTTGGCGGAAAGTTGGAGGGGACATACAAGATGTTGTATGATAACCCGTCTTACGGGTTAAACCTACGAGAACCTGCTAAAGCAGGTAAATCGTACGAAGACGGTCAGACACATATTAAGGCCGAATACGCTGAAGGCAGGCGACATGGTGTGATTCGTGAATATTATCCTGATGGCCAGCTACAGCTCTATGCCGAATATGAGAATGGCGTAGAACATGGTGTCTTTCGTCAATATTATCCGAATGGGCAGTTGGAAATAGAGACATATTACGACCACGGCTTAGAAGTGAAACATTATAAGGAATGGGATGAGAACGGAAAACTCATCACATTTATTACACATCGCTAGGTTTAATTATTAGCCTACCATATTATTATAGTGTTATTCTTGGAGACAAACATTATAGAGAATTAATAACCCACTTCACCTTCGTGGAGTAGTTTATGGACAGTGAGCGGAGCTGTGCGGCCCATACGGAGTGCGCGACCGACGACCTGCTTTTCGTCTTCAGGTCGCAGGGCGTGATAGAGGACTACATGTGTCGCGGCGACAATATTGAGACCAACACCGAGTTCTCGCGAGTTCATAAATAGGACCTGTATTTTGCCCTTTTCAAAATCGGCGATTGACTTATTAATGGAATTGGAATTACCCTTAATAATTTTATATTTGATTTGTGCCTGTTCACAGTCATCTGCGAGGGCAACAAAAGGATTGTCATAATTGCTGAAGACGAGCACCTTTTCGCCTGGGTTTTCTTTAAGTAGGCGTAAGAGAACGGCCGATTTTCGTGGTGGGCCGGCGTCTTGGACGACGAGCGGAGCAGGTTGTTCGGCAACATGGACGAGTTGGTCCGTGCGAAGGCGAGTGCGACACATTGGACATTGACCGTTAAGTCGCATACACTTCAATATACAACTGGCGCAATACATATGGCTACAACATGGCGTATAAATGACGCTCGCAGGCGGGTCATAACATATTGGACATAGTTCTTCGGCAATACCAGCAATACGCTCACGGAAAGTCTGTAGCTGTGTCTCCACGCGTTCTTTAGAACGGCGCAGGGTCGCAATAGCTTCTTCTTTGTGCGCTGCCGACATATATTCCATGGCTTCACGATAGGTAATGGTGAGTTGAATGTTGGATATGTCGCGCAAGTAGCGATGTTCCACGGCCTTCAACAGGCTGGCAGCGGAGTTGGAGTTAATATTTAACACGCCGAGAGCACCATGTATGTCATCCGCGTCAATCAGTTCCTGGACGGCAGGGTCCACGAGACCACGGAGGGCATTGTTGACGGCACTGCGCCTACATCGGTGTGTAATGTAGTGGACCGCCGGCATCTGAAATGAATGACGGTAATAGGCTGCTGAGCATCGTATAATGTTAATGTAGGAGTTTATTCGTTCCAGGTGCGAAATGTGTGGGAAATAGGTGTGGGATTGGAAACGGTGATGTGCGACATAATAGGATGTATAGTTATGTAAGTATTCGGCGAGCCAATTGACCAGTTCTGGATTAAGTGCGTCCAAGTTTCGCCCATTTACGATTGTTTCAATCAACTCGCGATGTATGCCGACATTGAAGAGGACCATGTTTTGCCACGAGGCAGTTATATACCAGTTGAAGATGGAGACTGGTCGTTCTGTCCCTCCGCTGATTTTAATGGAGTCGGCCTCATCATAAAAGACGCGCTCCCACCAGAGGCCGGCCCCATTTACTTCGCTCATTAGCTGGGCAAACATGGTATTACTCACTATAGTGAGGTCTGCGTTCTGAATTGGAACAAGGTTTGTAGATATGTCTGCGCGCGTCTTGACAATGTGGGCGCTAAGCGTGGTCTGTGTGGCAACATATTGACGCCACTGTGGAATAATACTATAGGGAACAACTACTAGATTTTTACAGTTTTTGGGGTCGGACCTGTCATGGGTCGTCGTGTGAATGGTGTAACCGGTTCTGGAGCCATTCATAATGTGGCTCGTGCGCAAGATGGGGTCGGCCGGTGGATTTTCTTTGAGATGAGCAATGTAGGAGAGAACAGTAAGAGACTTACCTGAACCGACTGGGTCGCCGTATATACCTCCATTTCCTCGTGTGTAATAGGTAGCGCCAGATGCGTCGGCCTGTGTGATGCCGGCAAGCATACGTTCTTCGTGGATTTTGAGACCGGCTGCGCCTGTACGTTGATGTTGCCTTAGGGGCAATTTAATAGAGGCCGGTTGTTCTATTTGGGGATAAGTGTCGCCGAGTGAATTGCCAAAGACGGCGCTCATATACTCGGTAACTTTTCTTGAACTATGTAGGCTTTCTCTCACATTTACATATGGAGGAATAGGAGGTGTATTCATTAATAATCTTGTATGACAACATTATTAATCTTTAGATAGGGTAGGATAGGTCTATACATTGAGGCGTAATTCTGTAGATGGCGATGGACTAATGAATTGAATTGGTTGGATTGGTCCTTGCGTTAGCACTTGCGCTTGCGCTGATACAACTGGGGAGCCCGCGGTCACAACGCCCCCAACAGAGCTACCAAAGTCGCGCATAAAAATATCTCTTATAGTGCGGCCCTTAATAAAATCCTTGATTTTCATATCCGTCTTACGCAATATAGGATTATCATCTTGTTTGCGGAACATGTCCTTATTAAATGTGTTCAAGCTGTGGCTCATGACAAGCATAGTCTTGAATGGGTCCAATTGTATCATTGGATGTTTATATTCTTCCAAGAAGCTCTTTTCTTCGGCACATTTCACGGTTTCATCATAGGTGTGTGTTTTACCGTATGATTTACGCCATGCCATTGTGCCGTTCGTGGCATGATTCGGTCCATATGGTCCGAGACGAATGATTTGGCCGTTGTCCTTGTAATACATGAAGATTTCGCTGGAACCGGCAAGTTCAATCTTTGGAAAGCTGCGGAATTTGTGGACGACATGACTGACGCGTTCTGGTGGATAATAATCGTCGTCGTCCATCGCAATAATAATGTCGCCCTTAGCCTCCTTGTTAAGACGGTTGCGCTTTGCGCCAATATTGACTTTGACTGGATCGTATATGTAGCGCACATTAGGGAGGCCAGCTGCCTTGGTGTGTCGTAAGAATTCTTCACCACATGGCTCAGAACCGTCGTCAAACATAATCCATTCCATGCGCTCCTTTGGATAATCCTGATGCGCGTAGCAGGCCACAAGACCTTCCATAAATTTTGCGCGGTTATATGTGGGGGTGACGATGGAGACGAAGGGGTGGGTGCTTAGTGGTGGAAGTGCTTTAGCATTTTTTGTTTTGGACATAGATGAAATAATATTCTAACTATTTCATCTAGGATATCTTTAGATGGCTTTCATTTCTTTCCCTTCTTTTTCTTGAGGGGCTGTGGCTGTGTAGATGTCCTGATAGGGCTAATAAGACTCTGTAGGTCTGAATCAGGTCTGCTGAAAGTTTCTTCTGCTCGCACTATAGGTGATGGTTGTGATGTTGGAGCTGGTCGTGGTGTAGCTGGCGGAGCCTGCGCTAACGCTGACGCTGACCCAACAAACACCTCCTCGGCCACAGGCGGCAAGCGGACCGACGGTTTTCGTATGGTATTTGTATAAGTCGGTATGACGGTCGGTTTAATCTCATGATAAGCCGTCGCCGTATCTATTTGGGCCAAGCCGCAGTCGGACCCATCAGGTTCTGAATAACAACAACCCATTACTTCCTATAATGTGGCCTCTATTGTTTATAGCTTTCCAGTGTTTTCTGGAAAGCGGCCTTTAATGTATCTATGTGTTCATCTGGGTAATAGACGACGGCTGAACGCAGTAGACGCTCAAAGAATCCAAGACTATTTTCATAATCGGCGGTTGAACTCACTATAGGAATCATTGTGTAGAGATGAAGTGGACCTGACTTTATACGTTGAAAGATGAAATAGATGAAGATAGGAACAACAAAGAGTGGTATTGCGCCCCAAATGAAGTATAGAAGGCGATAGACGGCCGGCCGATGTATGGCCGTGTTGGCGGCGAGACTACCACTGAATGTACAGACTACAAGCACGACGGACCAGACGAAAATAGATGTTGCAATACTCCAGGTTGTTCCAGTGACGGTGCTAAGACGGAACTCGGACTCTTCCAGCTTTTTCTCATTTTTCTTTAGAATCCCAAAATCATTACGCAATTTCTCAGCACTGGCGGCTTTAATATTCGCAACTTGATTACGGATGGCTTCTCGGACCTTTATATCCGTCAAGCCATCTAGTAGCCGTGCCTCAGAACCGGCGAGGTAAGTATCCAATTGTATTTTATTGGCCGTGGCGCCGTTGGCCTTGAACCATGCTTCAGTATCACGAGCCTCCTTTATGAAGACCCCCTTACGAGCATCATCTATAGTGTGTTGATTGTATAATATCTCGGCTATATATGGAAGACCTGTATAATAGCTGATGAATTGAGCCTTTGGCTTATCCGTTTCAATGATTGTATCTACCCGCTGTTTATAAGCATCTTTCTGCGAAAGTATTTTCAAGAGGTCAGCCGTAGGATTATCTGTGAGCCATTTATAGGTTGTATCATTGAGGACCAGTATTTCATTGGCACTTTCGGGGGTTAATTTGCCCTTTTCTTTAAGTTCCAGTGCTCTTTTATGATAATTCTGAATAAGGTCATTGAAATTCGTTCGTTCTTCACGGATTTTATTTTGTTCTTCCACACTATAGGATGTGTCACTAGTAAATGGATTTCTGATTGTGACCATTCGGCTCCAGAACACTCTAATGTAAACGGTGTTTTCTCTTTCGTGTTTTGGTGGCGCGACTGCGGCCGGCCAGTTTCATGCCAGTCTCAAAGAGGGCGATTATTTCGGTCAGCTTCTTCTTATAATTGGTGGCAGCATCAGGACTCTTATCATCTACGAAATTGCTGTGGAGTATGCGTGCTTGGCCGACAAGATATGTGTCGTAATTGGATGTGGCTTTATCGTATGCGTCCATTATATTCTATATAGTATTTCTATCTAGAATATAATAAAGATTATTGGGTCTAATATCCGTATTTGAGACCACCGAGACCATTTGATATAGTGACGAAGTTATATGACTCCGCGTAGACAGTTATATTGTAGAGATATGTCGGCTCTTGTGGAAGCGGATATGGGTCCACTTCCAGTTCAAAAAGGCGAATTGCGCTGGCATTGACAGCTCCGCTTGGCTGGTCGCCAGGTGGGTCAATCTGGAATGGGAAGACGTACATATAACGGGTGAGCGGGTCCGAACCACCAACGACCGACTTATATTGTGTCTGTGTGGTGTAATAGGACCCACTCTTGCCCTCCTGGTATTCTGTTCCATTGAAGAGAAGTCGCATAGACCGAATGATTTGGTCCTGTGTCGCGGGGACGAGCACACCACTACTAAACACGGTATTCACTATAGTGGATGCTCCTGGGGTTGCTGTGAATGGGTAGGCCGGATAATTCCACCAATTTGTGTAGTTGCTATGTTGGTTGCGGTCATCGTAGCTGTCCGTGCGCCGTGGAAGAATAATGAGACGACTGACTAAGTTGGAGAGTTCCAAGTTGAAGAGTTCACGACCTGTAATGTTGTCCAGGGTATAGCGACGGATTTGGCTGACGAGATAGTTGAGCGGTGTGGTGGCGAAAACCTTGCGCTCTTCGTCCGTCAAGCTTATGTAGGTCGCTTCCAGGCGGGCATTCACATCTAAATTATTGAGTGCCGGCGTAGTTGCGTTCCAGTCCACATAGAAGTTGCGGATTTCCTGTGCGTCGACGTCGTCGGCCACATATTCAGGTTCATTTACGGACCAGAATTGGCTGAGTCGTCGGCCAGGGCGAACACGAACACCAGAAGGGTCCAGGACAGTATATAGTTCCTGGAGTGGGCGAAATGTGATTTGGACATCGCATTCGTGATATTGTAGGGCGACTAGTGGAAGTGCCTTATAGGAACTGCTATTAAACCAAAATGGGATTGGTATACGGAGTGTGCGGCCGAAGATGGAGGGACGATTTGTTTGTTGAATCTGGGTTGGGTCCTGGACGACACTGGGGTAGCCGATACCTTGAGACCCGCCGGCGTAAATTCCACGAGCAGGGTCGGTCAGTTCAGGGACATCGCCGACGAGTGCGCGCCATTTTTGGAGGGTGTCGTAGTCCTGGTCAAGATGTGCGCGGGCATTAATATACTCACTGTCAAATTCCTGAATCTTAGAACCTCCTATAGTGAAGTTGATGCGTTTAATCATGTGGACACCAATGGCGTTTACCCATTGAAACTCGTATTGGTTTGGTCTGAGTTCTGGGTTGACGTATTTACTATAGATGTCAGGGAGGTCAACTGTGAGTGTGAGTTCGCTAATAAGGTCGGTTACACGAGGGATTTTTGCGCGGACGGTGATTTCCTGGTCGTAGAAGAGTTCATTGGG
>Ga0247723_1002157_pt1 | contig 10743 bp, 24 predicted proteins | sample MSEWelMarce5H_FC_FD_189079 | JGI IMG/M metagenome (GOLD analysis project Ga0247723, IMG submission 189079) | Subsurface sediment microbial communities from gas well in West Virginia, United States - MSEEL Well Study Marcellus 5H_FC | ecosystem: Environmental > Terrestrial > Deep subsurface >...
ACTTGAAGGTGCCTACCGAAATGTGGGCTATCCTGAAGAATAATCAGATACCGTTTGAAGAGACAAAAGAAACCACTTTTCGTGTGTTGCGCGAAGTGAAACCAAAAGCGAAAAAAGGAGGGTATGAACTTGAGTGATCGAATTGAAATTTTTAAGGCTATCATTGGTGGTATGGCAGCAAACCCAGAGCCAGATGTTCATGTTGGATTCAAGGCAACTTATAAGGACACGCAAGAATATCTGAATGCGCTAATTGACACTGCCATTCTAATAACAGATATGTCTCTTGCACGATTAAAGGAAACAGAACAATGAGTAACACCGCAGTAGCGAAACAAAACCCGACGGTGGCGATGCTGGAAAAATATCGTCCAGAGCTTACCAGGTCTTTGCCGCCGGGAATGTCCAACCACGAAACGAAAATGTGGGCTGTTACTGAAATGGCTATACGCCAGAACCCAAAGATTCAGGAATGCACCCCCGCAAGTATCGTGGCTTGTGTCACTAAGTCTTGGGCGTATGGCTTGCCGTTTAACACCCCGGAACAAGAGTGCTTTATTATCGGATACAAGAACACAGCGACGTTCCAGCTTGGGTATCGGGGCTTGCTTGAGCTTGCATACCGTAGCGGCCAAGTTAAGGGCGTACAAGCCCACGCTGTGCGCCAGCATGACAAGTTTGATATTGAGCTTGGCCTTGCCAATACCCTGATTCACAAGCCGAAACTTGACGGCGACAGGGGCGACGTTATCGCCTACTATTGCGTGATTGAGTTGAACGACGGTGTGAAGGTCTGGGACTGGATGAGCAAGTCCGATGTTGAGAAGCATGAGAAGAAGTTTCGCAAAGGCCAGCAAATGGGCGATGCTTGGGCGAACAACTTTGACAGCATGGCTTTGAAAACCGTGTTTATCAAGGCAGCAAAATGGATACCGAAATCTGTGGAAGACAAACGCGGCGCACAGTTTCATGAAGTCTTGCAGGAAGAACGTGCAGCCGAATACATTGATGTTCAAAGCGAGTCTGTACCGCCAGCAACATCGGCAGACGGCCTTGCAGAAAAACTCAAGAAGCGCAACAAGAAGGAAGAATCGATTGACGTTCCTGCACAAGACCTCCCGGAAGGAGACCCCGTTACAGGCGAAGTCAAGTACCCGTTCGACGGCCTCGACAAAGAGGGCTTACTGGAACACTATCTCGAAGGCGCAGGGAAGCGCGAAGTGTCCGTGCTGCAAGAAAAGAACTGGCTCGCCGCTGTCGGCGCGATGGACGGCCAACCCGTGGAAGAACTTAGCGAAGAGCAACTGCACGCGATGTGCGTGTTGATAGAGGAGTATAAAGCATAGTCTTTTCCCCGCGCCATGCGGCTGCGACGTGTTGACCGCAGTTTAAGACTGTAACCGTGTTACAGGGTGCGTATGGCGCGGGTAATTAGCTCTCTCCCCCGCTTCCCTCGGCGGGTTCCCGTTCCCTAGCCCGGTGGAGCCTTATCCTACTCCACCGGGCGACTGACACAACTTAAAAGGAGAAAATCATGCGACTCAAAAAAGGTGATGTTATTTACCGGGACTGTAAGTTAGGTCACAAGTTCCGGATACTCAAGGAAGATATGGACTTAGACGACACATGGCAGCACTTACCCGCCGATGCTATCATGGCGAAGTTTGACGCGCTTATCGCGGAGTTGAAACACGACTGGCGCGACGACCTCAAGCGGGGGGACTGGGTGGAGACGACTATCGGTATCCGCAGAGTCAAAAAACGTAATGACGTACATAAGCATATTTGGAATTTTTCTCATGCCTATCACGATGGTGAGATAAAGGAAACCCCTTGGTTATGCGAAGATCAAGAGAACATCCGATCCCGCTGGACACCGCCGGAATGCCCGGAGTTGCCGCTGGACTTCAAATGGCGCAGAGATAAGATTGTATATAGCGGCATTGAAGCTACTCCTTTGGCTTGGTTAGATTTTGCGCAAGCGGGGGAATGGGTAGCGACATCAAGATTAAAGGATATTGTTGACTGGCAGGACACTTGGGGGAAACTGAAATGACCCCCACTCACTACCGCGCCATACCTCATACTGGCGGACTATTTGAAATCCAGTACCGCAAGCAGGCGAACTGGGCGTACACTAACATTGGTACGGCTGTACGCTACGCATCCGGCATCATTTCGTTCAACGGCAAGACGTACCGTTCCAAAACAATTATGCTGCACAAACTGGAAGAGGGTAACCCCTTGACATCCTAGTCAACTTATGGTACACTCAATAAAAGAGAGGGAATTAGAATGAACGACCCGAAATTCAAAATAGGCGATAAAGTCTGGATAGGCAGATTTGAGCCACACACCACAAAACAAATTGAATGTCCTGATTGTGGGGGCACAAGACATTTGCATGTCACGCTTTGGAATGGAGAAGAGTTTGATATTGAATGTAAGGGTTGCGCAAGAGGATATGACCCACCTAGTGGAGTGATTAAAGTTTACACGCAACGCGCATGGGCAGAGCAAGACAAAATTACTGGCATGGAAATATCAAGCCGTGGCACTCGCTACTCTTTTGAGCATTGGGATCATCATTACTCATGGGAAGAAGAATTTGTTTTTGATAATGAAGAAGATGCTAAAAAGAGCGCAGAGGAACGTGCGGCAGCTTATGAGATAGATGACACCGCCAGAAACTTAGCCAAAACAAAAGACCATAAGTCTTGGGCTTGGCATGTTAGCTATCACCGCAAAAATATCAAAGAGGCGCAACGCCAACTTGACAGAAGCACAGAAGCATTACACTACGCCCAATCAAAAGCGAAGGATGTTTTATGAAAATCGTAACGCACACCATCGAAACCACCTTTGACATGGATGGCGAAGAAGACGAATACCCTGGTATTGAGAATGTCAAGGTTGAAATCACCATCAAAGAGTACATCTCCGACCCGTACCTGTATGGCGCGGACTTGGACGGCAACCGAGGCGAAGAGCGGGTAGAAAGCGAGTTTGGCGTGGCGAAGGTTATATTCCCTGACGCTGACAAAGTGCCGGAAAAGTTGCAGGCCATGATCCGGCGGCACTATCACCGCTATGACGCGGAAGATTGGAGTCAATTGGTATGACCCCCGAAGAAAAAGAGAAAAAAGAAGCATGGCAAAAGGCAGCAAAGGATTGGGATAAAATAGTAACCCAGTTGGAGAAGTGTCTTAAAGATGCGCGTGAAGCGAGGCTGGCGTGTATTGCAACTGAATCCGAAGCTGAATACGGCGGTAACGTTTTCCGTGCTTGGGTGCGTCATTCTAACCGCAAAATCCTAAAGGCACAAGGGATGCTTGCCAAGTTGAAGGAGATGGTATGACCCCCGAAAAACCAACAATCGCAAGTGGCGAGATCGTCTATAATGACGGCGATTTTAGCCTGCTACACGTCAAGGTCTTAGACGAGGGCGGCGGGTCATACTTTCAGATAGTAACAGAGGGTTGGGCTTTCGACACCATCCAAGAGCTTGTAGAGGTTCTGGAAGACGCTGGAAAGCGGTTAGGGTACAAGGTATGATTTTAGGAATTGACCCCGGCAAAACGGGCGGATATGGCATCATCGAACAAGGCAAGGTGAGGGAGTGCGACATTATCAACACGCATGACTTCCAAGAATTGCGCGATCTGGCTATTGACTACAAAAGCATAGGCGGCCTGACCTGCTACCTTGAGGGTATCCACTTCCAGAAGGGCAAGTTTAACCCGCGTAGTTTCTCAGAGCACGCTATCAGTATTGGCCTTGTCTGGGGCGTTATGGAGTCACACGGCATCAAGGTAGTCATTATCGGTGCCACCACATGGCAGAGCAAAGAACTTGTCATCTCAGGCCAACGTTGCCCCGCAGGAGAGACTAAGGTTTGGAGCGTCAAGATAGCGGAGTCCTACGGCGCGTACTTGAGCGGGTATACCAAAGCAGAAAAGCCAAACGTCGCAGATGCAGTGTGTATCGCGGCGTATGGGTATAAACAAGAGAGGGTGAAGAAATGAACGAACAAGGAATCCAAGTCCCAGCAGGTACGATTGTCAACGGGTTACCATTTGAAAAGTATCAGACGCTACAAAAGCGTATCGCGGAGTTGGAGGAAGAGTTAAAGACACTCAAGCCTGAGCCGTCCATCCCCGACTGGATCGCGCCGGGAAAGTGGGTAAAATCAAAGCAGTCATTTAATTGCTACCACGTCACAAAATTAGTAGGTGATAAAGTTTATTACAAGAAGGATGACGGGGAAGATTGGCTTTATATGCAACATTGTACCCCCTTCACCCCGCCGCCGTGCCCGGAGTTGCCAATGCACTGGAAATGGTTTGATGATAAATTCAAAAAAGTCCAATATCTTTCTAATGTTATGTCTTTTGACGCTTGGCTTGCGGCTGTAAATGTTGATTCAAATTCTTTTTTTACAGGCGTTCCCGAAAAATTACAATCCATCCGCGACTGGCGCGAAAAGTGGGCTTAGTTTTTCCCCTTGCCCGGTGTTGCGGCATGTCCACCGCAATAGCATGTTTTGTAGCGACACCGGGCAATTTTCCCCTTGACATCGGCGGCGGCGTGTGGTAGGATAACAACGGCTAAGCTATCAACAAATAGACTCTGTAATTGCGTGGCTTTTAGGAATCCTTCAAGGAAACCGATAGCTTAGCCGCTAAAGGCCATGCAATTATGGAGTTTTTTGTTTGGAGGATTCGAGATGAAGATTGAAGTGGAAAAAGAGATTTTAGAGTTAATTCTGGATATGCTCAACCCAGAAGAACCACCATTAGAGGGTTTCGAGGCTGGTTACAAATGGGGCTTAATTTACCCCACCTTCAAGGAATGGCAAAAAGATTTAGAGCAAGCCTTTGAAGATGAGTGCCCGTACTAATGAGCAAAAAACCGTGGTACCCATTTTTCCCGGCAGACTTTAGGTCAAGCCCAAGAGTGCAAACACTTACCCTTGAACAAGAAGCGTGTTTGCGACGCTTACTCGACATCCAATGGCTATCAGAAGATTGCACTATCCCTGATAATATGCAAATGCATTGCAGTTGGACTTCAAATGCAATGCAAGAGCAATGCACACGCGATGCAGTATTGCAGTTTTTCCCAATTATTGAGGATGGAAAACGCGCAAATTTAAGGTTACGGGAGTTGTTTTTTAAGGCATCTGATACGTCAAGAGAGCGTAAAAAAGCCGCAGAAACACGATGGAATAAGCCAAAAACAAAGAGTAAAAAGAAGAAGGATGCAAATGCATCTGTTTTGCAATGCGACTCAGACTCAGACTCAGACTCAAATAATACCCCTATATCCCCAAATGGGGACTTTGAAAAGTTTTGGAATGCATATCCAAGAAAGTCGGGGAAGGGAAAGGCTTGGGAGTCTTGGGATAAAATCAAACCCAACGCACAGATTCAATCTCGGATACTCGAAGCGATAACCGAGCAAAGTAAAACCGAGCAGTGGAAAAAAGACAAAGGCCAGTACATCCCATTTCCGGCAACTTGGTTGAATCAGAAACGGTGGGAAGACTCCCCTGAAATCGTTTTGGCGGAAAAGCAAGAGGAATATGATTGGTCGGAGTATAAATACTAATGAAAAGTCCAAACGCATGGCCGGAAGGCAAGAAAATGAAGACCTTTGCCGATATGGGATGGGCTACACCCCAAATATCCAAGCACGGCTACCACCCTGAGCTGTGCTTGCTTAAAAGTCTTTTGATAGACCCAAGCCGGGTAAGAGTAGTAAAATTGATTCTGGGGCAATCTGGAAAGCATTTCGCCATGCCGCACTGTGGGGAGATTTACGAGGATATTCTGGAACTCGCCCAACAAGGCGTGTTGTGCAGTGAGTCTTTGGGTTGCAAGTACATCAATGAGGATACCCAAGAAAAGCGGCTCATGTTTTGGGAACTAGAATCGCTTTACAGCTTGACCGGGTTGAACGTGGAGTTTTATTCCAAAAAGGTGCTTGAGGCTTCCAAGACACGGGCGCAACAGAAACTTGGGGAAATCCTAAAGAACGACCCTATGGCGGATTGTGTGGCGTACATCGAGTCTCTCAAGGAGTTTGACCCGCCGGAAACCGATAACTGTGTTTTGGATATTCATGGGCTTGAAGAAATCGGAACACGGTCTGTGGAGAGAATGATTGAGTTAAAGGGGAAGCCGGAGGGGATGCCCACCGGGTTGAATATCCTTGACGGGATTATTCACGGCTGGAACCCCGGTGACATGATAATTATTGCGGCACGGCCAAGCGTAGGCAAAACCGCCTTCGCCTTGAACGCCATGCTTGCGGTGGCGAAGCAAGGCTACCCGGCTCTCATGTTTTCGTGCGAGATGCAACCTAAGCAGATCGCGGAGCGGTGTTTCGGTATCCTTGCAAGTACCCGCATTGAGTGTTTACGGCAAGACGTTCATGTTTCGCAAGAGCTGGCTAAGGTGAAGCAAGCACAATCCATCATGCGCGGGTTCAAAGGCTTTGGGTATGACTCGGACTTGATTCTCTCTGTGCCAAAGATTCAGACCCGCGCACGGGCGCATGTAGAGCAACACGGGGAGAGCCTGATAATCGTGGATTATGTTCAGCGGGTACGGCTTGGGGAAAAGACAAACTCTATCCGAGAGGAAATTGTGGGCGTATCCGGCGCACTCCAATCCCTTGCGAAAGAACTCAAATCGCCTTTAATCGTACTATCACAGATAGGCCGTAGCGGAGACGATGCACCGAAAATGGCGAACATGAAGGAATCTGGAAGCCTTGAAGAAGATGCAGATGTGGTTATCATCTTAGACAAACTGACAGACGCACGGCTTGAAAGCGCCATCAAGTTTTACAATGTGACCGATGCCAAAATTAAGAAAAGCCTTATCGGAATCGAGATAGCGAAAAACAGGCACGGGCCAACAGATAAGATGATCTCTATTTTCAATAAAGAGATTCAGCGATTCAGTGCTATCACAAACAGGTACCAAGAAGTGTCTTATCCACCCCGCGTCCCTGAAATAGCGTGGCGCGATCACACCGAGTCGAAAACAGCACAAGATATGTTTGAATCCCCCGGCTATGATGACGGGGATGAAGACGTACCGTTTTAACAACAAGGAGGAAAGATGAAAGACATCGAAACCTATACCACCGAAAAGCGCGTCCATATTGACCGCATCCAGCACTTGGACAAGATAGGCGATATGGAAGGGCTAGACGCGGCCATGCGCAAGTACAGGGACTTCCTAGCGGACTGGGCAAAAAGAGGGATACATAAAATACCCCTTGACAAACAAGTTAATTTGTGATACACTTTGTAAACAACAACAAAGGAGGATGGAATGGTACCGAAAAAAGGTGATTTAGGATACAAGAGAATTTGCGAAAATATGACAGCTTTGTATTTTTACGAAATAGGATTGTTATGTGATCAGCCAGATGAACGTCTCGCCACCCCAGCCGACCTCGCCAGCATGGGGCTTGTGCGACAGGCGGAGTATGACGCGCTGCTTGAGAAGTACAACTTGCAGCACGATAAACTTGCACGGCTGTTTCGCATAATTATGGCTGATAGAGAGGAACTAGAGAGATACGATGCGATGGAACCCGCTCCCGCAGAGCCTCCGCCGCACGTCTGGCAGGTCGGGCAGTTTGCGAAGTGTCCAGATGGGAAGGTGAGGCGGCTAACACATGCGCCGTTTTACTGTTTCCATGATTTATATGAGTGTGACATACGAGACTGCACCCCCGTCCCGCGACCACCGATGCCGGAGTTGCTAGAGGATTTTGTTTTATACGATACAGGCTTGATGTGTGGCAAGCTGGAATATAACGAGGCTGTTTATTCCCTTGAAACTTGGATTTACATAGCTAAAAACGAACACTGGACACAAGAGCGACTTGATGCACTTCTCGCCCTCGCCGAGTGGCGCAAACTCGTAGGAGACACACAATGACCACCTACACCCCCGACCTAGACCTGCGCCGGAGAGCGGCGGAGGCCGCTGGAGTAAAGCCTAGCGGTATGACTGATTTTCGTAGTCAACATGGAGATGAGTACCCGAAATTTGACATCTCCCTCGATGCGATACTGCCGCTAGTGAGGGAGTTGGATGACCCTGATTTTATGGCCTTCCACCGCGCCATGCGTGAGATTTGCGCACAGTCATACAGCTTGGATTATTTCGATTCATGGCTGACCAGAAAAGCAACCCCCGCCGACTACTGCCGCGCGTTCTTGGCGGCGAAAGGAGAGAAAGAATAATGGACGCTACTGATATGAAGTTTTTCGCAAGTCACCTTGCAGATGAAATGAGGTTATCGGAGGCCGACCAGCGCAGCCGCGATCGCCTCATGCTCGCGGGACAGATACTCGCAGCGATGTGGGCGCATCCATCTACCGATTGGAGTGAGAACGGTAGAACACCAAAAGAAAGGTCATTACTAGCTTTTGAGGAGGCCGACGCTCTCCTATCAGAGCACGAAAGGCATTGGGAGGTGAAGTGATGCTTAATTGGTACAAATATATGGATTACCCAACTCTCAGAATAGATTACAAGAATAATAAGATAATCACAGGCAAATATCTTGGAGATAGCATACAAGAAGATGCCTTAGATTATTTTTTATCTTGGGCAGAATCACAAAGAACAAATCGTACGCACAAAAAACTTGTGTATAGATTTTATTATAGGTTTTCTCATACCTCTGGAGGAGGCTCTTATGAGGCAAATAATGCGTTAAAACTTGTAAAAGCTATGAAAAAGTTTGGTGTAAAAAGCAAATATAGAGCATGTGGATTAGGTAGATTAACTGGAGGTGAATCTGAATTGACCATCTATGTGCCAACCAATCCTGTATTCCATAAATGCCCAACTTGCAAAATGCCGATAAGATAACCAGCCGCAAGGCTAAGGAGGATGGATGACTAACGAACCGAAGCAGGAACAGGCACAACACGCCGGAGCCTGAAAAACAAGACGTGTCTTGGAATCTAACTCAAAAGCAGTATAGGCGGTATAAGGCTTGTGAAGCGGCCTGCGCTGGCATGGACGACCCAGAGAAGGAGATAGCAAGACTCCGCGCCGACATCGAGACGCTGCGGGATGCGCTGGAGAAAGTAAAGATTCGCTCTCATGGATGGGTGGACGATAGACTTGGTATCTATACTCTTGCCCGTGAAGCCCTCGCTAAGGTAGCGAGAAAGGAGGGAGAATGACAACACCATACACACAGCAAGGTAATTATTCGCTTTGCTCTGATTGGAAGAAACAGGCTAAGAATTACAAATCTTGGACAGACTGGGGACACTGCCCGTTCTGTCTCACAGACCAAGATATGCTTGAAAACCAAAGCTGCTGCACTGAGTGTGGCGAACCACTGGAAGAAGGGAGAGTTGATGATGCAGACTGACCCCGAAATCAAAGCACTCGGTAACAGGCTCAATAACCTTGAACAAGGGCTGATAATGTACGCCTCTGTGCTCTACCAAAACAAACTGCTAAACGCTGGCCTGATTACGTCGCTGCCAAAGTACATGCGGCACAGAATAATTAAAGCCCTCGACATGCAGAAAAACGCGCAAACTATAAACGACCCTGAACTGAAAGAATGGAGCAAGCTATGAGTGAGAAGACTGACCACACCGCCGAAATTGAGTATTGGGATGCTCGCGGAGATGAAATGCTGATTTGGAATAACGTTAACGACGCGATACAATGCCTTATGGATGATTGGGATGAGGAACCAAAACAAGGACAGACTATTCAAGTTGATGGATATGTTAGACAGCAACTAAAACCGACTGCGCTTGACAACATTGATTTTGTTGAGAATGCCCTTGAATACCTTGATGATACCTACAATCACGGGGAAGACAGCACTTATATAACAGAAGAGATGCGTGAAGCTGAAAAGATTTTTAAGGACGCGATTCTTAAAGAATATACACCCTACAACTGTGACAAGATAAAGACAATCACCGCCACTTACAACGGTGAAAAATGGGAGTATGAGGTATGAGTGATAAAATAGACCGCACCGCCGAAATCTTCACCGCGCTGGGAGTTACGCCGGAGACGCATCCGTGGTCGTATTGGGTAAGAACTCCTGACGGATGTTATAGGGATTTGTGTGACTACATGAGCGACAATATGTTGTCGTTCGATGAAATTTTAGAGTATTACGGGGATGATGAATTCTTAGAATTAAATTTACTCTCCGGTACCCTCGAAGCGGACGGCCTCGCTGTGAGGTTACTTGCAATTCTTGCCACTGAAAAATACCCAATTGAGCTTGAGCGTAAACGAGGGAACAAAGAAATGGGCTGGCAAGTAAGGTACCAGTATAACTGGAAAGGTTTTAATCCATCCTTCGCCGCTGCCGTCCACGACGCGCTGTGCGAGGCGTTGGGGATCACAAAGGAGGAAAAAGGATGAACTTCACAGAGCGCAGATGTTGGGAGTCCGAGTGTATGGATTACCTGATAATTGAGTATACCGACTGGCCTACACCAAAGCAGTTTATGCCGCACTTCCAAGGCAACATGACCGGATTCAGCCTAGACACCCTCGACGGCGCAAAGGCGCAGTGTAAAGCACACGCGAGGGGAGAGATGGAGGCCACACCATGACCTGCCCCGCCTGTAACTACGAAAGCGCAACTATGTCGCCTATACCTGAATGGCAAGCTGTACGATGCCCACGGTGCGGGACGATGATAAAAGAGGAAGAGAAATAT
>Ga0247723_1002158_pt1 | contig 10742 bp, 15 predicted proteins | sample MSEWelMarce5H_FC_FD_189079 | JGI IMG/M metagenome (GOLD analysis project Ga0247723, IMG submission 189079) | Subsurface sediment microbial communities from gas well in West Virginia, United States - MSEEL Well Study Marcellus 5H_FC | ecosystem: Environmental > Terrestrial > Deep subsurface >...
ATGTCCACCATGTTGGATCACAGACTATAGGCATGGATAACAATAAAAACCATTTAGATGCAAAGGCTTGGATAGATAGCAATATGCCAGACTTTAGCAAGGAGTTCTTTAAGTGAATATCCATGAGAGATTACTCAACTGGTCATACTATGTAACACTATGGCTAGAAGATCCATCTCCAAAACAGCCTTCTACCTGTCGCTCTTTTGAAAAGAACTACACTCCAGAGCTAGGCAATGTCATGGAAGAAGATTACCCTGATATGCCAAGTATTGACTGGAAGGATGGAGAGCTAGTAGAGTCTTGTATGAAAGACCTTCCAGAACACCATAGAAGGGCTTTAAAGGCATTTTATGTAAGCCACCCATACCAGAGTAACCATTCTATCGCTAACTACCTTAGAATCAATGTAAAGAAATTAGAGAATGACCTACAAGAAGCCAGAACAAGAATTAACAAAGAGCTTAACAGGAAGCTATCAGGAGACAAGGCTGTGCGATAACTGTAGGATTAAGAAGCCGAAACACACAGGATATATGCAGAAGTTCAACAATGGTCTAAACCAAAGGTGGATTTGTTGCGAATGTAAAGAAAAAGTTGTTGATTCTTAAAAAATGTAGTAAGATTGCCTTGGGAAATTGTATCTACAGATTCCTGATTTTTTCATTTATCTCCTTCACAGAGACTTTAGCCCTAGAAATAGGGCTTTTTTTTAGGAATTTTCATGGACAAGACAACAATCATGGTCGGCTTACTGGGTGAGAAGCCTAAGATGGCTGAGAAAAAAGAGGGTGGACTTCTTGAGAGTGATGTATCTGCTTGTCCATTAGCAACACAAGACAAAGTTATCAACGAAGGCAACAAGCGCAAAGCGGTAGTGGTCGCTAACTATACAGACAAGCCAGTAGCTAAGTGTATGGATTGTGAGTATTTTTGTCCTTCTAAAGATATGCCTACTTGTGGCATGGGTAAAGGCATGGGCTTCTGCGATAAGTTCGAGTTTACTTGCTCAGAGAAGAATGGCTGTGATGAGTTTGAAGTGGCTACCGAAGAAGATGAAATGGAAGAAGATTATGAAGAATAGTCTCTATGGCAATATCCATGCAAAGCGCAAAAGAATCGCTGAAGGATCTGGCGAAAAGATGAACAAGGTAGGCAGTAAGGCTGCTCCTAGTGCTAAAGACTTCAAGGCTGCTGCAAAGACAGCCAAACCATACAAGGCTAAAAAATGAACAAGACTCAGAAGAAAATCGGCAAAGTAATGGGTGAATACAAAGAAGGCACTCTACACTCTGGCAAAGGTGGCAAAGTTGTTAAAAATCCTCGCCAAGCGATTGCGATTGCGATTTCTGAAGCAGCTAAATCAGCTCGCTACAAGAAATGAAAGTAAGAGAGGCAGCAAAACTCTTTGAAAGAATCGGTGTAGATGGCTATAACAAGCCAAAAAGAACACCAAATCATCCTACTAAAAGCCATGTAGTAGTGGCAAAAGAAGGTGATAAGACCAAGACAATCCGCTTTGGTCAGCAAGGAGTATCAGGATCACCAGCTAAAAAAGGTGAATCCGAGGCTGATAAGGCAAGAAGAAAGTCATTCAAGGCTAGACACTCAGCCAATATTTCTAAAGGCAAGATGAGTGCAGCATACTGGGCTGACAAGGTTAAATGGTAGTAGTTCAGCTAAAGAACTTACAAGCACAATGGGACAGTCTGGAAGAAAAAGATATATTTTTAAGCCAGTTATACCCATTCTTACTAGAATTAGCAGATGATCTGAATACAGACGATATACAGTTCATAGGCAATATACAGACACTACACTAATGGCTCATCAACAACAATTTGACTTTGTTAAGACTTGCCAACAAAAGTACCCTAATGCTTTTTCACAGGCAAAAGTCTTAGAAGTCGGTAGCTTAGACATCAATGGCTCTGTAAGACAGTTCTTTACAGACTGCGACTATCTAGGAATAGATGTAGGGGAAGGCAAAGGAGTAGACCTAGTCTGCCAAGGACAAGAGTTCCAAGGCAAAGCCAATAGTTTCGATACAGCTATATCCTGTGAGTGTTTTGAGCATAATCCTTACTGGATAGCGACATTCGAGAATATGCACAGGGTAGTAAAACAAGGTGGATTAGTAGTCATGTCATGCGCTACTACTGGCAGAGCAGAGCATGGGACAAGAGCAACAAGTCCTGAAGATGCTCCTCTAGTAGAGTGGGATTACTACAAGAACCTGACAGAAGCAGATTTTAAAGAAAAGTTTGATTTAGATAAGATGTTCTCAAAGTATGAGTTCTCTACAAACAGTCAAACCCATGACCTTTACTTCTATGGTGTAAAAAAGTAATCTGTTGTATTATTGCAACATCATCAACCAATAACCGTTTGGATTGGAATGGAAAACAGTAGCGAAAACAACAATTTACCTATTGAAACAATTAGTTCAGTAGGTGCGCCCAAAGGCAATGATAATGCTAGGAAGGGTAGACTATTCTTTGACCAACTTAGAAAAGAGCTAGTCCAAGAGGATGCAGTCAAACTAAGAATGATTGCTAGGAAACTAGTAGAGGCTGCTCAAGATGGAGAGCCTTGGGCTGTAAAAGAAATCATGGATAGAGTGGATGGTAAAGCTATTCAAGTTACAGAGATGTCTGGCTTGGATGGTGGAGCAATCGAGACAGTAACTAGCATCAATATCAATCTTAAGAAGCCAGAATGAGTGAACTCAACCTAGAGTTACCAGAGAAGATGAGCTTCTTGTTTGAGCCACACAGATATAAGGTGGCTTACGGTGGTAGAGGTTCTGGTAAGTCTTGGGGTGCTGCAATAGCTTTATTAGCTTTAGGCGCACAGAAGCCATTAAGAATACTATGCGCTCGAGAGTTTCAGAACTCTATCAGCGACTCAGTTCATGCCTTGTTAGCAGACCAGATTAGAAAGCTCAATCTAGAGTCATTCTATGAGGTACAGAACACAGCGATTTATGGCAAGAATGGTACAGAGTTCTTGTTCGCAGGTCTGAAGCACAATGTCACAAAGATTAAGTCTTTTGAAGGTGTGGATGTCTGCTGGGTAGAAGAAGCACAGACTACTTCTAAGTCTAGCTGGGATGTATTGATTCCCACAATCCGTAAAGAGAACTCAGAGATTTGGATTACTTTCAACCCTGAGTTAGATACAGACGAGACTTACAAGCGGTTTGTAGTAGTGCCACCGAGCAATGCCAAAGTAGTTAAGGTTAATTACTCTGACAATCCTTGGTTTCCTACAGTCCTAAGAGATGAGATGGAAGATCTAAAGGCTAGGGATATGGATGCCTACCTGAATGTCTGGGAAGGTAATACAAGACAGGTCTTAGATGGCGCAGTCTATGCCAATGAGCTAAGAAAGGCTCAGGAAGAAAACAGAATTAAAGATGTGCAAGTAGACAACTCAATACCCGTTTCAACCTTCTGGGACTTAGGATGGTCTGATATGACATCTATTTGGTTTGTGCAAACAGTATCAGGTGGTGAGGTAAGAATCATAGACTTCTACCAGAACTGTCAGAAAACCATTGACCATTATGTTCAAGTGCTTCAGAATAAGGGTTATACCTATAGGGATCATTGGTTACCCCATGATGCAGAACACAAGAATATGACAGGTCGAAGCACTAAAGAGATTATTGAAGGCATGGGATTACCAGTTAGGATAACTCCTAAACTGTCCATTGCTGATGGTATTAACTCTGCTCGTATGCTAATGAACAGATGCTACTTTGACCAGAACAGATGCGCTGAAGGATTACAGGCTTTAAGACACTACAGATATGCTGTAGACCCTGATACTAAGATGTTTAGCGATAAACCTTTGCATGACCAACATTCCCATGCTGCTGATGCTTGGCGGTATGTGGCAGTAGGGCTTGATGAGAAGCCTAATGAATGGAATAAGTCCCTTAAAATTAACACTAAATGGATCGTCTAATGGATCAAGAAAAACTCAAAGGAATACTAGACTCAGAGATTGATAACTCTCTTGGCTATATTCAAACAGATACTACTGATGAGAGATCTAAAGCTCTTGAATACTACAATCGAGAGCCATATGGTAACGAAGTAGAAGGTCGTAGCTCTATCGTTACTGGAGAAGTAGCTGAAGTAGTTGATGGTGCATTGCCACAATTACTAAGGGTTTTTACTCAGTCTGATGAGATGGTTAGATTTGAGCCTAAATCTCAAGGTGACGAAGAAAAGGCTAAACAAGCTACTGAGTATGTCAATTGGGTGCTAAACCATGATAACGAAGGTGTCATCCTATTCCATAACTGGTTTAAAGATGCCTTGTTGCAGAAGAATGGTATTGTTAAAGTCTACTGGGATGAGCAAGTAGATGTTACAAAGGAAGAATATCAGAACCTTTCTGAAGAAGAGCTAGCTGTCTTATTGGCTGATGATGCAGTAGAAGTAATTAGTCAGGATATGGAAGAAGTAGTACCTGCTGGTATAGACCAGATGGGTATGCCTACACCACCTGTATATAGCTACAATGTTAAGCTCAAGAAAACAACCAAGACTGGCAAGGTAATTGTTGAGAATGTCCCACCAGAGGAGTTTTTAATTAGCAAAAAGGCTCGCACTATTTCTGATGCTCCTTTTGTTGCTCATAGAAGGCTAATTACTCGATCTGAGTTGATTGCTATGAAATTTAGCAAGAAGGTAGTAGAAACCCTGCCTACTTGGTCAGATTTAACTTATACACAGGAAAGAACTGCTCGCTTTAGTAATGGTGAGAATCCTGATGATAACAATACTATTGATCCATCAATGGAAGAAATTGAGGTCTATGAGTGTTATATCAAGACTGATATGGATGGAGATGGCATTGCAGAGTTGCGCAAAGTAGTCTATGCAGGTCGAGAAATCCTAGATGATAAAGAGATTGACTTTGTTCCTTTTGCTTCAATCTGTCCTATTCCTATGCCACACAAGTTCTTTGGTCATAGCTTGGCAGACAGAACAATGGACTTGCAATTAATTAAGTCTACAGTTACTCGTCAAATCCTAGACAACCTTTATCTTACAAACAATGCCCGCATGGGTGTTGTTGAAGGTCAAGTAAACCTAGACGATATGCTAACCGTTACAGCAGGTGGAGTGGTTCGCATCAAGAATCCTAATGCAATTGTTCCATTGACAGTTCCAGCTACTGCAAGCCAGTCATTCCCAATGTTGCAATACCTAGACTCAGTTCAATCTAAGCGCACAGGTGTTAATGATGCACAGCAAGGTCTAGATCCTAATATCTTGCAAAATGCTACAGCTACAGCAGTTGCAGCAGTTCAAAGCGCAGCAGCAGGTAAGATTGAGATGATTGCTCGATTGTTTGCTGAAACAGGTGTAAAAGACTTGTTCCAGAAGATTCTTCATCTTTTATGCAAATATCAAGACAAAGCCAGAATCATTCGCTTAAGAGGTAAATATATTACTATTGACCCTAGAGAGTGGACTAATGGTTTTGACATCTCTATCAATGTAGGTCTTGGTACTGGTAATAAACAAGAGCAGATGGCTATGGTAGCTATGGTTCTACAGAAGCAAGAACAAATCCTAGGTACTCAAGGATATAACAATCCATTGGTAACTTTGACTCAATATAGAGAAACTCTTGGTCGCTTCATTGAAGCTGCTGGATATAAAGACAGTAGTGAGTTCTTCAAAGAGATTCCACCTGAGTTAGAACAAGCTATTGCTCAACCACAGCCACCACAAATTCCACCTGATATGCAAGCTGCTCAGATTTATGCACAAGTAGAGCAGATGAAGGTAGAAGCTAAGATGCAAGCAGATATGGCTAAAGCTCAGATTGAAGAAGCTAAGTTACAGGCTTCAAGAGAGAAGTCTATAGCTGACTTGGCTATCCAACAGTCTAAGATTGAGCTAGATCGAGAAAAGAGCATGGTTCAGTTACAGTTGCAACAGGCTCAAATTGTTGTAGATGCAGCTAATCAAAGAAATGAATTAGCTCTAAAAGAAAGACAGCAATTGATTGATGAGTTAGAAAAGACTCAACAAGTATTGCAAGAAAGACAAAGCCAAGGCAATATGGCTGATGCAGTCACTAACCTAGGTCAGATGATTAATCAGTTGCAGAATAATCAGGCAAGTTTAGCTCAAGCTATTAACACTCCTAAGACTTTGGTTAGGGATGAAAATGGTAAAATCGTAGGCATAAAGGCAGGAGAATAATATGGCAGTAACTTATACAACAGCAGTTAAAAATGCTCGATTAGATGCAGTAGTTACAGCTATTGGAGCTACAGGTGTTCTAGAGATTGGTACTACTGGCATGGGAACAATCCTAGCTAGTATTACCTTAAATAGCACAGCAGGAACTAGCTCAGGTGGAGTTCTGACATTCTCAGGTTTCCCTAAGTCTGATACATCTGCTGATGCTACAGGTACTGCTGCTGCAGCTCGTATTCGCACAGCGACAGGTGGAACAGACATCATTACAGGGTTATCAGTAGGAACTTCAGGATCAGACATTAATTTAGACAGCACAAGCATTACTGCTGGTCAGACTGTAACTATTACAAGCGCATCTATTACCCACGCATGACAATTACTTTACGGAATACTAAGGGTTCTCCCTTATCTTATTCGGAAGCAGATGGTAACTTTTCTGATTTAGATACTAGGACTGCACAGGGATGGCGAGATAATATTGTTCAGCTAACTTCTTTGCCTAATAACCCTGATTCAGCAACTCTAAATATTTTTAGAGATGGTATTCATGCTTATACATTCTTTGCTGGAGAAATGAATGAGGCTTGTGCTTCTTTCCATATTGACCACGATTATGCTTTAGGAACTGCTTTATATCCTCATATTCATTGGGCTATCAATACAACAGCAACAGGTACAGTTAGATTTGGTGTTGAATATACGATTGCCAAAGGGCATGGACAGGCAGCATTTGGTGTTACAACTACTGTTTATATTGAGCAAGCATCAGACGGAACTCAATATAAGCATTATGTAGCTGAAGTAAGTGATGCAAATACTATCTCAGGAACAGGAATTGAACCTGATACTTTGATTTTATGTCGGTTTTTTAGAGATGGGACACACCCTAATGACACACTAGATGCTGATGTATTTGTATTCTGTGTAGATATGCACTATCAAGCTAATCGAGCAACAACACCATTTAAAGCACCAAATTTCTTAACTGGAGAGTAATATGCCACCTGAAGGACAGAATGTAATTGTCACTCTGTCTGATGGCAGAATAGAACTTGCCTACTGGAAAGATGGTCAATGGTGGATTGGTGTTGAAAACGACCCAATGGATGTTGTTATAGAAGGTGTAGTTTCTTGGAGATGGGCTGAATAATGGCTATCTCGTATATAAACAAATCAGCTTTTGCATCAGGCACAGGTGCTTTAACGGTAGGTGCAGTTGCAAGCGTTCAGGCTGATGACTTAATGCTGTTATTTGTTGAGTCTGCTAACCAAGCAATTACAACTCCTACAGGATTTACACAGGTTACAAGTAGTCCAGTTTCAACAGGAACTGCTGCTGCTGCTGGTGGTGTAAGGCTCACAGTATTTTATCGGTGGGCTACTGGTGCTGATACTACAACTTCTGTTGCAGACTCAGGAGACCATACAACAGCTATTAAGATGGCTTTTAGGGGTGTTGATAAGGTAAATCCTTTTGATGCAACACCAACAACAGGTATAAAGACACCTGCAAGTACTTCTTCTAGCTATCCTAGCATTACTACTACTACTGCTAATGCAATGATTGTATTGGCTAGTGCTTTAGACTTAGATGCAGCTTCTACTGCAACTACTGGAACACCAACCAATGCAAACCTTACAGGTTTAACTGAAAGACACGACCAAACAGTAACTTCAGGTGTTGGTGGTGGTCTAGTCATTATTACTGGTACTAAGGCAACAGCAGGTTCTACAGGAGCAACAACAGCTACTGTTACAAGCACAATACAGGTTTATCTTACTACTGCTTTAAGAGAAGAAAATGACTTTGGTAGCTTAAATGCTACAGAATCAGGATTAGATACTTTTAGTGCAAGTGGCACAGTTCAAAGTTCTGCTGTAACTGGTTCAATGGCTGTTAGCGAAACAGGCGCAGATGACTTTACTGCAAGTGGTACTGTTAGCTTCCCAACTAGAACAGGTAGTTTATCAGCTACAGAAACAGGCTCAGACACCTTTAGTTCTAGTGGTGATGTCATAGTAAAAGGCGCATTATCTGCAACTGAAACAGGTAACGATACTTTTACAAGCTCTGGTGATGTAATCGTTAAAGGTGGTTTAAGCGTTACCGAGAGTGGGACAGATACTTTTAGTGCATCTGGCTCAGTAACTACTAACACAGTAACGGGTGCTTTATCTGCAAGTGAAACAGGATCAGATAGCTTTGTTTCTACAGGTTTAGTCATTATTCATGGAGATATGGCTGCCAATGAGTCTGGTAGCGATATATTCTCTGCTAGTGGAGATATTGTTTCTACTGGCTCATTAAATGTTACAGAAGGCTCAGATAGCCTAGGAAACTATGCTCTAGATGGTTATTTTGTAGAAGGATATACAAAGACTGGATGGGAAGGTTTAGTCCTTGTAAAAGGCGGTTTAAGCAGTTCTGAGAGTGGCTCTGATAGTTTCACTGCTAGTGGATATGAACAAAGAGCAATAGGCATTACTGGTGGCGGTATTAGGCGGTCTAAGATATTAGAAGCTGCCAAATGGATGTTAGAACTACTGGATAAAAATACAGTAAAGCAAACACCACAGATTAAGAAAGTTAAGGCTAAACTTAAAAAGGTCAAGAAAACAGATGAGCTACTGGAATTGCAACCAGTTGTTCAAGATGCTCTACAAGAGGTTCAGAAGCAGAAGAAGTTAGCAGATGACATAGTTCAGTTGAATATAGTTATCAATGAGCTTAAACTACTGAAAGCACAATTAGATGACGAGGAAGAAGCATTATTAATGCTGATCGCATAATGAACAAAGCTGAAAGAGCAAATACCTATTTAACAGATGAGTTTTTCATGGAGCTTGTGGAAAACCAAAAAATGTTGTATAAAAACAACATATTTAATAGTTCTGAAGATGATGTAGAGTTTCGAGAGAAATCTTTGGTCAAACTCAGAGCCATTGAAGAATTTGAAGCATCAATCCAAGCTATCGCAGATGATAAGCAGATTAATGCTAAAAAAGCAAAATGAATATATTGAGAAAAATAGAGAAGTTATAAATAGTAAAAATAAAGAATATAAAGCAAAAAATTTAGATAAATGTCATAATTTAACTAAAGAGTGGAAACAAAAAAATAAATCAAAAGTAACTTCTTCAAATGGCAAAAGAAGGGCAAATTTAAGAAATGCTGTTCCTAAATGGCTAAATGAAGATGACTTTTGGATGATTGAACAGGCTTACGAGCTTGCTCAATTAAGAAGCAAAGTTTTTGGATTTAAGTGGCATGTAGACCATGTCATACCTTTAAAAGGAAAAAATGTCTGTGGATTGCATACACCATACAATCTACAAGTTATTCCAGCTAAAGAAAATCTAAAAAAGCGAAACTTTTTTTAACTACCATAAAAGGTAAATACAATGAGTGAAAACACCAATCCAAACGGAAGTGTTAGTGTAAACGAAGCAGCTAGTGCATTTTTGTCTTTGATGGACTCACCTACTGAGGAAGCTCAGGCTCAACCAGAGGTAGACCAACAAGAACAGGAATCAGAAGAAGTTGAGTATTCAGCCGAATCTGAGGATAGTTCAGAGGACTACACAGATGAAAATGCAGAAGAAACTGAATATCAAGAAGAAGTAACCGAAGAACCCCAAAGATTCAAAGTCAAAGTAGACAATGAGGAAATTGAGGTCACCTTAGAGGAGCTTCAACTAGGTTACAGTCGCACAAAAGATTACACAAAGAAAACTCAGGCTTTAGCTGAGACTCGTAAAACTGTGGAAGCAGAAAGAGCGAGAATCGAAGAAGCCAAGCAGTTGCGAGATACTTATGCTCAAAGACTCCAAGTAATCGAACAGATGCTCAATCAGCCTACTGACAATGAGAATCTAGCCGAATTAAAAGAGTCAGACCCAATTGGCTATGCCATTAAGGTCGCAGAGAGATCAGAAAGAGAAAAGCAATTGCAAGCGGTACAAGCTGAGAAACAGCGAATTGCTCAACAGCAACAAGCAGAACAGCAAGAGTACCTAAAGAGTCATTTGGCTCAAGAGGCTACAAAACTTAAGGAGTGGATTCCTGAGTTTAGGGATGAGGTAAAGGCAGATATTGCTCGCAAAGAGATTAAGGCTTATGCGAAATCAATTGGCTTCTCAGACCAAGAACTAGCGAATGTATATGATGCAAGAGCTGTTCAAACCCTCTACAAAGCCATGCAATACGAAAAGTTGATGAAGGGCAAGTCAGTAGCCACTAAGAAGGTTACAGAAGCTCCTAAGACTCTAAAGGCTGGAAATGGCGGTCAGGTTAATGCTGAGAATGATGCAACTAAGAAACAGATGCAAAGACTCAAGCAAACTGGCAAAAAGTCAGATGCAGCTAAACTATTTGAAAAATTTATTTAAAGGAAATTTGAAATGCCTACATTTACAAGATATGACGCAGTTGGTGCTCGTGAAGACTTAAGCAATGTTATTTATGACATCAGCCCACAAGACACTCCTATTATGTCATCTATTGGTAAG
>Ga0247723_1002159_pt1 | contig 10742 bp, 20 predicted proteins | sample MSEWelMarce5H_FC_FD_189079 | JGI IMG/M metagenome (GOLD analysis project Ga0247723, IMG submission 189079) | Subsurface sediment microbial communities from gas well in West Virginia, United States - MSEEL Well Study Marcellus 5H_FC | ecosystem: Environmental > Terrestrial > Deep subsurface >...
AGGCAGGGCCATCTTTTACTAGAAAGGCATCATTGCTTTGAATCTAACACCACGTTCAAATTCAAGCTGCCGAAGCGAATCGCTTAATTCTTTGTGGTTTGAGCAATAATTTTCATCGTCCCAAACGCCATCATTGGTCTTTTCATCAATCAGCCAATATCCCCAAAAGTTTCCGTCTACTGGAATATCAAAGCGTTCAGCTTCAATACGAATACCAATGGTTGCAGCGCGTGCGCGTAGGTCTTTTAAATTCATTTCAATCTCCAAATTGTCAAAGAGCGGGGCGAGGCCCCATCAACAAGGTGTTTCTTGCTGATGCACATTATATAGCAGATTGAAACATTAATGTCAAGAGCCTTTTTCATATTAAATAAAAATGCATCTTATTGAAAAAAGTGTTTGACATATAAAATGACCAATCTTAGAAGGGTGGCACAGCAACGGAGGCAATGCCTCGCCTTTAAGGAGTAAGTTTAATGCTAGTAAAGTTTTCCACACTCGCTGACGGTGTTTTCATCGAAGTCACTGACGCTGATGAGCGCCAGCCTTCCGATCGTTGCTTTCGCTTTGATGGAAAAGGTAATGCAGAATATGCGTTCTTTGCTGATCTAATTAGCAGCAATCCAGCTCCTCGCTGGTTCGCTCACTGCTTTCACGAACGTCAGTTCACGTTCGCATAACCAGAGGCTAGGCCTCGTCAATATGGAGACTGAAAATGAACCAATATGAAATTGCAATCATTGCACTGCTGGCTCTGGAAGCCATAACACTGTTTGTCCTATGGATGACGCATAGAGACCGCCAATTTTGGCAAGCCATGTGGACGCACGATGCAGCCGAATTGCTATCCTTGAAACGCAACGCTTCACTGCGCGATTCCAAGACAGGCCGCTTTGTCAAAAAGAACACAATCTAATGCTGTATGCAGATTTAATTCGTGGCTGGGCTGAAGATCGCAACCTAATCAAAGGCAGCGACCTGAAAAACCAATTCGTAAAGCTGATCGAGGAAGCTGGGGAACTGGCTAACGCTATCGCTAAAAAGAACGACATAGAGTTTGCGGACGCCATTGGGGATATGGTTGTCGTGCTAACCATCATGGCTGCACAGAACGGTATGCAGATTGAGGATTGCATCGATGGCGCATGGCAGGAAATCAAAGACCGCAAAGGCAAAATGATTGACGGAATTTTCCACAAGGAAGCCTCATGACGCCAAAGGAACGGAACCTGGCAGAGATTGATGCCATCGCAGAGTTATACGGTTACACAGTTGAAGACATTCTAGGTAAAAGCAAACTGAAGACATTGGTAAAAGTAAGGCGCAAATGCGTTGTAAGGCTAAGAGAAAAGGGCTATTCAACTACAGAGATTGGACGGATTATGCACCGCGATCACAGCACCATTGTTCACTCACTGCAGAAGATGGCAGCGATAGCAGAGATGGAAGAAGCATGACGCCAGCAAAGCTTAAACTAGCCAGAGCCTACATGGGCTACAGCGTAAACGAGATGGCGGACGCCCTCCGCCTATCTCCTGACAATGGCGGCACAACCATTCGCAAGATGGAATCTGGCAAGGTGCGTATCACTGGGCCTATCATGGTTGCAGTCGATGCAATGCTAAAGGGATATGATCCGTTTGATTACGACGAGGAGGAAGATGATGGAGAATATTAATTCACATCAAGTAGGCGGAGACCATTACGCATCCAAAAGCGTTCAGCCCTGGCAAGCAATGGAGTCTTGGATGTCGCCAGAAGCTTTTGCAGGTTATCTGCAAGGCAACTGCATAAAATATCTCGCACGCTATCGTGACAAGAACGGGATTGAGGATTTGATGAAGGCGCAGCACTATCTGTCAAAGCTTATTGAGATAGAGAATGGTTGAGCCTGTCATCATTGGCAACGCAACGCTGTATCTGGGAGACTGCCGCGACATTCTGCCGACACTTGGTAAGGTTGACGCTGTGGTAACTGATCCGCCTTATGGTGTAGCTTATTCGACGGGCATGGGTGGCAAGTTTAAAGGTGTGACCATCTTGGGCGACGCGGATGTAGCGTTGCGCGACGATGTTCTTGCGATGTTGGATTGTGAACGGGCGCTAGTATTCGGAAGCTGGAAAGCGCCAAAACCCAAGGCAACAAAGCAGACTGTGATATGGGAGAAGGGCGATCACGTTGGCATGGGAGACCTTTCAATACCGTGGCGACCTAACACCGAAGAAATTTATGTCATGGGTTCTGGTTTTGAGGGCCATCGCGGATCATCTGTTATCCGCATAAATGCTCCATCACCCAACTTTACACCTGATAAACAAAGATTCCACCCAACAGAAAAGCCCATTGCCTTAATGTCGGCACTACTGGTTAAAACTCCAGGGATGACCATCCTCGACCCCTTTATGGGTAGCGGCACAACAGGCGTTGCAGCCGTTCAGATGGGCCGCAAGTTCATCGGCATTGAACGGGAACCAAAGTATTTCGACATAGCCTGCAAGCGCATTGAAGATGCACAAAAGCAGGGAGACCTTTTCATTTCATGATTGCTGGTGTATTGAACAAATACCAGACCTTTTATGGAAGCTGAGACAAATGGCGTTAACACCTAAACAAGAGCGATTCGCTCACGAAGTAGCATCAGGTAAAACACAGGCAGACGCTTACAGAGCCGCCTTTGACGTTAAGCCGACAACTAAGCCTGAAACGTGCCAAGCTAACGCATCAAAGCTAATGAGTAATACTGACGTTTCAACAAGGGTTGCTGAATTACGAGCAGCCGTTGCTGAACGTGTAGTTTGGACGATGGCAGACAGCCTTGATGTGTTGTCTACGATAGCCAAAGGATTAGACACAGACGCAAAGCCAAGCGACAAAGTGAACGCTGTAAAAGCTATCAACGCAATGATTGGCCTTGACGCTCCATCTAAGCTGAATCTCACAGGCAATCTAGTTACACACATCCAGCGCGAAGTGATTGATGACAACGCTGAAGATTAAAACGCCGCGATGGTTCAAACCATTCCTAAAGCCTAGCCGCTACAAGGGCGCTCATGGTGGGCGTGGTTCAGGCAAGAGTCATGCCTTCGCTGAAATGGTTATCGAAGCGCACGTTATGGATCAGCGGCGCAGAACTGTTTGCGTTCGTGAAATACAGAAGTCGCTATCGCAATCCGTCAAGCGTTTGCTGGAGCTAAAGATAGAACAGCTTGGCGTGCAGGATTACTTTGAGATTCAAGAGACTCAGATAAAATCCCTGCATGGCGATGGCCTAATCATCTTCCAGGGGATGCAGAACCACACAGCCGACTCCATTAAGTCGCTGGAAGGTTATGACTGCGCTTGGGTAGAAGAAGCTCAGACGCTATCGCAACGCTCACTCGATCTATTGCGTCCGACAATCCGTAAGCCAGACAGCGAACTGTGGTTCACATGGAACCCATTGAACAGCAGCGACCCGATCGATATGTTGCTGCGTGGTGAAACGCCACCACCTGATGCTGTGGTTTCTCAGGTAAACTATCGAGACAATCCTTGGTTCCCTGATGTGCTTAAAGCGGAGATGGAATACGATCGAGAGCGTGACCCTGACAAATACAAGCACGTTTGGTTGGGAAGCTACGCATCGAACAGCGAAGCGCGTGTATTCCGCAACTGGAAGATAGAAGACTTTGAAACGCCAGAGGACGCAACACATCGCTTCGGCGCTGACTGGGGCTTTGCATCTGACCCGACTGTTCTAATCCGCTGCCATGTTGTTGGCCGCACAATCTATGTCGATCATGAAGCGTATCGTGTAGGCTGCGAGATTATGGACACGCCTGACCTGTTCTTTACTGTGCCGGAGTCTGAGAAGTGGCCCATCGTTGCTGATAGCGCACGACCTGAAACGATTAGCCATATGCGTAAACATGGCTTCCCAAAGATCATGGCGGCAGTCAAAGGGCCTAAGTCTGTAGAGGAAGGCGTCGAATGGTTGAAGTCATATGACATTGTTGTCCACCCTCGCTGCCAGCACACGATCGACGAATTAACGTGCTATAGTTATAAAACTGACCCCTTGACAGGACAAATCTTGCCAATCCTTGCGGATCGTGATAATCACCTTATAGATGCGCTACGTTATGCGTGCGAGGCCATACGTCGAGCAGTCCCTCCAAAGACTTTCGATGTGCAACCTTTGGCAACTGTGAGTAGGTGGTAAATGGCTCGACTGAATAAAGAACAAAGGTTCCAGAACATCCATCAACAGGCGATGACGGAGTTCGATCGTGTTCAATCCTCAGTCCGTGATGAGCGCCTACAGTGCCTTCAGGACAGACGCTTCTATTCAATCGCTGGCGCACAATGGGAAGGCCCACTTGGTGACCAATACGAAAACAAGCCGCGCTTTGAGGTAAACAAGATTCACCTTAGCGTCATTCGTATCATCAACGAATATCGTAATAACCGCATCGCTGTAGACTTTGTAAGCAAGGACGGCGACACGGATGAAAAACTAGCTGAGACTTGCAACGGCCTTTATCGTGCAGACGAACGGGACAGCGGCGCTGAAGAAGCATACGACAACGCTTTTGAGGAAGCTGTAGGCGGTGGGATTGGTGCATGGCGCTTACGCACTGCTTATGAAGACGATGAGAATGACGAGGATGAACGCCAGCGCATCCGCATAGAACCAATCTATGATGCTGATAGCTCTGTGTTCTTCGACCTTGACTCTAAGCGCCAGGACAAAGCCGACGCTAAGTATTGCTTCGTTCTATATTCCATGACCTATGACGCTTACAAAGCTGAATGGAATGATGACCCAACGACATGGCCTAAAGAGATTCACCAGTACGAATTTGACTGGGATACGCCTGACGTTGTGTTCGTCGCTGAATACTATCGCGTCGAGGAAACCCGTGAAACAGTCCGCATCTTCCTGACAATTCAAGGCGAAGAAGAACGCTATACGCAAGCAGACTTCGACGCAGATGAAACGCTTGAAGAAACTCTTGCCGCTGTCGGCACTGTGGAAGTGCGCCAGAAGCGCATTAAGCGTAAGCGCGTACGCAAGTATATCATGAGCGGTGGTGGCATCCTTGATGACATGGGCTACATTGCTGGCAAGAACATTCCGATCGTTCCTGTCTACGGCAAGCGTTGGTTCGTTGACAACGTAGAGCGTTGCATGGGCCAAGTGCGCCTAGCGAAAGACCCGCAGCGCCTGAAGAATATGCAGCTATCGAAGCTGGGCGAGATCAGTGCGCTTTCCTCCGTCGAAAAGCCAATCCTGCTTCCAGAGCAAGTCTCTGGTCACCAAGTGATGTGGGCTGAAGACAACCTTCGCAACTATCCTTACCTCCTGGTCAATCCTATCACTGGCCCCAATGGTGAGACTCAAGCTACTGGGCCTGTTGCTTACACCAAGTCGCCACAGATTCCGCCAGCGATGGCTGCACTGTTGCAGATCACTGAATCTGATATGGCTGAGATACTGGGCAACAATCAGCAATCAGACAAGATGGTTAGCAACATCAGCGGCAAGGCTGTTGAGCTAATCCAGACCCGCTTGGATATGCAGACGTTCATCTACATGAGCAACATGGCTAAGGCTGTGCGGCGCTGTGGTGAGATATGGCTTTCAATGGCGAAAGACATCTACGTTGAAGAAAAGCGTAAGATGAAAGTAGTCGGCTCTATGGAGGAAGTTGGTTCGATCGAACTGATGAAGCCACAGATCGATGAAGAAACTGGCGAACTGATTTACGAGAACAACCTGGGCGACGCTTTGTTTGATGTCGCTGTAGATGTTGGCCCATCGTTTAGCAGCCGCCGCGATGCAACAGTTCGTGCGCTTACAGGCATGATGCAAGTTACCACTGACCCAACAACCCAACAGGTTCTGCAAGCTATGGCTATCATGAACATGGAAGGCGAAGGCATTGGCGACATCAAGGAATATTTCCGCAAGCAGCTAGTTCAGTTGGGCGTTGTGAAGCCAACGGAAGAAGAACAGCAGCAGATGATGGAAGCTCAAGCAAACGTGCAGCAAGATGCACAGACCACTTACTTGCTTGCTGAAGCCGCTAAGTCACAGGCTCAAGCTATACAGGCACAAGCTAACACTGAATATACATTGGCACGTTCGGAAGAAACGAAGGCCAAGACAGCAGAGACTATCTCAAACATCGACATTGACCAGCGCAAGTCGGCAATTGAGACTGCTGAAAAGATTGGGGAAGCATTGCGACCCAGTACGAATGTGGTTCCACCCTCCACACAATTAGGGTGAGTTAATGGGGTTAAAACATGAAAACGGCAGAATTGGATAATAACGACAATATCGAAACAATCGACATCGACACAGACTTTGACGAGCAATCGGATGATGAGACCAATGCCATCGACGATGATCAAGAAGACGAAGATGACGAAGATGAAGTCGTAATATCTATCGGAGAGGAATCGCCACCTCAAGATGAAGAAGTTCGTGCGCCTGCTTGGGTGCGTGAATTGCGTAAATCAAATCGGGAAAAAGAGCGGAAGATACGCGAACTGGAAGCAAAGCTAAATACCACAGCAACTGAGACCAAGCCAGTTGCACTAGTATCTAAGCCAACGCTTGAAAGTTGCGACTATGATTCCGACGAGTACGAACAAAAGCTAGCTGAATGGTATGAGCATAAACGCGAATATGATGCAGCCGAAGCCAATGTTGCAGCGCAGCGAGATGCTGAGTCTAAAGCATGGCAGGACAAGCTTGATTCCTATGCGAAGGCGAGAGCCTCGTTAAAGGTGCGGGACTATGACGAAGCTGAAGCTACGGCTTTAGATACGTTTGACGTAACGCAACAAGGGATTGTTCTACAAGGCTCTGACAACCCTGCTTTGCTTATCTACGCAATTGGCAAAAGCGCCAAGCGTGCAAAGGAACTTGCAGCAATCACCGACCCCGTGAAGTTTGCCTTTGCGGTAGCAAAACTGGAGACTCAGTTGAAAGTAACTAACCGTAGGGCAGCAACCGCACCAGAACGTACAATCACCACAAGCGGTGGGCGTGTGTCTGGTTCCATTGATTCACAACTTGAACGCTTACGCGCCGAAGCCTTGAAGACTGGAGACTTATCAAAGGTCATGGAATACAAGCGTCGTAAGAAATAAACCTAATTTTTCGGAGTTAATATAATGGCTAACGCTTTTTCAAAAGAAGAAATTGTTGCTTTTGAGGACATCCTTGAAGGCTTCAACGATGCTTTGATCCTGTCAAAGAACATCAACGTATACAACACCAATGGCGTAACGATGGAACGCGCTCGTGACACCATCTGGCGTCCACAACCTTACATCGCTCAGTCGTTCGACCGCGTTGTTGGCACATCAATCGCCAGCGACGTTTCGACAATGACTCAGCTTTCTGTTCCATCGACCCTTGGTTTCAACAAGTGCTCTGCTTGGCAGATGAACGCACTGGAACTGCGTGATGCGTTGCAGGAAGGTCGCTTGGGCGATTCGGCAAAGCAAAAGCTTGCTTCTGACATCAACCTTTCCGTTATGGATTTGGCTGCTGCTCAAGGTACGCTGGTTGTTGACGTAGCTACTGCTGCTGGCGATTATGATGACATCGCGCTTTGCGACAGCATCATGAACGAGCAGGGTGTTATGGCTGGCGATCGTTACCTCGCTTTGTCGAGCCGCGATTACAACGGCATGGCTGGCAACTTGGCAGTAGCGACTCGTTCGTTCACTGGTAACAAGTCGGCTAACGCATATGAGCGTTCGTTCGTCGGTGAAGTCGCAAGCTTCCAGACCTACAAGCTTGACTATGCAAACCGTTGCGCTGCTAACTCTGCAACTGTCACCATCAACACCACTGGCGCTCAAGCTCAGTATGTTCCACAGGCGACAACGACCAGCACTGGCGGCATCCTAAACGTTGACAACCGTTACCAGACTGTAACTGTTTCATCGTCAACTGGCGTTGTTGCTGGTGACGCGTTCACCATCGACGGCATCGAAGCAGTCCACCACATCACGAAGCGTTCGACTGGCGAACTGAAGACCTTCCGCGTAATTGACGTCCCTGCTGGCGGCACTACGTTGGTAATCAGCCCTCCAATCATCGCGGCGACTGCTCCAGCAACTGATGCTGAACTGCAGTACAAGAACGTTGAATTGGTAGCTGCTGCTTCGGCTGCTCCGCTCAACTTCTTGAACGTTGCAGCTTCGAACATCAACCCATTCTGGCGCAAGGATTCGATCGAACTCCTCCCAGGTCGCTATGCTGTTCCAGATGGCGCAGGCGTTGACGTTCTTCGTGCATCGACGGATCAGGGCATCGAATTGGTCATGACCAAGAAGTTCGATCCACTGACCTTCCAGACGCTTTACACGCTGGACACACTGTATGGTGTGGTCATGACGAACCCTGAAATGGCAGGCATCCTGCTTTTCAACCAAACGTAATAGGGATGGGGGGAGCTTCGGCTTCCCCCTCTTTTCTTCAAGGAGCGAACCAATGCCATTGAAAAAAGGTTTTAGCCGCGCAAGCATCGGCAAGAATATCAAGATGGAAGAAAAGGCTGGTCGCCCCAGAAAGCAAGCCATTGCCATTGCGCTCAATGTAGCACGCGATGCAGCAATGAAAGCAGGGAAGCCGTCAAAGGCTCCTAAGCGGAAGCCAAAGAAATGAAGATGGGCCTGTACGCAAACATCAATGCGAAGCGTAAGCGCATCAAGGCACAGAAGGCTGCTGGCAAGACACCAGAGCGCATGAAGAAGCCTGGTAGCAAGGGAGCGCCGACAAAGGCTGACTTCATCGCATCAGCAAAGACTGCAAAGCCAATGAAGGGCAAAAAGAAATGACTGACTTCCCAACCATTCTTTATCGCGTTCCTGGGCCATTTAAGAAGCCTCGTGGTGGCACATATGCTACTCGCCCCGCTGCGGATAAAGAAGCTTTCGACGCATTGATCGCTAAAGGCTGGTCTGCGTCTTATGAAGAAGCCGCAAGCAAGTTAGACAAAAAGCCAAAGGTTGAGGCTGTTGAGATTGATGAAGTCTCCGGCCCAACCCGTGAGGAACTGGAAATTAAAGCGAAAGAATTAGGGGTATCGTTTAATGCGCGAACTTCTGATATAACGCTGTCAGAACGTATAACGTCAGCATTGGAAGTCTGAGATGGGATATACAAAGCGCCAATTCGTAACGTCAGCCTTTGAAGAAATAGGCTTGGCAGATTACGTCTTTGATCTTCAGCCTGAACAGCTAGAAGCCGCTTTGCGCCGCTTAGATTCCATGATGGCTGAATGGAACGCAATGGGCATCCGTCTTGGCTACGCAATGCCAAGCAGCCCACAAGACAGCGATCTAGACGAACAAACCAATGTGCCTGACAGCGCATGGGAAGCCATCATTACAAACCTAGCCATTCGTATTGCCCCAGGGTACGGCAAGGCCGTAGCTCCTGACACCAAGGTATCAGCTAAGGGCGCTTTCAATGTCTTGCTGCAACGCGCAACCTATCCGCTAGAACAGCAGTTGCCTTCAACAATGCCAATCGGTCAGGGCAACAAGCCTTGGCGTTGGGATAACCCTTACGTCAATCGCCCTTATGACCCTGTAAATGCTGGGCCTGATGGCCCTCTTGAATGGAGTTAATCAATGCCTACTATCAATCAGCTTCCGCTTATCACGCAGCTTTCAATGGGCGACAACCTCGTCCTTTATGTTCCAAATCAAGGCGACTCGCGTCGTGCCTCGATCACAACATTCACTCAGTTTATTGAGAAAAACTTTGACGCTGTTGTTTGTACTTCGGTTCAGACAATCCCTGTGCGCTTTGACCAGTTGCCGAATGCTGTTGGCAATACTGGTGCGCGTGCATTCATCACGAACTGCAACACGACAACTTTCAACGCTGCCGCTGCTGGTGGTGGATCGAACCAAATCCCCGTATTCAGCGACGGCATTATCTGGCGTGTTGGATAAGTTAAACTTAGTTAATGGAGAATTGAAATGAAAATGGGTGGCGGAAAGATGAGCTACGGCTCAAAGGCTATGTCAATGTCGAAGAAGGCTCCAGCTAAGGCTGGTAAGTCAATGATGATGACCAAAGCAAAGAAGAAAAAGAAGTAAGATAGCAAAGGCGCTCACATGAAAAAGGATTCTCGCCTTACTCGTGTGGGCGTTGCTGGCTATAACAAGCCAAAGCGCACACCATCGCATCCGAAGAAGTCGCACGTTGTTGTCGCCAAGGTGGGTGATAAAATCAAGACCATTCGATTTGGAGAACAAGGCGCTAAGACCGCTGGATCGCCAAAGAAGGACGAGTCTGAAGCGATGAAGAAAAAGCGTGCAAGCTTTAAGGCCCGTCACGCAAAGAACATAGCCAAGGGCAAGATGTCTGCGGCATATTGGGCTGACAAGACTAAGTGGTGACAGATAGCGCAATTTACGCTAAGGAAATTAAAGGAGTTTATTTATGGCTGATATTGAAACCTTTGCCCCAGCTTATGGCCGTGGCTTTTCTGTTACCCCAGGCTCAACGACTGCAAGCACTGAAATTGGCGTCAACACGCTTACGCTTTGCATCACCAGCCGTAACTCGGTTGAATGCTTTGTCCGCGTCGGCACTGGCACGGTTGCAGCAACTACCGCTGACTATCTGGTTCCGCCTAATGGTCAGGTAACAATCTCGAAGAACCGCGACTATGATAAGATTGCGTACATTGCCCCTGCTGGCGGTGGTTCGCTTCATATC
>Ga0247723_1002160_pt1 | contig 10737 bp, 10 predicted proteins | sample MSEWelMarce5H_FC_FD_189079 | JGI IMG/M metagenome (GOLD analysis project Ga0247723, IMG submission 189079) | Subsurface sediment microbial communities from gas well in West Virginia, United States - MSEEL Well Study Marcellus 5H_FC | ecosystem: Environmental > Terrestrial > Deep subsurface >...
AGCATATGCAAACGCCGATGTTATTTTTGATGGAGACAATGAGATACCAATGCCAAAGGTAGATGGCGGGGCGGCACTGCTACTTCGTCCAGATAAGTGGTCATACCAACCGTTGCGAATCGACGATGATATTTTTGCTACATTCTTAGCCTTGCGCAGAACATTCGAATGGGAATCTCGGCAGTCTAAAACTGCTATGCTTGCCCCAATACAAAACAAGGGGCTGATGTGAGAAAAGATATTACTCCAGGAAATTGGGAAAGCGCTGCCGCTTTAGTAGTTAACGAAATTGCTGATAGGTGCAAGATTCATCCAATCTCAAAAAGCAAAAAAGATTCTGAAGTAAGTATTTTTGTTGAGGGAAATTTTGATGAAATTGTTGACTTGACATTCCATACAAAAGATGTTGACAGCGAATACATGGAGCAAATGTTCTTCAGCCTTGCAATCGCAGGTTTGAGCGGGTATGCCCTAGTCGGAAAAGAAGATATTAAGACTTCAGCAGCATCCGTTTATAACACTGTTGTAGGAAAGCAAAAGATGTACGGGCATGGAAACATTGCTCGTTTCGAGGTTCCAGGCATTGTCATTCGCATGAATGATAAGTTGGAAAGACTCAAGAACCTGAAAGGTTTTGACGGCCCAGTGCTGTTTGAACCAGTCAAAGACACATGGCTTGACATTTGTGGGTATTCCATAATTGCAATTATGTGGATTAGAGGATGGTTCTTGTTAGATATGAAAAATCAGGAAAAAGAAAAATCAGGAGAAAAATGAGCACACAGGTAACAATGACTGGGAATCTCACAGCAGACCCAGTTCTTAAGTCAACGAAGACTGGTTCTTCGCTATTAACAGTAGGTATTGCTGTCACTCGCCGTTGGCGGGACAAGCAAGATAACTGGGAAGAGCAAACATCATTCTTTGACCTCACAGCGTGGGGAGAACTAGCAGACAACGCAGCAGCCAGCCTAAGCAAGGGCAATAAGGTTGTTGTTGTAGGACGACTAGAACAGCAGGAATGGACAGACAAAAACGACGGCTCAACCAAGAAAAAGGTTGTAGTTATTGCTGATGATATTGCAGTTTCACTGCGAAAAGCAACAGTAGAAGGCGTTGCAAAGTCTGGAAACCCTGCCGCGCAAAGTGGTCAGCAGTACCAGAATACTGGCAAGAAGCCAGCCGCGGCATCATTCCTTGATGACGAACCGCCATTCTGATTGAATTTGTGTGTCACGGGAGGGTTAGTGGGAACGACTTATCCCGTGACACGCAAACAATTCTATGAAAATTTAGTGTAACTTAGTGTTGGTATATGAAATTGGCACGGCTAATTCAAAAGAGGATTTCGGCATGTATATAGGTTTAGCAGTAGCAGTATTTATGGCTGGCCTAGTTTGGTTTATATCGCCCAAGTTGAACATTGATTTGCGGGGAAGAATTTCTACTACCGCCATCGCTGGTGGTGTGGCCTCCGCTTCCACTGCTGGTTTCATGTATAGCGACATTGCTGGAGTATGCGTAATTGCGGCGTGTCTAATCGGTATCGGCATTTTATTTGGATACGAGAGAGGGTAGTAAATGGCATTCCTTCGCTCATTTAACACACACGACCAACAAGGTTTTGTAGCGCCAGATAAAAAACAGTTCTATGCCCCATCGGGTGGCCCTGGCCGTCCATTAAAGCCGTACAAAGACGGATGGGACATGGAGCGTTCCGTAACACAAGCACTTGACAGAGTGACTTGGGTGTACAAAGCAGTTTATGCAATTGCAGCAAACGCCGCATCTCTCCCAATCGCAATCAGAAAAGGCGACTGGAGAATTGGCGAACTAACATACGACGACCCAATTTTGCAGATTATGAATCGCAATGCAAACCCTGGTCAGGATGCCTTCTCATTCCGCTTCATGCTTTCATCGCAGTTGTTGCTTTCGCAGCGCGGTGCGTTCGTTGAAATTATTCGTAATCGAATGGGTGAAGTAGCGGCACTAGTTTTGCTTCCACCGCAATACACATTCCCGATTCCAGACCCAGACCGATTTGTTTCTGGATTCTCTGTTGAATATCCGAATACTCCAAAAAGAATTATTGATTCTAAAGATGTAATTTGGGCACGAGTACCACACCCAATTGACCCATTCAAAGGACAGACGCCACTTGAATCTGCTGGACTTGCAATTGAGTATGACTACTACGCAAAGGTATTCAATCGCAACTTTATGGTTAACGATGGTCGACCAGGCGGAATTCTTGTAATCAACGGAGACATGGAAGAAGAGCAGGCAGAAGAAATTCAACGCCGCTTCAAGGGAAGCACTGGCTCAAATATTGGTGGCGCTGGTCGTCTGACAGTAATGTCGGCAGAAGACGCAAAGTTTATTGATACATCAACTAGCCAAAGGGATGCTCAATATATTGAAGCACGCCAAATGAACAAAGAGGAGATTCTTCTCGCTTTTGGTGTTCCAGAATCAGTAATTGGCAATGCATCTAACAGAACATTTGCTAATGCCGATGTTGAACTAGAGGTATTTTGGCGAGAGACGATGGTCCCTCACCTAACGCTTCTTGAGCGCGCATTTGACAAACTCGATGAAGACCCTAAGACATATTTTGCCTACGACCTTTCGTCTGTAGCAATCCTTAGTCGTGATGACCGAGAGCGTGCCCGATTCCATCTAGAAGAGTTGAAGCAGGGTGCAATTTCAATCGATGAATACCGCGAACTGACTGGACGCGAAGGTGTTGGAATCGACGAGTTGCTTATCCCAACAAACCTCTCGCCAGTTGTTATGCAGACAAATACAGGTGGTCAGCAAGCACCAGAAGATGGTGCTCCATTAAACCCAAATCAAAGGCCAGGTCGCCGTCCTGCAGATGCACCAGACCCAGCGTTGCCTAATTCAACGCCAAACTCGCGACCAAACGATTCAATAGAACCGACTAATCCCCCAACCCCAAGACCAATTTTTACGCCACCGCTAACTCCTTTGGCTCATGATATTGAGGAATCAAAGTCCTCCGAGGATATTGGAGTACGCCGCACGCGCCAGATTACCCGTCTTGAGCAGAGCGTCGCTCTCCAGATTGGTTCAATGCTGAAGCGCCAAGAGCGAGTGACGATTGAGAAGGCAGCCTCTAAGAAGGTTAAAGAAAAATGGGATTCTGGCGAAGGAATTAAAGCAGAAGACATTTTTGATGTTGCCGTGTGGAATGACCAACTTATCTCCGATGCAAAAACATGGGTGGCATCAGTCTTCCTTGATGGGGCAATTGAAGTAGCCTCAACAAAAGTTGATTCCTTAAACCCAGGAAATGTAACGATGGATGAAATCGTTAGCCCACGAATTAAGGCTATTTCATCTATTAACGAGACGAGCAAGCGCAATATTGAAAAAATTATTAGCGAGCATCGCTCAAAGTCGCACCAAGAGTTCATCACTGCTCTAAAAGCATGGTTCGCTTCGGCATTTAGTTCGCGAGTTAAAACAATCTCCAAAACAGAAGTTGGTGGGGCGTTCAATGCTGGTCTTCTATGGGCAGCAAAAGAACTTGGATATACAAAAAAGACATGGGTTCACCGCCCAAGTCAAGACTCAGCACGCAATGAACATGCTGAACTTGCCAGTCAGACAGTCGGCATCGACGAGAAGTTTGAGATTAATGGCAAGTCCGCAATGTACCCTGGAGACCCAGAAGCACCAACTGAGTTTGTGATGAACTGCAGTTGCACACTTTTGTTTTCATAGACTATACGAAATTAAATAGTTAGTCTCTACATTACAACATTTACTGCAATTTTCTGCTACTCTTCTTGCAGGAGGCCGTTTTGGAACACAAACAAGTATCAGTTTCATCAGTTCGTGGCATTGATGATGTAGATGGAATCGTTGAGGCAATTGTCTCCGTTACCAATATTGTCGACTCCGTAAACGATGTAATTGAGCCAGGCGCTTATAAATTAACGCTAAAGAAGCGTAATCCTAAAGTCGTATGGTCTCACGATACGAATATCCCAGTGGGCAAGACTCTCCGTGTTGAGGAACTTCTCCCAAACGACCCACGCCTCCCAAATGACCTCATCCAGCAAAATGCTGGTGCTCTGCTTGTAAAAATGCAGTTCAACCTAAATACAAGCCGTGGCCGCGATGCCTTTTTTGATGTCCAATTCTTCGGCCCAGAACAAGAATGGTCAATTGGCTATGCAGTTCCAGAAGGAAAATACACAGTTGATTCAAAAACTGGAATTCGCTACATCAAGCAATTGGAGTTGTTTGAGTACTCACCAGTAATTTTTGGTGCTGCTCCAAGCACCCGTACATTAAGCCTGAAAGAGGACGGAGTAGAAATTGAAGCAAAGGCTCCTGGCAAGTACGATGACATTGATTTCGGCATTCCTTCTGGTGTTAAAAGTCAAGCAGAGACTGGTCTCGAGTGGTCGAAAGAATTTAACCGAGGCGGAACTGAGGTCGGTAAGGCTACGGCTAATTACCTACTCAACAATTCTACTGTTAGCCCTGAAAAGGCTCGCCACATCGCGCGCTACTTCCCACGCCACGCAGTAGACCTCAAGACTCCAGCAAATAGCAAACCAGGCGCAGATGGATATCCAGGTGCAGGACTGATTGCATGGAAACTCTGGGGTGGAAATGCTGGATGGCGCTGGGCTCAAAAACTTGTTGACGCAATGAACTCACGCGATGAAATGAAAGCAGAACCAAACGGGCTGAAGACTAGCGACTTTGTTACTTGGCGCGCATCTGGTGGTAGAGCGTACGGACGAATTGAGCGTATTGAGCGCGACGGTGAAATAGATGTCCCGAATAGCAGTTTCACTATTACTGGTACACCAGAAGACCCAGCAGCGCTGATTCGTGTTTACCGCAAAGAGGGACTTGATTATTCACCTACAGAAGTACGAGTTGGGCATAAGTTCTCAACCCTTACAAAGATGGATATTTCAAAGAAGGACGCCTTCACTGATATGCCATCAGGAACACCAGGTTCTTTCGGTACCCCACAAAGAATTGGTACCACGCCAAATGCTCCAGAAGAAAAGCCATACAGCATTGAGCAAGATGTTCAGGGTTGTAGCGGTTATGCAGTCATTAAAGTTGGAGAAGGAATTGTTTCAGGTGGATGCCATCTGACTCTCGCCGAAGCACAAGCACACCTTGCTGCTTTAAATGCAGCAATGCAGGGAGAAAAGGACATGCATGAAGAAATGCAGGGTCCAGAAGTTGTACCTCACCAAGACGAGATGGTTGAAGGTCTTGCCGAACAGCAGGAGATGGGTCTTAACCCACGCCAGTTCACAATGTATGACCTGTTTGAAACTATGGCTGAAGAATTCGGTATGTGGGACCAAGGAAGTGGCGCTAATGGCGCTCACTACATGGAAGAGAATCCATTTGCTTCAGAGGGCATGAAGTGTTCTAATTGCGTCTTCTTTGAGGGTGGAAAAAAGTGCGAAATTGTTTCTGGAAATATTGAGCCAGAAGCAATTTGTAAGTTGTGGATTATCCGTGAAGAGTTGCTAAACAATCCAACAGTAAGCACTGAAGAAACTGCTGGAATGAAATCTGCAGAAATAGAAGAAGAAGTAAAAGATGCAGGTCCAAACGGACGAGTTATAGCAACCCATAAAACTGATGTAAATACTTCACGGGCTTGGGATAAGACGGTTCCTTTTCGCAATATGAAATCACCAGCAACTCCATCTTATTACAACAGACTGTTTGCATTCCAAAATCCAAACACCGATGGAACCCGCAAAACTCACTACAACTTCATCCACCACTATGTCGGAAATGATGGAACTCCAGGAGAGGCTTCGTACTCGGCGCTGATTAATTCAATGGCTGTTTTGAACGGTGGTCGCTCTGGAACAGTTCTTCGTGGTGAGGCACGCCGTGGTGTTTACAATCACATTGCTGCGCATTATCGAGACGCTGGGAAAGAACCACCAGAACTTAAATCCGATGAGTTTGTTGACTATGTAATGATTCAAAAAGGAATTATTACTAAGCCACTAAGCGAAGACGCTGGTCTTGAGGTTAAGGCTGAAGGTGGACCAATTCCTTCGCATTCAACCGCGGTTCGTGACGATGAAACACTCGACCGTTCCGCCATTCTGAACACTCGTTCACCAGAAGGCAAAGATTATTATCGAAAGATTTTTGCCTACCATACACCTGGAACAGATGGCACTCGTAAGACCCACTACACATTTATCCATCACCATGTTTCGGAGGATGGCCAACCAGGGGCTGCCGCATACTCAGAGTTGAAATCTGAAATGGCAATCCTCAACGGTGGACGCGGTGGAACGATACTTCGCGGAGAAGACCGCAAGGCTGTGTACAATCATCTCGCCCGTCACTACCGTGACTTCGGCAAGAAGCCACCTGAACTAAAGTCAGATGGGTACATTGATAATGTTATGATGCAAAAAGGCCTCATTAGTGAGCCACTATCTATCACGGAGAAAACAGATGAGCAAGATTGATATTGAGTCGTATAAGTCCTTTGTTGGGCAGCAGGCTCTATTGAGCGATGACAGCATTGGCATCATCGTTGGAATCTCCGAAGATGGACAGGCGCTTGTGCAGAAATGTCTTGACATGGAAGGACTTGAAGAGACAGACGAAACTGTTTTAATTGCAGTTGAAGATGTAAAACTTCGCACTTTTGTGGTCATGGAAAAAGTTGATGAAGGAATGACCGAAGGAGCGCTTGTTTCGTGGGAGACCTCAAACGGCACATATTACGGCGATATTCTGTCGTCATCGGCAGAGGGAACTGTTCGCGGTGAGCCGCAAGGCCTTGAAATTGAAGGCTCAGCAGAGCGCCCAGCCTATGTAGTGCGGGTTATGATGTGGGATGAAGACGAATGGATGCCTACTAATGTTACTGTAGTAGCATACGGTGATGCATTGACTATGGTTGAAGAACTTCCAGAGCCAATGGATGAAGAAGACCCAGAAGATGAGAACATGCCAGAAGACGAAATGTCAATGGTTGAGGATAACGAAAAGAGCATAAACATGAACATTGAAGCACAGATTGCCGAGATTGTTGCACGCGAAGTTGCTAAGGCTCTTGCTGCAATGAACACCGCAGAAGTAAAAGCAGAAGAAATTGCTGTTGAGACCAAGTCGGATGAAGCCGCCGAAGCAGTTGCTGAAGAAGTAGTTGCTGAAGTTGCTGTCGAAGAAGTTTCTGCAGATGCACCAGCAGAAGAAGTAGCAGTTGAAGCAGTAGTAGAAGAAGTCGCCGCTGAAGAAGTTGTTGCTGAAGAAAAGTCTGAATTGGTTCAGATGGAAACAGCAGAACTTTCGTTCGATGACCTTAAAGAGTTTCACGACCTCATCAAAGTGCTATAGTATTCACGGGCGTTAGTAGCGCCCGTGGAGGGGTTGTGGATATTGGCAAGGAAATAGCCAGAGTTCAAAAAAGCACGACAATCGGCAAGGTAGATAAACTTTTGGCATCTTTGAGTGCAAAAGATTCTGCTTCGCTCGTTGATGCAATGAAAGACTTATCAGTTTCAAGTCGCACAATTTCAAAAGTTTTAAAAGGGCGCGGCTATGTAATTGGCAGGAGTGCTGTAGATAATTGGCGACATGCTAATGTTGAAAATTTTGAAACTAGAAGCAACAATTATATTGGGGGCAAATAATGTCATTGTCAAAAGATTTAAAATCAGCAATGAATCGCAACTCCCCAGAATGGCCAGTAGTAAAAAGAGGCCCGTCAATAAAACTTCCTACAGTTGCAACTGTTAAAAAAGAAAAGTCGCAGTTTAAAACATGCGTAGTTTTGCCAGATATGCAATGTGGTTATTTCAGGGATGTAAACGGCAATTTTGTTGCTATCCATGATGAAATTGCAATTAATTTGGCTGTTGAATTTATCAAAGAATCAAAGCCAGATGTGATTGCAATGAATGGAGACAATGCTGACTTTGCAGAATTTGGAAAGTACAGACTAACTCCTGCTTATCAATTGACAACACAAAAAACAATTGATTATTTAACAACGCTTATGGCGCGCCTTCGCGCAGCATCTCCACTCGCTGAAATTGTTTGGCTTGAGGGAAATCACGAAGCAAGATTAGGAAATTATATTCTTGATAATGCAAATGCTGCTTTTGGTTTGAAGCGTGGGAATATCCCAGACTCATGGCCAGTTATGTCGCTTCCTTATCTTTGCAGATTTGAAGAATTTGGTGTTAAGTATTTGCCAGGATACCCAGCGTCAACATATTGGGTTAATCGCAAGTTAAGAATTATTCACGGACATAAAGTCGCATCTGGCGGAAGCACTGCTCATAAATATCTTGCAACAGAAAAGACTTCAGTTCTTTATGGACATATCCATCGCCGCGAATGGGCAGAGCGAACCCGCCAAGATTGGGATGAAGATAAAACTATTCTCGCCGCATCTGCAGGATGTCTTGCTCGCGTGGACGGCGTCGTGCCAAGCACAAAAGGCGGTACCGACCTCGACGGACGCCCAATCCCATGTACGGAAGATTGGCAGCAAGGAATTGCTGTTGTGCACTATGTTGCTGGAGATGGTCCATTCCATCTAGAACTTGTTCCAATTCACAATGGTTCTATGTTCTATCGCGGAAAGACATACAAGGCAGACAAGAAAAAATGACAGAGGGTCGCGACCCTCTCGAAAGCCAGATGAACCTGCGCTTTCCAATGATTACTATTTCTGTATCCTACGAAGACCGAGATGAGCCAATCCATGTTGATTTAGGCTCAATACCACCATTTGTTGCTGTTTCTGTATTTGAACGCATACTAGATGCGATGAGCAATATTGCAGTGGGCCCAAAAATTACATTCAAAGGCGATGTAATAGCCAAGCCCTTTATGGCTTCTGATGTTACATTCCAAGACCTATTGGACATGTTTGGTCAAAACGAAGACGAAGAAGACGAAGACAATTAAAAATAATCTAACCCCTGCTTGACAAACTAGCAAAGAAGAAGCATAATCTTTAATACGAGGTGCTTACCTTGTGTCCGAAGTTCCACTATTACTCAAAAGGAGTATATCACTATGGCTACAGATAGCCGTTTAAAGGAACTCAAGTCAGCCCTCCGTGCAGTTCTTGCAGACAACGATGCAATCGTTGACCATGCAGGCGCTACCCGCGAAGAAGGCGGACCTGAAGTTCAAGTACAAGCAAAGCATGTTGAAGCATTCCGAGGCAACCTCGCAAAGGCACGCGAAATCCGTGCCGAAATCGAGGCCTTGGAAGGCATGGGCGAAATTCGCTCATGGGCTGAAGGCATGACCGCACCAGTAGCACAGACCAAGTCTGGTTTGATTGTTCCACAGGGCTCAAAGAGCCTCGGCGAGCAGTTCGTTGAATCAGATGAGTTCAAGGCAATTGCTGGTGGTAAGTCTGGTTACACGATGCACGCACCATTCCAAGTAAATGGTTCGTTCTCGTCACACTGGGGTCGCAAAGATGTCTACACAGGATTGCCATCAGGCACCCCTACAGACTTCGGTTCGCCACAGCGTGAAGGTATCGTAGAGCGTCAGAAGCGCACCATGCGCGTACGCGAACTCTTCGATGTACAGCAGACGAACAGCAACATGGTTGAATACTTCCGTGTTTCTGGTTTCACCAACAACGCATCGACAGTTGCAGAGCGCAACGACGCAAACAACGCCTTTGGTGTAAAACCACAGTCGTCAATGACCGTCGTTGGTGTTCAGGCTCCAGTTCGCACGATTGCTCACTACGAAGTTGCTCACCGCAATGTGTTGGACGACGAGCCAACCCTTCGTGGAATTATCGACAACGAACTGTTGTACGGACTCCGCTTGGTAGAAGATGACCAGATTCTTAACGGAAACGGTGTTGGCCAAAACCTCACTGGTATCCGTTCGACCTCTGGAATTCAGACCTCAACTTGGTCAAGTGGTGTTGCAGATGACACCCGCCTCGATGCAATCCGTCGTGGTATCACCAAGTCGTTGCTCGCCTACTACGAGCCAACAGGTATGATTGTCCATCCAAACGACCTCGAAGACATCGAACTCTCGAAGGACGCAAACCTCAACTACTTGATGGTTATGTCCGTATCGATGGGTGCAGATGCTCGCTTGTGGCGTTTGCCAATCGTCAGCACGCCAGCAATCACCGAAGGCAAGGTTCTCCTTGGTTCATTCGGTGTTGGCGCAACGCTGTACGACCGTATGGAAGGCAACATCCGCGTTTCCGAGCAACACAGCGACTTCTTTGTTCGCAACGCAGTTGCAGTACTTGCTGAAGAGCGTATTGCACTTGCTGTTAAGCGTCCAGAGTCGTTCGTCGAAGTTACCCTCGACAGCGCACCTGCCTGATAATTACAGTCAGAAAAGTGAAAAGCCTGGGCTTCGGCCCAGGCTTTTTGCTTTGTGCTAACATGTTTGCATGTCACAAATTGTAGTAATCGCTCCACGCGATATTTACGAGAACATCGAAGGCAAGAGTGTGAAGGTTGTCCGTAAGGGCGAGCGCATTAGTGTCGAAGATGCAATGCGATATAAGGTCATGCCTATCTCGGTAAATGACCCATTCGCTACAGAAACAAAGTAATCCGTGGACAGCCTGGACCCAAAGAAATTTGGGTTGAACGACGATATAGATTTTGCTGCGTACTGGGTGAAGGACGAACCTTTTCTTAGCCTAAAAAACGCAATGTATGAACTAATCCAAGA
>Ga0247723_1002163_pt1 | contig 10728 bp, 14 predicted proteins | sample MSEWelMarce5H_FC_FD_189079 | JGI IMG/M metagenome (GOLD analysis project Ga0247723, IMG submission 189079) | Subsurface sediment microbial communities from gas well in West Virginia, United States - MSEEL Well Study Marcellus 5H_FC | ecosystem: Environmental > Terrestrial > Deep subsurface >...
TAAAAAATGAAAAGGACAAAGATGCGAGAACTGAATATCTTATTGAAGCAAAAAGAATGGGCATTAGCGTTAAGTTACCTCACATTAACGATTCGGATATCGATTTTAAAATTGAGGGCAAAGGCATTCGGTTTGGACTCAGTGCTATCAAGTTCATATCTGACAAAATTGGTGAACGATACATATCAGCACGACCATTTAATTCATACAAAGAACTTGAAGAATTTACCTTTACAAAAGGAAACGGAGTAAACAGCCGTGCACTTCAAGCACTAAGAGCAATCGGTGCTGCAACCTTTAATGATAATCCTAGAAATGATCAGGAGATAAAAGAAAACTTATATGAGTATTTAAACCTTCCAGAGTTTAATATTACAATTCCTTCTCACTACTATGCATTCATTCAGGATATTGTAGACTTTGAAGAAAAAGGATCATACATTTTTATGGGTATGGTAAAATCAATTAAACGAGGAACAGGGTGGTCACGAGTTGAAATTTTGGACAAAACTGGGAGTGTTGGCATATTTGATGATGAAAATACGACCATTGAGACTGGTCGCTCTTACTTGGTTCTTTGTAATGACAACAGGATTGTATCTTTCATACCTTCTGATGAAATAAAAGAATCATCTCATGCTCTTGTAAAGTTTTTAAGTTATAAACAACTTCCATACAAGGATGATGAAATGTTTGTAGTTTCATTTAAGCCAAGGATTACAAAGACTGGAAAGAAGATGGCATCTCTTACGCTTGCAGACACAAGCAGAGATCTTCATTCTATTACTGTGTTCCCTACATCATTTGCAAAGGCGTATATGAATATTGAAGAAGGAAAATCTTACAAGTTTGATTTTGGAAAGACAAAAGACGGAACAGTAACATTGGAGGATGTACATGTCGGTTAGTATAGAAGAAGCGTTAGCACAACTTGATCCTAAGTTGAGAAAGAGATTAGGTAGTGGAGTTGGTGTCAACTACGAGTATCAGCCTACCCCTAGTTTTGGTTTAAACCGTGCTCTGGGTGGAGGACTTCCATACGGTAGGCAAGTTCTTATCTGGGGTTCTAAGTCCTCTGCAAAGTCCTCTATGTGCCTTCAGATGATTGCCTTAGCACAAGCAGAAGGAAAACTTTGTGCATGGATTGACTCAGAAATGTCATACTCTGAAGACTGGGCAAGAACTCTTGGGGTAGATCCAGAAAAACTAATCTACTCACAAGCAAGAACTATTAGTGATATGGTTGATGTTGGCGTTGGATTAATGAATGCTGGCGTCGACCTAATTGTGGTAGACTCTATTACATCAATGCTTCCCGCAATCTACTTTGAAAAAGATACAGATGAAATGAAAGCATTAGAAAATACAAAACAGATTGGAGCCGAATCCCGTGACTTTAGTAACGCATGGAAAATGCTTAACTATGCAAACAATAAAGTTAAGCCAACTCTGCTTGTTCTTATTTCTCAGTCTCGTAACAATATCAATGCTATGTATACTAGCCAGCAGCCTTCTGGTGGTCAGGCTACTAAGTTTTATTCCTCATGTATTGTTAAACTCTTTTCTTCAGAGTCAGACAATCAAGCAATTAAGGGCAAGATCAAGGTAGGAGATAAATTAATTGAAGAAAAAATTGGTAGAACTATTAAGTGGGAACTACAATTCTCCAAAACCTCTCCAGGGTTCCAGTCTGGTGAGTATGATTTTTATTTTAGAGGTGACGATATTGGTCTTGATACCATTGGTGATTTGGTTACTACCGCAGAACTAAATGGTATTGTTGAGCGCACAGGTGCCTGGTACATACTTCCTGATGGCACAAAGGTTCAGGGTAAAGAAGCATTTGTCAATCGTGTTAGAGAGGATCTTGACTTGCAAGAATCAATCAAGGCTAAACTAAGTGGCTAACTACACTGTCTATCACGGAAAGTTTACATGCCACGAATGCAAAGTAGAAGTTACATCTCTTAGACTTTATCCAGAAACAAAAGAAATGACCTGGATGTGCAAAGATAAACACTTAAGTAAAGTTTCTCTTGGAAGAAGAAAAAAGAAGGATTTTGATGACGGAGAAGAGTGAGTCCAAAAGAATAGGTGCTAAGCAGCACAAGAACTCTGGGCGTAACACTCAAAAAGGAGATGCTTCCTGGAAAAACTTTGTTGTAGACTTTAAAGAAGTTGGGAAATCCTTTACATTAAATAAAGAAGTTTGGGCAAAGGCTACCACTGATGCCATGAAGAACGGTAAAGATCCAGCCATAGTAGTCGTAATGGGCGAGGGTAATGCCAAGGTAAGGCTTGCTATAATTGAGATGAGCATATTAGAAGACCTAGTGGAGGAATAATGGAACAAGACAAGACAACAATAGATATGGTTAATGGTTTGGCAGAGATTGCAGACTACATGCAGGATGAAGAGTTAACAACTGCTTTGACCTTTATTGCTAAGATTATTATAAAGCCAGACATCCCAATCAATGTGGCTCACGTAGAGATTGTAAGACTTCAGGCAATCGCTGCTAAGATGGCATTCAAGGCTACCTGGATGGCTAATGTAGACAAGTCTGATCGTGGGAAGAAGAATCTTTACTATACTGCTGCAGAATCTATTAACAATCTAGTCTCAGCACTTAAATATATCACACGCTAATCTGCTATACTTATACTAATAGAAACGAGCATAAAAAATGACAAAAAGTTTATTACAGCAGATTATGGTTAAACAGGAAAAGCCACCAGTACACGCAATAGATGTTGCTGGTTTGACTGAAAAAATTCAGTCTGGATATACTGTAAATCGAATTGACAAGCAAACACAAAAGAAGACTTTTGCACCATCGACAATTGCCTACGGGCATGGAGAGTGTCCAAGATACTGGTACTTAGCCTTTGATGGACAAATGTTTGAAGATGATGCAACACCTTATAGCGCAGCCAATATGACTGCTGGAACTAAGTCTCACGAAAGAATTCAAGAAGCAATGGGTAATGTTCCAGACTTCCTTGTAGATTCTGAATTTAAGATTACAAATAACGATCCACCAATCTTTGGCTATGGAGATGTTATTGTAAATTGGCAGGGAGAAGAACTCCTTGGTGAAATTAAAACAATGATGAATGAGGGATTTGAGTATCGCAAGGCACACAACAAGCCGAAGAGTGGTCACCTTGTTCAGTTGCTTATTTACATGAAGATTTTAAAGAAAGCAAAGGCTGTTCTTATTTATGAAAATAAAAATAACCACGAATTGCTTATTCTTCCAGTAGAAGTAAATGATTATTATCGTCGGTGGGTAGACCAGACGTTTGAATGGATGAGATCAGTTCGTAAGGCTTGGGTCGATAGAACCCTTCCTGAAAAGAACTATCGATCAAATTCAAAAATTTGCAAATCATGTCCTATAAAAAAGGCTTGTGCAGATGCTGGTAAGGGAGACTTTAAACTAAAGTCTTTGGAGCCGTTAGATGAAGCATTGTAGTTGGTGTGACACTCAATTTAATACTGATATAAGTTATCAGATTTATTGTTCTCCTAATTGTAGGGAAGAAGCAACAAAACAAAAAATTGCACAAAGGTATGTAGTTACAAGAAGACAAAAAAGAAAAGGAAAGACTAGACTTTGCAAGCAATGTAACGTAAGTCTTTCAATATATAACGATGACGTTATCTGTGCTTCGTGTAATATAAATCCATCAAGTGTTGAAAAAGCACTAAAAGAAGTAAGGAGCAAGAGCAATGGTAAAAAATAAATGGGGTTATAACACTAACCCAACAACCATTTGTACTATAGACGCTAGTACTAATAGCCTTGCTTTTGCTTTGTTTGATGCCAAAGAAAAGACACTACAGTCTGTTGGCAAGATTAACTTTGAGGGAAATAATACATATGAAAAAGTTATGGATGCTGGCAAAAAAGTAAAATCTTTCTTTGATATTTATAATGGATTTGAGGCAATAGTAATTGAGCATACTGTATTTATGAATAGCCCTAAGACTGCTGCAGACCTTGCATTAGTACAGGGCGCAATTCTTGGGTCAGCAGGACAATCAGGAACAACCATGATTGGTAGAGTATCTCCTATTACGTGGCAGAACTATATGGGAAATAAAAAAATCTCAAAAGACGAACAGTTATTTATTAGATCTCAAAATCCTGGAAAATCTGTTTCTTGGTATAAAACTTATGAAAGAAATCTTCGTAAAGAAAGAACTATAAAATTTATCAACACTGTATATGATAGAACTATTACTGATAACGATGTTGCAGATGCTTGTGGAATTGGTCACTGGGCAATTGGAAACTTAGAGAAGGCATTTGAATAATATGGACATTAAAACAGAAGCAATGATAAACCATTTAATTTTACAAAATGCATTAGAGATATATAGCATTGACAATAATACTGGAGAGATGCTATACTCAATTACAGATAAATTAAAGGAAGTTAATCCACAACTTTATGCACAACTAAAAAAACAATACGAGGATCATATGTTTAAATTAATAGATGAAGGACCAAAAACCATGAACTGGAGAATAACAATATAATGGCTGCAAAACTATACTCTAGTGAGTTGTGGCTTAAAAAGCGATTCCTTGTTGATAAAAAAACTCCTCAAGATATTGCTATTGAGTGCGGAGTAAGTGTAGAGACAATCTATGTTTATCTTGCTAAATTTGGATTAAGGAAATCAAAACGATGAGTAAATTTGAAAAAGCATTAGTTGCAATGGCAGTAGTCGGAATGGTGGGTTTTGGTTTTGCAATAGCCACATTAAAAGGAATTCCAGAGGCGTTTGATTGGGAGGAAGATGATGAGTGATAATCTTAACATAACGGTTGACCAAGTTAATAATCCACTACACTATACATCAGATCCATCAGGTATTGAGTGTATAGAAATTACTCGCCACCGTAATTTTAATATTGGTAATGCCTTCAAGTATCTATGGAGAGCAGGACTTAAAGATGAAGCAAAAACAATACAAGACCTTGAGAAGGCAATCTTTTATATTAAAGACGAAATAAATAGATTAGAGGGCAAGTATGTCAACTGAAGAAGATTTAGTAAAGCATCTTGATCAAGTAAACAATGTTGTTGAAGAATACCTAAAAGGTAGTGACCCAACAGTAATTTCTAAACAACTGGACATTCCAAGACAGAGGGTTGTCGCATATATTGATGAATGGAAAGTTAGTGCGTCCAACAATGCAATGATTCGTGCTCGTGCAAAAGAGGCTTTATCTGGAGCAGATGCACACTATAGCAAACTTATATCAAAGTCCTACGAGGTTATTGATGAAGCCTCAATGACAAATAATCTTAGTGCAAAGACTGCTGCCATCAAACTTGTTATGGATATTGAGTCCAAAAGAATTGATATGTTACAGAAGGCTGGGCTACTTGAAAACAAAGAACTTGCAGACGAGATGTTAGAGATTGAAAATAGACAGGAAGTTCTTGTTGGAATACTTAGGGACATAGCCTCATCGCATCCAGAAGTTCGTGATTTAATTATGCGTAAATTGTCTATGATATCAAAAGAGAACGAAGTTATAACGGTAATTGCAGATGTATGATGAGTTTTTAGAAGTACTCAAAGACAACAACTTTAGAGAAACACCAGTCGATGCAAAAACATTTGTTGAAGGTGAAAATTTTCTTGGTCAGCCTCCACTATCTCAAATACAATACGACATTGTTGAAGCAATGAGTCAAATATATAAACAAGAAGACTTGATCGATCTTCTTGGTGATGAAGAGGGAAGAAGATATTATAAAAAATACACAAAAAATGAAGTTATTCTGCAACTTGGCAAGGGATCTGGAAAAGATTTTGTGTCAACAGTAGCCTGTGCATACATTGTATATAAACTATTATGTCTTAAAGACCCTGCAAGATACTTTGGCAAGCCCTCTGGAGATGCTATTGACTTAATTAACGTTGCGATTAACGCACAACAGGCAAAAAATGTTTTCTTTAAAGGCTTTAAAACAAAGATTGAAAAATCCCCATGGTTTGCTGGAAAGTATAATCCAAAAGCAGAAAGCATTGAGTTTGATAATGCCATTACTGTTTACTCTGGTCACTCAGAAAGAGAATCACACGAAGGTTTGAACTTAATACTTGCAGTTCTTGATGAGATTTCTGGCTTTGCAAATGAGGTTGGTACTGGAAATGATCAGGGAAAAACTGCAGACAATATATATAAAGCATTCCGTGCCTCAGTAGATTCACGCTTTCCAGATTTAGGAAAGGTAGCGCTTCTATCATTTCCAAGATATCCAGGAGACTTTATCTCACAAAGATATGATGCAGTTATTATGGAAAAAGAAGTAGTATCTAAAGAGCATACTTTTATAATGAATGAAGATTTACCAGAGGATGCCGATGGTAATAAACTAGTGATCAACTGGGATGAAGAAGATATAATTTCTTACAAGTATCCAGGAGTATTTGCACTAAAGCGTCCAACCTGGGTAGTTAATCCAACAAGAAAAATTGATGATTTTAAGTTAGCATTTTATACAGATCTTGGAGATGCAATGCAGCGATTTGCCTGTGTTCCAACTTACTCTACAGATGCATTTTTTAAACAAACAGAAAAAGTAAGAGCATGTATGACTACAAGAAATCCAATAGACTCATACAAAAGATTTGACGAAACCTTTAAACCAGACCCAACAAAAAAATATTATGTGCATGCTGACTTAGCACAAAAACATGACAAGTGTGCAATTGCCATTGCTCACGTAGAAAAATGGGTAAATATTCAGGTAATTAAAGATTATCAACAAGTAGCACCAGTGGTAATTGTAGATGCAGTCGTGTATTGGGAGCCAAAAATAGAAGGACCAGTAAACCTTTCCGAGGTAAAGTTATGGATTCAAAACTTAAGAAGGCAGGGATTTGACATTGGGATGGTTTCTTTTGACAGATGGCAGTCGTTTGATATTCAAAATGAATTAAAGCAAGTAGGAATACGAACAGAGACTGTATCTGTTGCAAAAAAGCATTACGAGGATATGGCGATGTTAATGTATGAGGAGAGACTGGTAATGCCTGCAATAGAACTTCTCTTTCAAGAGTTAACAGAGTTAAAAATTATGAAAAATAACAGAGTTGACCACCCAAGAAAATCTTCTAAGGATTTAGCAGATGCTGTGTGTGGAGCAATATTTGGGGCAATATCACATACCCCAAAAAATATGGACGAAGAGGTTGAGATTCATACATTTAGGGATAGGCCTAAATCAGGATTTGACTCACAGCCAGCAAATGTGATACACTATAAACCTATCCCAGATGATGTAAAAGATTATCTGGATAGATTTAATCTACTATAAACAAGGAGAAATACCGAATGAATTCATTCAAGAAAATCGCACTAGCCATGGTTGCAGCCATGACTTTGGGCACAATCGTAGCAACACCTGCAAGTGCTGCTGTAATGACAGTCGCTGTCGATCTCGCTGGAACGGCTAACACAACTGCCTCAGCAATCGCAACACCTGCATCATTACCAGTCCCTGCAGACAACACAGTTGACGCTGCTGACGCACTAAAGTTCGTCGCAACAGTTGACACAGGAACAAATGTTTCTGTCGTAGCAACAAACGCAACAATCGTGTCTGCACTACACACAACTGCTGCACCAGTAGGAGCAACATCAGGATCTTCATCTTTGACAGTTGCAACTGGTACAGGAACAACAGCAACATTCTATGTCTACACAAAGACAACAGCAATTGGTACAGTTGTAATCACTAACGGTGGAACACAACTTACATACTATGTACAGGGAACTGCTGGCAAGATTAATACTCTTACAGTATCTGCTCCTGCTACAGGTGCTGCTGGTACAAAGCAGGATATTACAGTAACTGCAACAGATACATTTGGAAACAAGGTATCAGGTAAGTCAATTACTGCAACAGTCTTTGCTTCAACAGCAACAATGGACACAGCAACAGCAACAACTGGTGCTACACTTTCAGATTTTGGAGTTGCAAAGTTTGTTGCAACACTTCCAGCAACTGGAGTACGATCACTAATCACATTCTCACCTACAACATCATCTGATGCAACAACTTCAGATGTAGTTGGTCTGCCTGCTCGTGCACTTGCACCATTTGCAGAAATCGCAGTTCGTGATCTAGTTTCAGAACTTGCAGCACAAACTGCTGCTAAGGATGCAGCACTTGCTGCTAAGGCAGTCTCAGATGCTGCAGTCGTAAAGGCTGCTTCAGATGCTGTTGCTGCTAAGGCTGCTTCAGATGCTGCTCTTGCAGCAGAAAAGACTGCTTCTGCAACTGCACTTGCTGCAGAGAAGGCTGCTTCTGCTAAGGCACTTGCTGATGCAAAGGCTGCTTCAGATGCAGTTGTCCTTGCTAAGGATGCAACTATTGCTAAGTTAACAGCAGACAATGCTGCAGCACTTAAGGCAATTAAGACATCATTCAATGCACTTGCTAAGAAGTGGAATGCAAAGAATCCAAAGGCTAAGGTTACTTTACTTAAGTAATTAATCCAACAACTGAGGGGGTCAGACAAGTGCTGGCCCTCTTTTTTGTGCAATAAAATGGTATAATCATCCTAACAGACATTATGTCTGCAAGGGGGAAAGGTAATTAAAAAACTAATACGCATAGTAGCAGCCACAATGTTAGCATTTGGTTGGCTTTTAATGTCCCCAGAAGGTGCCCACTCTGATGACCCACTCACAGTCGCAGCCCAAGAAATACAAGAACTTAACAATAGTGTAGACGACCTTGGCTACCAAGATGAATTTATATCATTAATTGAAGAGGCAGAAGATAAATATGATCTTGCTGTATCTGCCCAAGAAACCCAGACTCAAACCTCTGACCTATATGACGATGCCATTGACGCAGAAGCCACGGCACTTGAAGAAAAAGACTTAGCCCAATCAGCAGTAGATGGACAAACAGAAACAGTAGCCACAGCCCTTGATCACAAAGATGATGCATACGATGCACTTGGTATAGCCAACATTAATCTACAAACAGCACAACAAGCCCTAAATAGTGCTGGTGGAGCAGGACTGGAATATACTGTTTATAACTTATTAAGAAGTGGAAACTCAGCAGTCCCTGGATCTGAAATATGCTCAGGCACATGGAACACAAACTATATGCAACTTCCAGTATGTGGAAATAGATATGAAAACATAGTAGTTAAATTTGCTGGACAGATAACAGTCCCTTCATGGTTTACAACAGTAGCATTTGCAGGATATACAGATGATGGTTTTAGAATGTATGTTGATGGACAGCCTGCTGTTAATAACTGGGTAGAGCAAGGAGTTCGGTGGAGTGCATGGTCCCCAACATATGATGTAACCGAAGACAAAACTTTAGATGTAGAGATATGGTGGTATAACGGAGGAGGCCCAGGGTCTTATCATCTTGGGTGGACAATACCTGGTGGAATGACAGGAGCAGGCTGTGACTATGCTGGAAATCCACGAGTATGGGGAGAAGACTTTAGTTGTAATTTAAATACATTTTCATCTGGACCTGGAGCAACTCAAGAACAAACCAACGATTATAACAATGCCCTTGCTGCAAGAAACTCAGCCCAAGATGTATACAATGATAAATTAAATGTTTATAATCAAGCAGTCTCAACATTAAATGCAAACAATCAAACACTAAATAATAAAACAAACGAATATAACAATTCAGTTTTAAATGTTGCTACAGCATTACAAAATAAAAATAATGCTATTGATGCATACGAGCAAGCAATTAATAATCTCAACAGTGCTATTGATGACGCATGGCGTTACTATGACGAACAGTCACAAAGAGAACTTAATGCTGCTATTGCTCAAGCAGCAGCCAATGCTGCAGCCAATCAGCCTACCCCAGAGCCAAGTCCTGAGCCAACTGCTGAGGAGCCACCAACTCCTGAGCCAAGTCCAGAACCAACTGCTGAGGAACCACCTACACCAGAACCAAGCCCTGAACCTACACCAGAAGAGCCTCCTACGCCAGAGCCTTCTCCAGAGCCTACAGTAGACCCTACAGACCAGCCTACACCTGAGCCTACCCCAGAGGAACCCCCAACACCTGAACCAACTCCAGAACCAACTGAAGAGCCTGCTCCAGAACCTGGACCAGATCCAAAGCCAGAAGAGAATCCTTGGACTGAGCCAGATGTAGAAATTACTGATGAAGTATTAGCAGCACTCGTTCCTGAAAAAGGAACGGGAACAGAAGAAGATCTATCTAATGTTATTGCTAACCTTACAAGCAAGGATAACAAATTAGTTATTCTTTCTGCTGAACAAATCACAGCAGTTAGCCAGACACTGAGAGCATTGACACAAGAAGCAAAGGAAGAGGTTGCCAGCGATCTTGGTATTAAGCCTTCAGAAGTTGCACAGATTGCTGAGCAGATGAAGTCTAACCCAGCACTTGCTGAAGCATTTGTTGAGTTTTCAGATAGAGCAGGGGATGCAGGAGAAACCCCAATGCCCTTTACATTAGCAGATGCAGTAACAGAAGTACAAACAGAAGCATTCTTAGCAGACCCACTTGGAGCAGTACTTGAAGTGGATGTTACAGAACTCTTATCTAATTTCTCTGAGTTAGGTATGGATATGACAGATGATCAGAGAGAGAAAGCACAAGAAGTAATTATCCCAGTGGTCATAGCATCACAAATTGCAGGGGCAGTTATAAGGAGGAACAAATGAA
>Ga0247723_1002164_pt1 | contig 10720 bp, 21 predicted proteins | sample MSEWelMarce5H_FC_FD_189079 | JGI IMG/M metagenome (GOLD analysis project Ga0247723, IMG submission 189079) | Subsurface sediment microbial communities from gas well in West Virginia, United States - MSEEL Well Study Marcellus 5H_FC | ecosystem: Environmental > Terrestrial > Deep subsurface >...
AGTTATAGTCCTCGTCTGTACCGCCTTGTGATCGTGGCACTATGTGATCCACACTATCGCCTTCCATGCCGCACATTTGACACACGCCACCATCTCGTTCAACGATTCGTTGTCTAATCTTGCGCCACTTCGATGTGCTTCCGTTATCCCTTAATGCACTAGCCATCAGTAATGATTCTTCTTCTGATGGAAACGCCACGCATTACACATTGAACCATAACGTAAAGTTATATATTTAATCGTTGCATCAATCTGTCGATATGGATCAAGAGTCCTGTAATGCTCACTACGCATCTGACCTAAGCCAAAGTGACTGCCGTTCTTTGCTAAAGGATTCCATCGAGACTCTTTATAGATAATCAAAGATAAACATTTGTATTGCTCATGGTTAATAATCCTTGAATGTGCATACAGCTTGTAATGATCTGCATTGGTTGTAGCTTCTGCGGGTTGCATCTGTAAAGATAGCGAGCCTACAAATAGGCATAGCACTCCCCAAACCATCACTCTCCTTAGCGAGCTACACGCCTTCAGGCGCTCGCTTTCGGAGCTGGATGGTAGCAAGCCTGTCAAATAGGTTGAGTTATCCACAGATTTTTGAGCGTTGTATCGGCGTGTTATCCACAGGTTATCCACAAGCATCAATCTTTACCCCATCCAGTTCCTTTGAAATGTGCAGGCGGAGATGTCCACACACGATCCATAAAGACTAAGCAATACGGGCAAGATGGATAGACAATGGACTCATCGACCGCAGCTTTGACCTCTGCATTTGTACTGCATACAGGGCATTTGAACTCATATATCGGTGTCATCTGTGTGATGCTCCCAATCTTCCGGCACTAGGTGCATCATTAAGGTGCATCGATCACAATGGGGCACAAGGTAAACCTCACCTTTTGCACCATCAATTGTTTTGGTGGCGGCACATATTCCGCATCTATATTTATGGGGCATCGTAGGCCGTCTCCTTATCTAAGGCAGCGATAGTTAATACGCCACAACTATTACACTGCACAACCTCGATGTAAGGCGGCAGGTTATCGGTTACTTTGCATATTGTCTGCGTTGTTACTTTCTTTTCAACGCGGCAGTTATAGCTGATTTGCATACATTGACCTAACAAGGTTGCCCATAGGATGTAAGTCCTGTTGGCCTATCCACCATGCTCCATCGTTGCGCTTCTGTGATGGCCTGCGTGCAACCGCTATCGGTATCCAGCCACATAGGTAATATCTTGGCATTGAGCCTGTCACCAATATGGCAATGTCCTCTTTCCGGTCATGATCGCGCAGGATCAATGATCCATCTTTCCATTTGGTGTGCTTTACCTCAATGTTGTGGCCTACGTCTGCCTTTGCCTTGTAGTTTAAGTTAGCCAGATCGATCGGCTGCTTAAAGTATTTGGCAACTGCTACCTCTGCCCCCAGTGCATCGCTTTGTTGATCCACAAGCTGTGGAAAGTTAATTTGCTGTTTTGCCGTCTGATAGTTGGGTTTAGCCCATTTGCCCTGCCATTGCTCCGTGTAATTGATAGCTCTAATAAGGCCAAATATAGTGACAGCTATTTGTGTTTCATCATCTAAATCAACACGTATCATTTACACGCCTGACATAGCCAAATCATCGACAATCCTTGATTTGCGACGTGTTTACCAAAATGAGTCGGCCGATAGCTTTGACAGCCATCACAAAAATCAACCGGTATATCGTCGTTATCTCGGATTATCGTGCCATCAACCTCGATGGTGATTTTGCGTCCGTCGGGCATCTCCATGTGTAATCCTGCCATTAGATGCGCTCCTTCCATTTGCCGTCGCTTGTAAGCGTGAGCCACAAGGCCGCACATTGATTTGCTTTTGTTTTTTCTGTGCAGACATACCCTCGATAAGGCTGTCCTGTTTTGGCAGATGTGCCTTCTTTCAGCAACATGTGACCATGCTTACAGATAGGAGCTTCTGACATTAACTCGCCACCTAGTTGATCCGCAATTGCCTTTACAGCTTGTTTTGCAGTAGTAAATCCTGACTCATCCCAAATAGGTTTTGCCCATGGATCATCATCGACAAATTCTTTTGGTAGCGTCTCGACCTGTTCCATGCTTTCGCGTGATGCTTTCATCTCTGCACCTAGCACTACGCTGGCACATCGACCTATTGCGCTGCTGACTGTGTCCTCGACATACCAACGCTTCATCTGCACGTTATAAGCCCCAACCATGCCATGTGCGTAATCAATTGCGGCTGGCTTGTCATCATCGTAATGGCGATAAATTCGGCACTCGATCATGATGTAACCCTTTTCAGGATTCCAATCAATGATGTTAGTTTCAATGCGGTTGGTTGGATAAGTCGCGTGAAGGCGTTGAACCTTTTGATTGACTGTCTCGTAATTGTCTAGAAATCCCATTAGCGGTCACTCTGTGTCAATCTAACGCTTGTAGCTCTGCGCCATCCAATTGCAATGCCCTCACGTAGCCCATCTTTTCGGCCTAACGTGTAGGCAAAAGTAAATCCAATGGCCACGCCTATCAGCGTCCATGCCATAACTTCACCTAATGAATACATTTTTGCTCCCGTTCAGGAAGCTACTGCGTTTCGCTCCCTGCCATAAGGGTGAAGCAATACCCTGACAAGGTCAAGGATTACGCTCAAATTTCGGCGTGTCGAGTAGCAAATCCAGCATCTAGGACTGCGTCCACCGCGTCATCAATAGATCGCACAATGTCTATCTTGAAGTCATCCATAACGTTTACCGGCCACAATGAAACTGGCATCCTTTTCCATATAGACTAAGTCCACCGATACATGGTTGCCATCGACGTACATAATTCCAAATCCGGTCTGCCAGTTGGCGTAACCCTTCATGTATCCGGCCTTTGCTAAACACATGAGATTTCCAACCTCAACGCCATGTAGCACGCGGCCTTGTTTACCCCCAAATGCCTCTGTAAATGATGATCTGCCCATGCGATGCGTGTGACCGGATATGACGTTGCGACCATAGCGGCGTGCAGCTTCTAAGGCCGACAACCCGCCTTGTGACTTAATTGGTGTGTGATCACCATGAACTGCCAGCCAATTAGGTGCAATGGCAAATGGTTTTTTGTGGAACTTAATCCCTAACTCATCCAGCTTCATAAATCGTTCAAAACGCAATTCTGGTAATGATAAAAATGACGGGATTTTGCGCATGATTTGTGTGTACATGCGATCACTATGATTTGACCTTACCATGTGCGTGACCTGCAAATCTTTTAACACTTGCACAGCTGTATCTCGATCTGCTCCCAACGTCTGCTCATAGGCTTCCGGCGTGCCTTCTGCAAACCGGCTAAGCGTATTGAAATCTATCTCATCGCCAATAGTTACTACATCATCAGGTTTGAACTCTTTAATAAAGGCCACAAGGTTAGCGACAGCCTTTGTATCGTGAAACGGAATTTGCATATCACTGACGATAACTATGCGTCTCATCAATCCTCATCATCTTCATAGGGGATGTTGTCGATTTTGTTAGGGATTGACGGCAATATCCAATCCGGATATGACAATTTATCTTGGATCATGGATAGGGCAATATCGGCTGCAAATCCGGCTCGACGTAAACTGCCATAATATTCGTGCAGGCAAATTGCATAAGCATCTAAAGCTGCGTAGGTATCAAGATCAATGACCTTTTTTTGCCTCGGTTTTGCCATACCCTAATTTTAAGGGCTAGTCAAGCAATTTGTCGTAAAGCGCATCCAATCGAGCTTCGATTCTATTGACCTGATCTTTTAGGCTTGAGCCGCCGTTGGGTGAAAACTCACGCATAATGGATTTGACCATGTAGCGCATCATTGAATAGACAGCGGTAACCACTGTAATGATGCCAGTGATTACCACTGTCCACTCTGTCGGTGTCACTTCCCCTTGACTCCGAACCCTGTGTCATCTGGGTTTAACCAGCGTAACAATGGTGGCAATACAGCTGCTAACCCTGCCCCGAGTATAGCTTTTGGATCAGTTACGCCAGCCAAATAAACGGCAAGGCAAGAAGCCAAAAATGAACGACCATAGGATGCTGCTATCTTTTTAAATTCTTTCATTTTTTACCTCTCATTAACTTTGCCTTTTTTGGTGGTGCTGCTACTTCAACCAAAGGATACTCACCTTTATAGGGCACGTATTTTGGCCTGCCATATCCTACGATGACATCGGCTGTGCGTACCTTAAGCAATACCATGCCGCCGTTGCGTTGATCCCCGCCACGTGATGTATTTCCCTCAACTACCAAAATGTTATTGCCATCGCGTCCGACCACAATGCCTACATGACTGATGCGATCTACGCCATCATGCGGAAAGTCCATAAACGCTAAATCGCCACGTATAGGCTCATTGAACCATCGAGCCATTTCCTTAAATTTGTGCGCTCCGGCAGCTGTGCCGACTACGCTGTGATTTTTGACCCCAGCTTGTGCCAGCACCCAGTTGCAAAATGAACCGCACCACGGCAATCCATCAGCCTTTGTAAATTTGCCGTATTTTGTAATGTTATCGGGTTCTTCAACGTAACCTTGTTCTTTTAAGGCAATGCTAATTGCTAAGGCTGCCGTGCCTTGTGGATACGTCATTGAAGTAGCAGCTTTGCTTCTGCTTCTGTAATGCCTAATTTATCAAGAATTGCAGCTTTAGCGGCTGCCGCTTCTGCATCGCGTTGGGTTTTCCAAGCATCGTATTGAGCAAATCCATCTTCATATTGCTTCTTTGTAATTGGTTCGCACTCAAGAAATTCAATGCCTTCGTAGGTATCTCCGTACTGGACATAGCCACCAGCAGGAATAAGCATTGCTAAAACTTCGTATGGTTGCGCCATGATTATGCTCCAATCTCCATTAGTGTAATTGTTGAAGTGTTTTCTGCCGAGCCAACTTGATACCTAACTCCTGCTCCAACTCCAAGTCCAGCTTGTAATTTGTATGTTGTGGCTGAAGTTGTTGAAGGTGAATCAAGATAAATGTAAGGGCTTTGAGTCACGATGGAAATTGGGTTTGCGCTAGCCCCTTCACTTTGTTGAACTGTCAAATTTTCCAGAATAGCGGTTGCACCACGCATAATTCGTGCCTTTGAATTGACATAAGTAGTTGAAGAACTGCTATAAGTAACCGCGTTAGCCGCTATCATTATCAAAATTTTGCTCGTTGCAGAAGTTGGTGTAATAGTTGCGGTAATAGTTGTATCTGTAAAAGTTGAAGTTGTAATATTAGTGCTTGTGTTGGTTGTAGCTGAAACAACCTGCAAAACCTTGCCACCGCCTGCTGGTGCAGCCCATTTCATACCAGTTGCCTCGGCTGAATCTGCGGTCAATACATGGCCGTTTGTGCCTACTGCTAAACGTGCAGGTGTATCGGCTGCCGTTGCAGCTATCAAATCGCCTTTGGCATCGACAATCGCGTTTTGAATTGCATTTGAATCATCTTGAGCAACCCAAATAAAGTCCATGTCTGTGTTGCTATTTTTTGCTAATACTTGTCCGCTTGTGCCGCCCTTTAGATCAACCAAAGATGCGTCAATAGAGTCACCAAGTGTTTCGATAGCTGTCGCGCCATCTTTTACAAGATCTGTTGATGTTGGTACTGACCAACCAAAATTTGGTGTTGTTGTTGCCATTAAGCTACGACTCCAATCGCGTTAAGCCATGTCAATGCTGGGTTTATGGTATTCCATGCTTCAGCTGCGTTTACCTGATTCCATTTTACGGCAACCTGACTGAAATTGACCGGTGACGCGTTAAACGTGATGGTCAAATTGTTGAGGCTTGCTCTAAACGTCCAGCCTTCTATGTAGCCTTCAAATGACCCACCGGCAATGTTTACAGGCAGATTTTGTATCCATACAGGCTGACCCATAAATATGTTGATAAGGGCATCCCTGTCGGCATCGTCAATTTCAGGGTTGCCTAACTCAAAGGTAATACTCTGAAATTTGGGGGTTGGATTAGCCCGTAAGGCAATAATCCGATCGGCAAAATCTTCGGCATCCGCTGTGTCCTTGATGCTGGAAAGAAAAGCCTCGCCATATTGACCATAGGTTTCAATGCTGTCTAAATCCTCTGCCACGTAGGTGCTGTTGGCATTGTTGCCATAAGTGATGGCGTACTTGTTTCGGATGTCACCAGCGCGGGTTGTGACCGCTAAGCCGTATCCGTTGGCGTGGTTTGCATCAAGGGTGGTGTATCCGTTAGCGGCTAGGTAATCCTGTCTATGTGTACTGTCTGCATAACCGATGTTGCCGTTGGGATCTTCATAAAGTACGCCTAGCGCGCTGTTGGCAATTTGTGAGCAAAGACTGTATACATCGGTTTCACTAGCTGATCGAGCTATAAGTAAGAAATCTCCGGGGCGGTCTATCTCACCTAAGCCAAGATTAAGCGCATCAGCCCATGTGCCATTTGCGGGCACATAAGTAGCCCATGTGGTTGCCGCTGGCACATCTTGCCACTCACCCAAAAGATAGCCTGACAAAAGGCTGTAAATCTGATCGCCATCTTGATCTTGTGACAAAATGCCATCATCGACAATTTTTGGCAATTTAGATAATGCGCCTAACGCTGTAATTTGTGCAGCTGTTGTATTGCCCAGCGCGCCAGTCTGATTGACGGCAATTGTAAAGTCTGAAATGTAACCGCCAAATATCGGCACATACGCGGTAGTTGAGTCTGTGACTTCGATGGTGATGCCTGTACCTACTGTAAAGTCATAAATGCTGTTATTAAAATTCAGCAATTGCAACTGGCAATACCCTGCTACCGGCTGTGAATAAATGTCTGTGCGACCCGATGTAATGGTCAAATTGGCTACTGTCACATCAGTTAATTCAACGCTGTTTATCAGCACTTTGTAACTGGGTGTATATGCGGTCATGCAAAGACCAATCCTGAACCGCCTAGCGTGCCGCGAGCTGATGAGTCATTAAGTAGGCCGACAATTTGACGGGCTGTTGATTCAGGATCAATTGCACCATTGACTGTAATGCTCGTAGTCCTGCCAGCTGCAAAGCGACGCATCCGCTCATCTGATTCGTCTGCTAATGGCACATAAGGCACTGCAACTGATGGCGCAGCTGAAATCATTGCAGCCTGTGATGTCGATGCCATTGATGCAGTGGACATCGATGCCCCGCTAAAGAAGCCGCCAATTGATCCGGTAACGCCTTTGACCGCGTCAATAATGCCCTTAATTCGATTGTAAATATTTGTTATCAAACGTACAAGGTTGGCAAACTGATCGATGATTTCTGACAATATGCCGCCTAATAGTCTGAAAGCCCCGCCTAAAGTTTTGCCCAAAATAGGTGCAAGTACGTCGCGGGCAAATTCGCCAATGTTTACCATAAGGTTAAAAAATGGCTGTAAATCTTCGTTGTTGCGCTGGATTGATCCGCGCACGCTTTCAAACGCTGATCTAAGTCCGTTAAGAATAGGTTGAATAAATCGCAATACTGGCTGCAATTTATCCCCAATGTTTTCTGTGAAATCTTGTATCGCCGGCACAACCTTGTTTACAATTGTCTCAACCAGCGGCGTAATAGCTGTAAGGATAAACGCGCCTACTGTTTCCTTGCCTTCATCAAAAGCAATTTGCAAGCGTGTTAATTTGCCCTGAAATGTGTCGGCCTTTGCCGCAGCCTGATTTTCAAAAGTATCTGCAAGTTTGGCTGTAATGTCATCTAGGCTCATGGTTTTGAGTTGTGCGGCAGTCAAGCCAATGCCTAGTTTGGCAAGCGCGCCTGTATTGCCTTCTGCGGCCTTTGCCATTGCATTTGTGACGGCTTCAAGCGATTTACCCGATCCGGCTGCAACATCGATGGCAACTGTCTGTAGCTTCTGCGCCTTTTCAAGATCACCAGTCGCACGGGCTAAACGCTCGATGGATGGGCGTAGTTCATCATCTGTAACCCCAAAGGCTATAGATGTCTTTGTGATGTAGTCCTCTGTTGCCGATATTTGGGCTTCTGTAGCCCCTGTGACGTTCTTTAAGGTAATGGCTAACTTCTGCTGTGCGGCAGCGTCCTCGATGGCTGCCTTGACCCCGTCAATGGCCAATTTGCCTGCATAGGCGGCTGCGGCTGCACCAGCTGCGGCAAACGCTAGTCCGGCCTTTTTGCCAAAATCGCCAACCTTATCGCCAAAGGTTTTGACCTCGGTATCGGCTGATTTAAGGTTCTTTGTAAAGTTATCAACGTCGGCTAATAGCTTAAGCGTTAATGCGCGTGTACCTGTAGCCATCAGCCCCACTCCTTCAATATCTTGCTAAATGCTGCGCTCCAGCGTTCTACAATCTCCGGCTGGATTTTGCGTAGCGTTGGATAAATGAACCAGCCCTTTGACCCTCGACCTTGACGGCCTGACCACACTGGGAACTGCTTATATTTATTCGATCCAAATTCTGACCCGCCCCAAATAGAACGCGTGGTTGCCCCGCCGCTAAATTTCTGTGATGCAAATCCGTAGGTAATCTCACCTATGCGGCTTGACTTTTTTACCTTTGATCCCTGTGCAATGCGTCCAGCTACTTTGCGACTTTGTAGGCCGTTGGCAGTTTGGATGACCTCACCGCGTGCGTAATCAGCCAAATTACCAGACTGGCGTTTAGCTTCTTCTTGCCCTGCTTCGTCTAGGTTTTTTAATGCCTTAAACACTGCGCGCAGTTCAGTTTGGTCAAGGGCAATAGGATCGCTCACTTGTTCCTCGCTTCCAAAACTTCGACTGCGGTTAAAATATCCTCTGCGGTTTGCCAATGCACCATCGGTATTTGTGTGGCAATTGCCAACTCAATTAAGAGTCGGCTGATGCTTCCGCTGGGATGGCTTTTGGGTCTGTGTCACCTACCTCGACATCGCTGACTGATTCCATCCATGCGTCAAATGGCTTGGTTGGCTTACTGCCTGCGTCGCGCTTCATAGCTAGGTGTGCCACGTACAAAATATCCCACATGCCGCCAAACTGAGAGATGACCTTTTTAGTGGTCATCTCCCAGCGTGCGTAATCAGGCGGGCGTACCATGTAGGTTGCTTCTGATCCATCTATGTATTTAATTGTTATTTGCTGTTGCATTTGTTTGCTCCCGTCGTTTGTTTTTAGCTAAATGTCTCTGTCACTGCGCCATTTGACACAAGGAAGGTAAATGAGACTGTCTGTGCATCCATACCTGATCCACCGACTGTTGGATATGACGGCTTAATAGGAAATGAAAATACTGCGCCTGTTGCAGCTGTCAATGACACTGTGATGTCTGTATCCGGTGCGCTGTCGCAGGCTGTCCAAATTGCTTCACATACTGATGAGGCTTTGCCCCAATCTGCAAGCATATCTAGCTGGAAAGTAGCTGTAACGTTGGTGGTCTTGTACGCCTCGCCATCTAGTGTCTGATAGGTCTGACGATCCAATACTTTTGTAAGTACCGCGTTTGTGGCCTGTGCTTCGATGTCCGTTCCACCAGTAAAGGACAAAGAAATATCGCGGCCGGTGATTACTGTTGTTGCCATGATGTCTCCTTATGTTGTTTGTGTGTAGTAGGTAGAAACTCGAACATCAGCGATTAGCAGAGTCGATGCTCCAACTTGTGTAACTGTTGGTCTTTCGACCACGCTGACAACGTACCCAACTGGGATCACTGCCAGCACACTCATGATTAGCTGCTCGATATTGTCAAGCGATGCTGGGTTGCTGTTATACGCAACCGCGACTGAAATAGTAAAATTGATTTTGCAATGCAGCGTAGTTTTGTTGATTGTCTCAAGTTCGAGATATGGCGTATCCGGCACGACTACTACGGCAGGTGGGATGATGGTTTCAGGCACATAGCTGTACACATTGCCTGCAACGCTCGCTAGGGCTGTGGCTAAAGGTGTGCGTACTTGACTTAGAATTGTTGATGCTGGCATTTATTGACACACTGTCTCAACATCTAAAAATGGCATAAGCAAGGTTGATACGCGGTTGGTCAAGCTGCGACCCATGCGATAAGGCGTAGCAGTAAAGTCCACGCCCTCGATCTGTCCACCGGCTGCCACGCGTGACTGAAATACCTCGACGCTAACTGCCAAAATTGCTGACTCAATTGCGTCGTTGCCTGCATAAATTTGTGCGGCAGAATATCCTGAAAGCGTTGCTGTGCCTGTTGGCACGATAGGGCGCAAGGTCACATCTGCGTTTGTAATTGCAGCTGTAAAGTAAAAATTGCCAAGTGAGGCATCAAGTGTTGAATTTGTATCCACAACTGTGACTGTTGCGCTAAATGGCGCAGGTAAGCCAGCCACGACAACTGATTGTCCAGTCACAAAGTAATGACCGCGAGCTGTGTAATAGGTAGCGACGTTTGATGTTAGTTTGTAAGCATTAATGGCTGATGTATTTGCAACCAGCATAGGCAAAATTACGGCCTCGCTAGTGTTGATAATTTCATCTAAATAAGCGTCATTGTACAAGGATGAACTCACGCCCAGCACTGATCGCAACTGTGATGCTGTGACTATGCTGGGCATGAGTTTACCTTTCGTTCGGCTCGGGTAGCGCGGGAGCGCACTACCCGATGATTAGTTTGTGGTTATGGATCAGGTCTTGTTGATACCAAATGCGCCCGCACCAATTTTGGTTGCGATTGCGCCATAGCCATACATTGCTACAAGGATTTCACCTGATGCAATGACATCAGCACGTAGCTGATAAGTTGGTGA
>Ga0247723_1002165_pt1 | contig 10718 bp, 5 predicted proteins | sample MSEWelMarce5H_FC_FD_189079 | JGI IMG/M metagenome (GOLD analysis project Ga0247723, IMG submission 189079) | Subsurface sediment microbial communities from gas well in West Virginia, United States - MSEEL Well Study Marcellus 5H_FC | ecosystem: Environmental > Terrestrial > Deep subsurface > Rock...
AGGTTGTGAACCAAGAGCAGTAGTATTAACAGCAGTCCAAGTTAATGAAGACGCATCAATATTACCTGGATTCAAAATACCATATACCTGCACAGACTGGTCTGACTGAACTTGTAATTTTTGTAGCAACAGTTGAGAACGATTAATAAGATCTCGATCACCGAACGCTCCAGCGATTGAGTTAGAAACAGAAGGTGCTAAACGCAAAAAGAATTGTGTTTCAGATGTATTGGCTGGGATACTATTACCAATACCAGCATAGTTAAAGTAGTAACCACGATCAGTATCAAATCCACCATCCATAATGTAAGAAGAACCCCAGTGGTTAACAATAGGAGCACAAGTACAAGTAATTAAAGTTACTCCAGTATATCCATTACCTACTGCATGGCTTGCTGCAGAACCACCAGAGAATGTCTTAGTAGAACCACCAACGAACATAGTGAACGATGCACCACGAGTACAGCCAGTTAAAGTATTTCCAGTCTTACCAGTGTATGTAATATACTCATGGTCAATAAGAATAGTGCCACCAGTGGCTGGGAAACGAGAAGCATCATTTAACACAACTGACGTAACAGAACTATTCATTGCAGTTGCTAGGCGATCTCTTGCTGATTCATTAATCGCTTGATAACGAACTGCGCTGTTACCAGTACGCATATACGCTTCATCGTTCACGTTATTTTGTTTCATGCGGTGAACAGGAATCATATTACCATCTGGACCACGAAGCATGAAGTCAATAAAACCAGCACCATACCAAGAGAACGAGATACCCAACATCTGCATTTTATTCAGGTTAACTGCATATCCAGAAATACCAGTACCATCAATTTTATCAAAGTTAAACTGTGATTGTGGGATACGCTGATCAATAACCTGCGCAATCTTAATACCTGATGAGTTATTAACACCACGATACTCTGGATTAATAGTCATGGTGGTATCATTGGTAATAGAACCAACACGATATGTCATACCACGAATAACGATTGAGTCACCAGCTTTTAATTGTTGAGTAAAACGAGTTGATGATCCAGTAATTTCTTGCGATCCAGCTGTAACAGAAATAAATCCTGACAACTGATAAGTTGCTGAACGCTTAACGACTGCTAATTCTTGCCCATCAAATTCCCAGAACAATCCGTTCTGATCATCAAATGCACCAACACGAGTTGAAGCGCCGATCCAGTTTTTAACAGTTACACGTGGAAGATTAGTAATAACAGCAGAAGTGCTGCCAAGAACAGCTTGAGCAGAAATAGTAAATGTAGATTCGTTTACAATAGAAACTACACCATATGTGCCGTTATAACCAGAGGTAACAACACCTGCAATTTCAACAGTACAACCAGCCTGAAGACCATGATCAATTTCAGTTGACACAGTAATAACAGAACCAACAGTAGTGGCTGCAGCAGAAATTTGGTCAAGGTTTAGAACTGGATTGAATAGAACACCAGAAGTCCAAAGAATACCTTTACCTGATTGGTAACGCATATACTTTTTAGTTTGACGAGAAACAGATGCGCCATGAGAAGGTAAGAATGTACCTAAGTTAACACCACCATCAAATGGTCTGTGTTGAACGAACGCATCAGAACGAGTATAAGTTGTAGCAACAATGCTAGAGTTTTGTACTGCACCACCAACTCGGGCAGTGAACGTAAATGTATTTGCAGTTGGCACAGACTCAATAAAGAAGTTACCACCCATTAAGCTGTGGTTTGTTCCTGATGAGGTAACTACGTTAACAATTGGTGAGCCAGCAATCAAACCATGATTCGCTGAACAAGTAACTGTAATAACAGATGGCGATGCTGCATTAGAAGAATAACCAGTAATTGGTAATCCAGAACCAGCATAGAAACCACCACGACGTGCATAAGTAGATTGATTGTAAACAGAAGTTCCGTTAGTCCCTACAATACCTTTAGCAAAGTAAGTAAAAGTAGTTGAAGATGGAACAGTATTAATAACAAACGAACCTTCAGAACGAGCAGCAGTGGCAACACCTGCGCAACCGAAGATAATAACTGGAGTAGCAACAGAAAGACCATGAGCCTGTGAACAAGTAACAGTCATAACAGATGGATTACCACCATCTGATGTAATATCAGTAATAAACAAGTCAAGACCTGGCTTTTCGTAGATACCTGGAATGCCACGGATATCTGTATAGTTCTGCCACTTAGTAGGCTGTAAACCATATTCAAAGTCAGCATCAATTAATGATTGTGGATTAGCAACACGTTGGCGTTCGATAGCATCAACACCGAAACCATATGGGCGAACAATATTACCAACATATTTTGGAGCATCAGAGTAAATAGCAAGTTTATCATCTGCTAACATTGTTGATGTATCAGCTGCGAAAACAACAGTAGTTACACCGACTTGTTCAGAGTATTGAGCAGTACCACCAGTAAATGTATTGTCTGTTGGGTCATACGAAATTGTACCATTCTTTGTTGGGTCACCAATAGCGTAGATGTTTGTTTGCTGAGTTTTGTTCGCAATAATCAAAAGCTGAGTTAAGTCAACTTTACCAGGAAACTTAACTGTTCCTGATCCCGCTACGTTTGGTGAGAAAATATATTTTTCAACTAACTGACGTGCCATTTTATATCCTTAGAATCCGAAAATAATTGAGTAACCAAGATAATCTGACTTAACAGATTGGTCAAGGTTAGAAATAGAGACAATACCATCCAATCGCAACACACCTAGATCGTATGTTAATGGGACTGAACCACCGACTGCTCCGAGGTCTTCTGTTGCAATAATATTGGCGTCATATACATAACCAAGATCTGACGTGGCTTGCGCTGCGAAAACCGCAGAAGAACCAGAAGTACCAGTATATCCAATCGAGATACCACCACTGGTATTAGTAATCTGAATAAACGAACCAGCAGTAATACGATTTAAAGTAAATCCGTTTGAGGAATTACCAATTAAAATTTGACCAATCTCTGGTAGAGTTGTCTGGCCAGTACCACCCTGAGCGATACCCAATTGAGTAGTAAGGGTTAGAGAACTTAGAGTTGTTGCACCAGCACTTAATGTACCAGATAAAGTAGTATTGCCAGTAACACCAAGAGTACCACCAATAGTAGTATTGCCAGTAATCCCCATAGTTGAGGAGAACGTACCAGTTGTGCCAGTAATACCAGCTGCAACAATATTAGCAAGAGTTCCAGTAATTACTTCAGAACTATTAGTTGTATTGAGTAAGAAACGAATATCACCAGTTGCTTGTTTGTAACCAATGAAACCATATCGGTTAGCGCCAGAATAATAATTAAATTCTAGACCACGATCTTTACTGTCGTTAGTTGTTAATACTGCGCCACTACTTCCAGTACCAATTCTAATAATTGGGTCAACAATAGTAGTTATTGTTGAGTTAATTGTTTCTGTGCTACCATTGATAGTTAAGTTACCATTAATAGTAACGCCACCAGTTAGAGTAGAAGTACCAGTAACTGTTAAGTTACCACCAATACTTGTATCACCAGTAGTGCTTACACTACCACCAACACTAATACCTGCTAATAGTGTTATAGCATTGGCAGTAAGATTACCTGAACCAAGAGCAAGACTAGAACCTAATATTACGTTTGTTAAATTTGCACGAGCAGTTTCGTGACCACCAGCAGTAGAACCATCATGAACATGCAACGAATTATTGGTAGTATCGAGTGTGAGTTCTCCACTAGCACCAGTAAAGGTAGTATGTTGAGTAGCTGTACCACGTCTAACTTGTAATTGAATTGCCATATGTTATTCTCTTATACTATTGAGCCATGATCTTGTAAGGTCATAACTGTTTCAGTGATATATCCAAAATCGTAGGGGACAACACCTGCAGCAGTAGATCCACTGGCACCGATAACATCAACAGTACCATCTCCTGCAACCGATAAACCACTACCAATTTTAATACCACCAAGAACTGAAACTGAAGCGACTGGTAAAGTATAACTTCCACTACCACCAGAAACTGTGGTCCACTGAACACCAGTTCCAGTAGAAGTTAGAACCTGACCAGAAGTGCCAACACCACCACCTGCAGTTAATGAACCAGTAATTATTGGACTATTTAGGGTTTTATTAGTTAGTGTTTGAGAACCAGTATTTGTAGTTACAACTGAGGTATCTATAGAAAGAGTTCCAGTTGTGGTAATTGCTCCACCAGTAGAACTTGTAATTCCAGTCCCAGCTGAAATAGAAGTAACAGTTCCTGAACCACCACCCGAAGCAGTTGAACTAATAACGCCATTACCATCGATAGTGATAGTTGAACCATCAACTTTAACACCACCAACAGCAGAGGTAGTTGCAACAGGTAATCTAGCAGCAGCGATAGTCCCAGTAAGATTACTTGATGCTAATGAACCAGAAAGAGTAGTTGCGCTGAATGTTCCAGTCAACGCTAAAGTAGTTGTACCAGAATTCCAGTTTAAAGAAGTAAGTGGGCTAACAGCAGTAGTTGAACTTGCGTAATATGTTAGATTACCAGCAGTGCCTGTATTAACAGTACCTGAACCAGCAGCACCACCTGCTGTTGAACTAATAACACCATTGGCATCAATAGTAATAGAAGTTCCATCAATGCGAACTGCACCAAGTGCGCCAGTAGTTGCTTTAGGTAATGAAGCTGCTTGAATTGTGCCAACAATATTTGCAGCAGTAACAGATCCAGCAGAACCAGTAATAGAACCAGTAATTGGGTTTGTTACTGTTAAATTAGTAAGCGTACCAACAGAAGTTAAACTTGAGTTAACTACGTTTGCTGCTAATGTTGTTCCTGTTAATTGACCAGCTGCAGCAGCACCAACTGCCGCAACAGCAGAAATAACACCATCTGTGATAGTGATAGAAGTTCCATCAATCTTAACACCACCAACTGCGATAGTAGTAGCAAGTGGTAGCCTAGCAGCAGGAAGTGTTCCGCTAGTAATATTTGAAGCATTAGTTGTATCAGTAGTTGCTGAAGTAGCAAGACCAGTGATTTTACTTCCTGCTAAACTTGTAATCCAAGCAGGATTATCATAGGATACTGATGTATAAATTCCATTAGTAACAGAAGCAGCATTGCCTGTTATTGAACCAGCAATAGGGTTAGTAACAGTAAGATCAACTAAAGTACCAACCGATGTTAGACTTGAATTAACAACAGTAGAATTTAATGTTGTTCCAGTTAATGCTGCAGCAGGTGCTTGTAAACCAGATTGAGTAACCGAAATAATACCAGTAGAAATACCGATAGTAGTATTATCAACACGAACACCACCGATCTGAGTAGAAGAAGCAGTGGCTAAACCAATAGTTCCGCTAGTATTTGTAATACCAGAAGTAGCAACTGCTGGTATAATTACGCCACCAAGAGTTGTAGTATTTGCAGCTGGTAAAGTATAAGAACTTAATGTACCCCAAGAAGCGGTAGTTCCATCAGTTGTTAGATATTTACCAGAGTTACCTGTTTGAGATGGAAGAGAAGATCCAACAGAAACTGTGGCCCAAGATCCATCACCACGTAAGTATGTACTTGCGCTAGGAGTTCCTGTTGCACTAATACCAGTAATTGGAAGACCAGTAGCATTAGTCAGCGTTACTGATGTTGGTGTTCCTAATACTGGAGTTACTAGAGTTGGACTAGTAAGGGTTTTATTTGTTAGAGTATCGGTAGTGTTTCTACCGATTAAGGTATCAGTTGCAGCAGGTAGAGTTAATGTAGTTGTGCCAGCAACAGCAGTAGCAATAAGGGTAGTCGTGCCCGATGTAGCTCCAGTAAAGATTGCAGATGTCCCCAACGATAGAGTTGTGTCTATCGTTGCCGAGCCATATATTCTTGTACCAGATAAGAGTTTTGCCATTTGTTACGCCATTTATATTTTATTTATCGACTGTTTCTGTGCTAGGGAATGAACGACCTGCGCCCCATATAATACGTACTGCACCAGTTCCGCCTGCACCACTAGACTGATAAAAACCATAGTAGGCTGCATTTCCACCGCCACCGTATGTTATACCAACTCCACCAGAACCTGCGCCACCTGATTTGCTCCCATTCCAAACTCCAGCTGCGCCATTACTACCTTGTCCTAGTATTCCAACACCACCACCTGGACCATGGGGTGTTCCACCACTTGCACTAGTAGCACCACCTCCGCCACCACCACCTTGGCCAGCTGTGCCATTTCTAGTGTCGTCATTGTTACTATTAGATGGTCCACCAGTACCGCCTGTACCAGCATATCCACCTGCGCCACCACCTGCGCCACCAGAACCACCTGGAGTAGATGCACCACCATTACCACCACCATCACCAGTGTAAGTTCCACCAGTACCAGAAGCACTTCCACCACCACCCTTTACAGTTGATGTGTTTATAAAATAACTATCGCCACCTGCGCCACCTGGAGTTGATATCAATGTTCCGCCTGTTGACGTGCTATTACCACCAACACCAACTACTACAGTATAAGTTTGTTCAGGTACAACTGTGATGTTATTTTTCCAACCAAGTCCACCGCCTCCACCACCAGTAATACCAGAACCTTGAAATCCACCAGAACCACCACCTGCACCGCCACCAACGCAAACAACAGAGACAGAAGTTACACCCAATGGAGCAGTCCATGTATAAGTACCAGCAGTTGTAAACGCAACTTGACTTGGCTCAGCTGGAAGTAGCATTGTATACTCATCAAAGTAGCCACTAACCATATATGTTCCATCGCTAGTTCTGCGCTCAGCAGTACCTATATCTAAATTAGTTTCATCAAATTGTGCAGCATAAACACCATCAACTCCAACTTTAATAGAATTATATGTTACCTCGTCCAACTCTTTAGTTGTTTCAAGTACTCCAGTAGGATATAATCTAGAGATAGTTGGCATTATCCAAATACCGTATCTAAACTACCAGTTGCAGAATTATAGAATTGATATACTACGCTTACGTTACTTGAATTAACATAGCCCATTCTATTACCAACGTAAACACTATCACCTACGCCAACTCCACCAGTAACTTTTAATGCACCAGTTGTTTTTGTTGTAGAAGCAGTGGAATCGGAAACAGTAATTGCGCCTGAGTAGGTATGTGCACCAGAGAATGTGCCAGATACCGCACCACCATTAATAGTTGGTGATGTTAGGGTTTTGTTTGTTAGGGTTTGGGAAGCAGTAAGTTCAACTAGAGTTTTACGACCATTGCCAGTACCGATTGTTAAAGTACCAATTGATGTGTCATAAACTGCTGAACCAGAATCTGTCTGCGCTGCACCAGAAGCACTTGGTAGAATTAATATTCCACTGGCTAATGAAACTGTACCACCATTAATATTCGGAGTATTAAGAGTAGGACTAGTAAGGGTTTTGTTTGTTAGGGTTTGTGTTGCTGTTAGTGTAACTGTTGCAGAGTTATAAGCAGCAAAGGATTGGACAGTATTAGAAGCATTTTTGAAATACAGTAAGCCATCAGCATAGTTTAATGCCAATTCACCGTAATCCAAGTCAGACGTTGCTGGGACTTTACCCAATACAGACGACTTCTTGAGTAAGACTTTATTACTCATCCATATCCCTAAAAAGGTTAGCTGGGGATAAGAATCCCCAGTATTATACTATATTTAGTTAGTACGTACCACCATCGATATTGAATCCATCGAGAGTAGAAGTTCCAGCGCCAGCACCAGTAATATTACCTTGAGCAGTAATAGTACCACTTGCATTTAATGTAGTGAACGCACCAGTATTTGTAGTAGTAGCACCGATTGGAGTATTGTTAATACTACCAGTAGTGATTACTGCACCAGTGATTGTTTTATTAGTAAGTGTATCAGTAGTGGCACGACCAACTAGAGTATCAGTTGAAGTTGGTAATGTTAGAGTACCAGTGTTAACAATAGTCGCAATAACTGGAGCAGTTAGAGTTTTATTAGTTAATGTTTCAGTACCAGCTAAAGTAGAAAGAGTTCCTGTTACTGGAAGTGTTAATGTAGTATTAGCAGTTGCAGTTAACGCAATAGTATATGCGCCAACAGTGCTTAAACTACCACCAAGTGTAATAGTCTTACCAGAGTTATTAACACCAGTGCCACCGTATTGGCCAGCAATAATATCACCTTGCCAAGTACCAGTACCGATAGTACCAAGAGTAGTAATAGATGTTTGACCAACATAACTGGCAGAAATATCAATTGCATCAGCAGAGATAGAGATACGACCAGCAGTTCCAACTGCGTCAAGAGTATTACCGTTCTTGGTTAAACCATCACCAGCGATAACAGAACCAGCTCCAGAGAACTGAACGAAAGTAATCGGTGTAGTACCAACAGTAATAGAACCTACGTTAGTGCATACATAACCATTATTTGCGCCGATGGTACCTTCTTCAACGAAAGCAAACGCACCTGGAGTAATTTCACTATCTTGGTCAGCATCAACTGTACGAGTCAATACCCAATTTACAGAAGCAGTACCAACAGTAGTAACTTTATAGAAACCATTCTGTAGAGCAGCAGTTTGATTTTTAACTAAAACACGATCACCAACAGTAAGAACTCTACTATCAATAGTAAGAGCAGCTTGAGTGCCAGAGTTAGTAAGAGTTGCGCCAACACCAGAAGTTCCGTTAGAATATGTTCCAGTTAAATTACCAGTTGTAGTAACAATAACTGAATCTTTAACGTCAAGACCAGTTTTGACTGCATCAACGTAATTCTTAGTAGCTGCATCGCTAGACTGAGTAGGTTCAGCAACAGAAGTAATACGCTTATTGGCAACGTCAACAGTTCCAGTTCCAGTAGGAACTAAGTTAACACTGTTATTACCAGCTGCAGCATTAACAGTCATATTGCCAGAAGTGGCAGTAATGCTAGTTGCTAGAGCAGCACCAAGAGTTGGAGTTACTAGAGTTGGACTATTAGAGAATACTAGAACACCAGTACCTGTCTCATCAGAGATAACACCAGCAAGTTCAGCAGAAGTAGTTGCAGCAAATACACTTAGTTTGTTTGCTACATAAGCAACAGTACCGCCAGAACTAAAGTTTACAGAAGAAGTATCAGTACCAGTGAATGTTAATGTATTACTTGCAGTAAAGGTTTTACCATCAGCAATAGTTATAGTAGAACCAGTTGCTGGAGCAGTAATTGCTACTTTGTTGATTGTCGTAGCAGAAGCAACACCAAGAGTTGGAGTTACTAGAGTTGGGCTAGTTGCGAATACTAGAGCACCAGAACCTGTCTCATCGGTAACCGCAGTTGCCAACTGAGCAGAAGTCATAGTTACGGTATTAGAACCGAAACTAATAGACTTGTTAGTTAGTGTATCAGTAGTGGCACGACCAACTAACACATCAGTTGCAGCAGGTAGAGTTAAAGAGTTTGACCCAGCAACAGCAGTAGCAAGTACAGTAATTGTACCAGAAGTAGAACCACTAAATGTAGCACCAGAAGATCCAATGGTTGCGCCATTGATTGTTGGGCTAGTTAGAGTCTTATTAGTAAGAGTCTGAGTACCAGTTAAAGTAGTAACAGTTGAATCAATGTCGAAAGTTACGCTAGTAGCAGCACCTACTGAAGTAACAGCTGAAGTAATACCAGTTCCACCAACATACGTAATCGTATCAGTTAATAGAGCAACTGATTTTGTTCCAGTATCACCAGCAATACTTAAATTAGTAGCAAGAGAAGCTGTACCAGCAGCAGTTAATTGACCCTGCGCATTAACAGTGAATGTTGGAATCTGTGTAGCAGAACCATAACTACCTGCAGTAACTGCAGTATTAGTGATAGAAATAGTAGTTGTATTACCAACATCACTTGGAGTTACAGTAATACCAGTACCAGCAGTAACTGCTCCGCCAACTGTATCAAAGATATACTCAGCTAGACTATCAACAGTACCATTGATGAAAACATTATTAAGTACTAACTTACCAGTACCATTTGGTGTAAGGGTAATGTTACCATTAACATCACTTGATGTAATAGCGTTACCATTGATATTAATATTGTCGACATCTAATAGCGTAAATGCACCAGTACTTGGTACAGTATTACCAATTGGGGTGTTATTAATACTAGCAAAAGTAGCACTTTGTGCACTGATAGCACCCTGTACGTATATGTCTCCACCAATACCAACACCGCCAGTTACAACTAATGCGCCTGTTGAAGTGCTAGAACTTGCTTTAGAAGAAGTTAATAATACACTACCAGTGCCATTTGGGGCAATTGTAAGATTACCGTTAGTATTGGTTGTTGATAATGTATTTGCAGTTAATTGAGTATTACCAACTTTCCAAGTATCAATCGTGCCAGTTGCAGAAAGAACTGGAATTGACGATTCGCTTGTTGTTAGTGTACCAGCAACAGAAGCGTCAATTAAACCTGTATAGTAAGTACCACCGATAACAAAGTGATTAGCAGCATTACCTGAGGTCTCTGCACCCATACCAATGTATAAACGATTACCACCAGCACCATTAAGTGCCGAATACGCTAATTCTCCAGCGCCAAGTGTCGTTGGATTCCCTGAAACCGATGAGCGTTTTATTCTAATTATTGATGCCATCTTTTATTCTCCGATTAAAATTCGCCACCTTCCATATTCTGCGCATCGAGCGTAGTGGAAGATGTCCATTTATTTGTATTTGTTTTATAAACTAGTATGGACCCGTTTATTTTACCGTAAGT
>Ga0247723_1002168_pt1 | contig 10712 bp, 26 predicted proteins | sample MSEWelMarce5H_FC_FD_189079 | JGI IMG/M metagenome (GOLD analysis project Ga0247723, IMG submission 189079) | Subsurface sediment microbial communities from gas well in West Virginia, United States - MSEEL Well Study Marcellus 5H_FC | ecosystem: Environmental > Terrestrial > Deep subsurface >...
TTATTAGGGGTGAGGAAGCCTAGAGGTAAAAAGATTACGGCAAGCCCTCACGCTTATGGCGTGGGGGTTTTGTTTTTGCAGGAAGGTATGATAGGATACAGGTATCTCGGTGGGGGGAAGTCGCTGGACACCTGAACGGCTTGAACTCTAGAGGGTCGGAAACAATACGACTCCCCGCCGAGTCTATAACTAGGGAGAGGTAAAAAATGAAAATAACGGACGACTATGATTACGCTAAAGATGTATGGCTAATAAAATGCGTAGAGTGTGGCGTAAGTATGAGCCGTGAGGCATACGCTTACGGACACGATTGCGAGGTGGCGTAATGGATTGCCTACAATTACACGAGGCGATTACCCCTTGCCTACGGCATCACGGTGGAGCTTGGGCTGGTTGTAACCTCACTTTCTGCCTAGATTGTGGCAAGGACATAATTAGAGATTGCGAGAAGGGGTAAAAAGTGAACGATCAAGACTCGATAAGCTGGGGAGAGTTAGCGGAACTAACACACGCTACGCAGGTAGAGCGGTTTGGTTTTTGTATGTGTGAGGACAATGAAGGGAACGAAAACCCTTATGCCGATTGTAATAAATACTATTCGACCGATTTATCTATCTCTATTGTGGAGATAAAGGCAGATAGCAAGGAACAAGCTGAAGCGATTATGCAAGAGTTTATAGACAAGATTGCACCGATTATGGACGACAAGATTAGGTGGCACGAAGCAGACTGGGAGATTGAGGAAAATGTCCTAGATAAAAAAGCTGGGGAGTGGATAGCAAACTAAGACTCACCGAGGCTTGATTTGAAAATGTCAGGATAATCGGCTACACTTAAGGCACTCGGTTCTAGTAACCGCTTAGGGAGAAAGTCAGACAAATGAAAACTTTACAAGAGAAGTTAGACGCCGTATCGAAAGAGCTAGAGATTGTTCTAGCTGATCTACTGGACGAGCTGGGCTTAGATGAAGGGGGGAAGTAATGAATACTTATGGCGCAGGTTGGAAAGACCTCAATGTCGTTGTCGAAGCCGAAACTACTTATGAAGCTCAGCAAAAAGCCGTGCCGTTACTACAAGCTATGGCAGGACGAAAGAAAGTAAAGAGCTACGAAGTGTGGGTAATGATTATGAAAAACAATGGGGTAGATGTAATCCACATAGCAAGCTAAAGCGTGTCGTTGCAAAAGTCAGGATAATCGACTACACTTAACCTACAAGCTCAGAAGGGAGAAAGTAAATGAGCTACGAAGGAAGTATGAAGGGGTCAGGAATTGACTCAGTAGATGTAACGCTTGAAGTCGAATGCCCTGAGTGCGGTAAGACTTGGGAAGAAGACTTTATGACCGACGACTGGGGAAGTGTGTCTTCAGATGTAAAGTGCGAGTGCGGTCAAGAGTTTGAGTTTACACTCAGGCAAGAAGAAATAGGAAGTGCGGGCGAACCCGATACCTTAGAAGAAATGTGGGGCGAGTAGCCCCGAAGCCCCTCACCGAAAGGTGGGGGGTTATTTTTTTTTTAGGCTAGACTTGTAGAGGTAAAAAAAGAGAGAGGGATAGCAATGGATCAGATTATGGATACACGAACCGTTATGTTTATTGGAGATTATTTTTCAATGATGGTTACGGTAGGCGTTCCCGAAGAAGGCGTTCAAGATGGCGAGATTTACGAAGACGCTTGTCTTAGAGTAGCTGGGCAATTGATGAAGGAACACTACGGTTGGGACGTAGTAGCTGTTTCAAACCATATTGGGGTTCTTGATGAAGGCGACCCTAACTGCGAAACTTGTTATGGAGCTGGAAAGATGAAAGCAGAAATAGCTGGTGCGGTTAGAGATGTGGAGTGTCCCGACTGTTTTAATGCTTAGGGGTAAAAAAACTAAGCTACGGATTATGTTATTATTGTAGTCCGGGTCGAGCCTAACTTCCCTTATGGCTCCCCGTTGAGATAAGCCTTGTGCTTATCGCACCGCCCCTTGCTCTCCCTAGCAGGGGTGCGGTGTGTCTAATTGTATTTATTATAGATATCTAATAAGCTAAAGCTCCGTTGATCAAGAGAGGTAAAAAGACAAATGACGAACAATGTAATTCAACTTACCGAGTATTTAAATAAAGAGTGGGGACAATTGGTAGGTGCCAAGCTTGTAAGTATTAGAAGCGCCACCGAAGAAGAAGCAGATGAGCTTATGGGTTGGGACTTTACTAACCACCACGCTGTGCCGATACTTGAATTCGATAATGGCTTAAGCTTAATTCTTTCTCAAGATGAAGAAGGTAATGGAGCTGGGTTTGCCTTTCTAATCGAAGAAACGCAGGAACCCCGATAAAGAAGAAAATTGCAGGAAGATGTGTTATAGTTATCCTACCTCGCAGGGAGCGAGAGAATAGAGGGAAAAAATGGCTCAAGGTAAAGCGGTAGTTATTACGGCAGAAGGAACAAAGTCAGTAGTTACTTTCACTATTGGCGATAGTTACAAAATTCTTTCCGATACTGTTGAAGGAATGATCGAGTGCGTTCGTCTTTCAGAGAATGAAGATATGTGGTGCAACGAGAATGGTATTGCCGAGGGACGCCCTCTCAATATGATTGCCTCAGCTATCTACTCAGAAACTTTCAATGCAGGAAATCCTATCCTTGGTAATGTAATTATTACTGGGGGTGCGGATGATGAGGGAGAAACTCTAGGACTATCAGACGAGTTAATCGAAAAGTGGATGGCTTACTCAAAGCAGGTAGTCCCTACCTCGTATCTAGTTAATCCTCTTTACTCTTAAAGGATCAAGGAGAAGCCCCTGCCGAGAGGTGGGGGTTTTTCTATTGTATAGGGGTAAAAATCAGGGGTCACCGATCAAGGTATCTTTATAGGTATGCAAATAGTTCAGAAGGTTTATCACCCTAATGGGAGTTCAGCTCCGTTCGTTGTGGCTATCGTTGATGATCCTGCCGAGGCAGATACGAAGCTAGTTATTATGTTTGAAGAACCCGAATGCACTGCGGTGTTTTCTCTAGATGGTCTTATCCAAGATGAGGACATTTCAGAGAAGAACTCTAGTCACGCCGAGCGTTATGAATACGCTTTGCGTGATGAGCTGTGGGATAATCGTTACTAGGGGTAAAAAACTATGACAACAATAGCGAGCGTTCAAGGTGATGGCTGGGCTGTTGTTGGCTACGACTCAAGAGTTACCGAGGAAGATGGCAGAACTTATGTCTTGCCGAAGGACTCAGGGAAAGTTTTTAAGAGTGGCAATTATGTTTTAGGTGTTGCGGGAGATGTTCGAGCTATCAATTTAATGACTCACGTTTTTAAGGCACCGCCTTGCACGGGATCAACTCTAGGGGTAAAACTAGATAAGTTTATGACTGCGGTCTTTATCCCGGAACTAAAAAGATGTTTTGAGGAAGCGTCTTACTCAAAAGATGGCGACCAAGAAAGTCAGATTATGGTTTTAATTAATGGAACTATCTATGAGATAGGCGAAGATTATTCTTGGTGCCACGATACCGCAGGGATTTACGCTATTGGTTCAGGTGCCGACTTTGCTTTAGGTGCGCTCAATGCTTTATCAGAGGGCAAGAATAGAACCCTTACTTCTGCAAGAGCCACGATCAAAACTGCGCTCGCCGTTTCTTCTAAATTCGACAATAAGACTTCCGAACCTTTTTACCTCTTGACTCAATACCGAGATTAGCAATCCTCGCAAATTGCGCCGTTGTAGTAATGGTCTTGATTTATTTGAAACTTTTTTCCACACTTCCAACAGTTGATGAAAATCATTACTGCTTTTCTAGCCATTGTGTTTCTCCCTTGTTTGGCTTGTTGTAGTAAGTCTATCTTATTTCCCTGACATTTCTTGCATTTACTTTCTTGGCGTGTCGCCGAGAGAGGGCAAGGGGGGAAGTCCTTGCCCTCAATCAGTTATGCGACCTTAACCCACTTCATTGCGGTGCGAAGGACATGGTCATAATCACCAGCCATTGCCTCGCTATACCACTCATCAACTTCTGCGCTTGTTGCACCAGCCTTCTTAATAGCCTTTGCAACATCACCGAAAATAAAACGAGCGTCACCCCAACCTTGAGTTGTTACTTCAACATCAAACTTTGGCATTTGCTTTCTCCCTTCTATCGAGTTCCCTTGTTCGATAGGAATACAATAACACACCTTCCTGACTTTTCCTAATCTAACGACACGACACGCCGATAAATCTATAACTTGAAAAGTGCAGGAAGGTCTGCTATAATAAAGATACAAATTAATAGGGAAGGGAGAAAAAATGGATTACTCCACTTGGTATGACGCTTTTGTTGCCGGGCCTAGAGATAGGGCAATCAGCAAAGCTAATGCCGAACCTGTGTTAGTCGATACGACAGACACCGATTGATCTAAAGAGGGGGCGCTCGCAAGGGCGCTCCCTTTTTACCTCTCTTTCTAATAGTTGCAAAGTGCAGGAAGGTTTGTTATTATTTATTTATAGGGAAAAGGGAAAGGAAACAAAATGTGGGGATTACCTGATAGCGCAATCTTAGGAACTATCAAAAGCCTAAAGAGTGGCAAGGGTGGAAACAAAGGTGCGGTATCAAAGCCAAAGCCTCACTCAGTAACGCTTGCTCAATCTTGGGAGTGTTTCAATCAAGACACTAGAAGTTTTGAGGAACTACTGGCTAAGGCTCGCCTATCTATCGAGAAGCGACACGCCGAATAGCAGGGAAGTTGCAAAGTGCAGGAAGGTCGTGTAGTATTTACTTAATGGCTAAGGGAGCCAAAGGAAGTAGGGAGAAAATGAAAACAGAAGCAAAGTTTATTCGTCGCAGAATTGCGGTTGGTCTTATCTTGTTGGCTCTATTTGCTTGGGCTATGGACGCTACAACACCTGAGATGTGCAAAGTTCCAACAGAGCAGATGAACCAATTCTGCCTAGACCTGATTTATCCATAAGGGGGAGAGCAAATGCCTAGACTTAGAAAACCTCAACCAATTCTGCTAAGTGATGACGAACTCTATGCGGTTATGCGAGCCACATTTAAGCACCCTAAAGTTCGTAAGTGGAAGCCAACAGGTTATGAACTAGAGTTATTAAAAGACGCTTACGACAAAATTGCTACCGAGTATTACGCTCGTGCCGAAGAAGAACAGCGCATTGATAAAGAACTAGAACTAATAAGAGCAGAATACGAGGGGTAAAAAAATGATGTTTGATCTTGGCTTTGGGCTACCGACTTACTTAGCTCACCTGACTATTGGGATTGGTCGCTATACCCTTTGGCTTAACATTGTGGCTACTAACTGGAGAACCATTCATTTTGGTAAGAGGTGGGGCGACTACTTTGGTTGTTTCTCCGTCTTCACCTTTGCTTTCACAATAAAAGAGAGGGGGTAAAAATGGTTCTAGATACAGGAACTCTGATCGCAATAATTATTGCGCTCGCTGGCTCATGCTTTGTTATGGTTGTTGGAATTAGAGCGCAGGGTCAGTTGCACCGAGTCATCAACCAAAAGAACGAGAAGATTAGATTTCTCCAAGCCGAACTATCAAAAGAAAAGAGAGTAACGAAGTAATGAAGATAGACAAGATTACAGAAGAGGCAGTTAAACTCTATGAGAGTGGGCTATCTCTAGAGGCAGTAGCCAAAGAACTAGGCGTTGCCTACCGAACCGCTAGAAAGGCTGTCTATGGGGCTGGAGTGGTCGCTAGAGACCCCTCTGCTCGTTTAGTAGGCAGAACTAGACCTGATAAGAGAGTGAGCGCATGAATACCAATAACATAGTTTGGACAGCAGTCGTTTCTCTAGTCCTTGGATTGGGTTGCCTCGTGGCAGGTTATCAAGGTAATGACTCAATGGCGCTCGCCTTTGGTCTTACCGCAATAGCCTCAGCGACTCTATCTGCTAGAGAAAAGCGATAAAGCTTTAAGGTGCGGGAAGGTGGGAAAAACCTACCTTCCTGCATTTTTTATGGAGCATTTAGGTTTTATTATAGATTTAAGGCTTTTAGCAGGGCTTTTACGCTTAAGGTGTGAAATAAACCTCACTCTGATAGGCTAAAAAGGTGTCGGATTAACCTGACATTGCGGTATAGTTAAGACAAGCAAGACAAGTGACGTAAGGAGATCTACGGATTAGACACTTGAAGTAAGGCTGTCCCCAAGAGCGGGGTGGCAAGGTTGGCAACACGCAACCTGTCCCTGTCCCCTAACAAAGGAAAACCAAATGAAGCAATCTCTAAAGCAACGCCATTTGCAGGAGTTGATAGCACTAATGTCTTTGACAGTAGTCCTAGCCTCTACCGCTGTGGCAGTAGCGCAGAGTCCAGAGCAAATGGAACCTGTTCAACAAGTTGTAGTAGTTCCAGAAGTAGTAGAAGTAAAACCAAAGCTTTCAGATTTTGAGAACAAGACCGCTCTCACAGATACAGAGTTGAGAGACCTTCTCATTGCCGTAGGCTTTGAAGGCAAAGCCCTTCGCATTGCGTGGGCTATTGCAAAGAAGGAGTCCAATGGTCGCCCGCTTGCCTTCAATGGCAACGCAAAGACAGGCGATAGTTCCTATGGTGTCTATCAGATCAACATGATTGGTGACTTAGGCCCGGAGCGCAGAATGAAGTTCTCGCTTGACTCTAACTCAGACCTTTTCAATCCAGTAATCAATGCTCAGATCGCTCACCACATGAGCAAGGGTGGAGAAGATTTCTCCGCATGGAAGATATCAAAGAGCGACTATAATAGTGCTACTGCGGAACCTAAGTTTCAAATGTGGCTTAAGAAGTTCCCTGAAGGAAAGTAGGAAACATGAGCGAAGAACTCAGACCCCTAGTAGGTTCAATGGTTCCGCCTGTGGCAACACCTGCGGTAGAGCCAAAGCCAACACCTGCGCTCGCAGTTGAGCCAAAGGTCGAAGAGGTCAAAGAAGTAAAGAAGGAAAGCAAGTCAGCACCAAAGGTTAAGAGAGATGCAAACACTATCGTTTCACTTTCTGCACTTAAGGTTAATGCTCTTGCGGGTAACTCTTCTTCTGTTCAGACTGTCCAGTTGCGTTTGAAAGAACTTGGTTTTGACGCAGTTGTAAGAGATAAGTTTGGCAGATTAGGAGACGGAAGTGTTGAGGCTATCAACGCTTACCGAAAGTCAGTAGGTCTAGAAGAGAACGGTTCTTTTGGTGAAGATGTTCTTGCTTACCTATTTGATGGTCTAGATGTAGGAGTTGGAGCCTAGAAGCTTTTAACTTTTAAAACAAAGAACCCCCCAACCTTTACGGTTGAGGGGTTTTTTGCTTGACGGATTTACTTTACATTCTTTAATTCTGTTAGCCACATTTCAAGAAGTTCAGCCCTTGCGGTGTTGCCTTCCGAGAGTGCCTCGAGAAGTTGCTTTGTGATTTGTTCAATTGTTCTGTCGTTGATCAGTTGTGAAGTTGTTGCCATTTCCCTACTTCCTTTCTTGTTCGATTGGGTCTTGAACTAATGCAATTGCAGTTCCTAGAAGTCCTGCGATTATTGCTACGGTTGCTATTAACATCATGCCCCCAAAATAAAACATAGAGCGAGTGCAATTCCAACACCAATAAAAGCGCCAATAGGTGCGCCAAAATCAGCGTTCTCATCTAGCCAATCAATTACCGCTGTGAATGGATTCATTTTTCTATCTCCCTTTTAGGTTCTCCCTGAACCAGTAAGAAAACTATAAACCTTCTCCCTGACATTTACAAGCGACACGCCGACAACAAAAAACCCCCCGATTTCTCGAGGGGTTCTTTGCGGGAGTTTCTAGGCTACATCTTTCTTAATCTGAGCCATGAAATCTGTAACTACCTCATATGCCTGTTGGCGTCCCTTAAGTCCACGACCTACGGGTAGTCCTGCTGGTTCTGCAATAAGTCGGCGATAGATACTTAGTGCTGGTTCTTTAGTCATAGTCATAGTGACCTTGCCGTGCTTTTGATAAGAATCGATCTCAATTCTCAACGCCATTTCTAGCAGTGAGAGTTGAATCGGATTTATTGAAAGTTCAATAAACATTTTTTCTCCCTATTGTTACCGCCTCGTGTGCGGATTGGTATAAGTATAACCGACCTTCCTGACATTTGCAAGATATAAAAGAAAAAGCTTTACGGCGTGTTGGAAAAGAAAAAACCCCCCGATTTCTCGAGGGGCTTTTCTTTAGTTCCTTAGGCTGATGTAGTTGAGAAAGTGCGGGTGTCTAGTTCTTCCTCTTCTTCTTTTGCTACGGGGTGGTCTAGAACTATGTCTAGGATTTCTTGCGCTGATAGTTCACGGTGCGGTAGTCCTCTAACTTCTTCTTGAATAACTACCTTTTGAACTGGTGCGGTGCAACCTAGTAGAAGTTCACGAACCTGAGCCTTTGTGTCAATGATGTAGTAGTAAGTAGTTCCCTTGATTGTTACTGCTGTTCCATATGCTGCCATTTTATTTCTCCCTTTTCGTTATTGGAACTCCCTGCTCCAATAAGTAAAAGATAGCCTATCTTCCTGCACTTTGCAAACTATAATAGGCATATGACCAGTCAGAGTTTTGACCTGTGTTTTAGAAGGCAGGAAGGCAGGAGCCTAGGTTACTAGGCAGTAACACATCTAAGACCTAAGCCTTGACCTAAGACCTAAGCCTTGACCTAAGCCTTGTTAAGTTACTTTGTATTCTTGTTAGTAACTTAGATCAACTAGACAAGTAGTAAAGAAAAATAAAAAGTAATTCATAATAAATAATAATAATTATATTTGTTTAAAGCTTTTATATGTCTTTATTTTTTCTTATTTTTAGGTGCATGACTCTAGAAAAATATTTAAGGCACTATGCCTTGCCTTGGAGAGAAAAAACAGCAGAAAAATAAACAAAAAAGAAAAAATAAAATAAAAATAAAAACCCAAAGAAAAAAGCCCGGAACGATTTTGAAAATGTCAAAAACCATCCGTACCCTTCTCACAGGTCAAAAGCAATTTATGTAAAGGTTCATATATTCTCCCCTTCCGTACAATACGATTTCCCCTCTAGCTCTCTGAACGACCCTTTCAAAAGCCTGTAGAATAAGATCCATGATTAACCAGCCAAAACTTCCTATCGATGAAGTTACCTATATCTCCTCCCTCACACGGATTGAGATGGAGGCACGCCTTCGTGCTCTCTGGAAAGCTGGATGGTCCCTTGCCATCATTGGAGACTCTCTCAACCCTAAGCGTCCTAAGACGACGATTCACTTCTGGGTCCGCAGAGCCGAGGATACAAAGCAGTTCAGATCTGTCCCTCTGCCTCCTCCAAAGTCTCTAACGACCTCTGTGCCTACCAAGAATGCCCCACGCCTTCGATCCGTATCCCCCGGCGTCCCAGCTGATTTGAGAATCAGACTCCAAGAGCTTTCAGCGCTATCAAAACGCTATCGTGCCAAGACTTCTCCTACTAGCCCGCTGGCAGTTGCCAACAGAGAGTTGACCGAGCTTGCTCAGCAGCTCCGTGGGCGTGGAGTTCCTACCGCAGCTATCGCAGAGGCTGCTGGTGTCACCTATCGAGCTATGGCACGGCGTTTGAGCAATGGGTAGAACATATACAACAGCATCTGGAACCTACAGCGAAGAAGATCTTGCCGTAGTTATCTGGAGTAACCCTAAAATTTCTAAGCGTCCTCAGTCTCGCCGCCTTGAGACTATGACTAACCCTAGATCTGCTTATCCAATGGCTTTCCCTATCGCCCATCTAACTGCTCACCATGCTTGGAAAAAGTTCAAGGTTGTTAAAACACCTGACGACATCGATTCACTAATAGGCGCAACCTCAAGACAATCCCCTATACTGGTTCCATTGCCTCTAGCTAAGTCTTACCTCGGCTGGGACGAGTTCTACATACCTACCGAATACACAAACATAGGAGACTAGCCATGCGTTCTCTCGCAGATGTCTTTCCAGCCGTCGCTTGGATTGCCCCACCTAACTCTGTAGCAGTTTCTGACTTTGCTACCAGTGGTCCTAGCCCAGAAGGAACTCGCAAGATAGACAGAGTTCGTGTTGTGTTGCTAGGAAACAGCATCCTCATCGCTCAGGACTCTCCAGAAGGCCCTAAGCTGGTCTTTAGAGAGGGTTTTACTGCTCGACTAGTAAATGGTAAGACTACGACCATTAAAACCGATACAGGAAAGACCATCGCCTTTACCAAGGACGACAACTGCGGCTGTGGATCACGCCTACGCACTTGGAACCCTTATGGACAGAACAGCTCGGTCTTCTCAACATCGGATCCAACCGAATGAGCGAAATCTCTGCCCTTCATTTTATCATCCTAGGTCTTGCTACCTATCGCACTACTCGACTCTTTACTAGAGACACCATCCTTAACCCTATCCGTAATTGGATCTGGAAGAAGTGTCCTCCAGAGAAGTCTTTTTTCGGATATCTACTTACTTGCGAATGGTGCACCTCAGTTTGGGTAGGATCAGGTTTCGTATTATCCGCTATCATTATTCCTGAAGTAACCTACATAGTTGCAACTATTTCAGCGTTGTCTGCTATTGCAGGATTGTTGACCGCATATGAGGATAAGTGAAAGCCCTCATGTTCCGCAGCAGAATTGACGAGGAGTAAGAATGGGAATTTTTACCAACGACGAATCAGTCGAGCCAACTCCTACGCCTAAAAAATCTGCTCGTAAAAGAACAAAGTCAACATTTACTAGATCAACTCAGGTAGTTGCAACTATGTAGGTTACTTCAGGAAT
>Ga0247723_1002169_pt1 | contig 10712 bp, 18 predicted proteins | sample MSEWelMarce5H_FC_FD_189079 | JGI IMG/M metagenome (GOLD analysis project Ga0247723, IMG submission 189079) | Subsurface sediment microbial communities from gas well in West Virginia, United States - MSEEL Well Study Marcellus 5H_FC | ecosystem: Environmental > Terrestrial > Deep subsurface >...
TTGCTAATCTGCAAAACAGACTCCAACAACAAGGTCGTGGTGGTTTATCTGTTGCTCAAGGTGGTGCTATGGGTGCTACTACTCCTGAACTACAGGCTTTGTTTAATGCTCGTGCTCAACAAGAGGCTCAATTGGCGGCTAATGCTCAACAATTGGGTCAGAGAGATGTATTGTTTGGTTCAGGTTTATTGAGTCAGGGCGCACAGACTATGGGTCAATACTATGGTGGACAGCAAGCGGCTTATTCACCTTATACGACTGCTTTAGGACAAGTTCAAGCCTTGGAGACTGCGGCACAACAACCCTTAACTATGGGTGCTGGATTGGGTCAAACTGCGGCTCAAGCAGGATTTAATGTTGGTCAATTAGGACTAAGAGGTGCGGGTGCTAGTGTTGATTTGGCAACAGGCAAAGCCGCTACTACCAATCCCTACTCAACATTGTTAAGTGGATTTGCATCTAACCCTGCGTTTGCTAATTATTTTGGTAATGCACTAAGTGGAACACCATCTGTAACAGCCATGAGTGCGCCAGCAACCACATTTGGTACTGGTACTTATTATGGCAACCAAGACCTCGGCTTATTCTTGTAAGGAATCATCATGGCAGAAAATATCGTAGCGGGTCTGTTTGGACTGACTCCACAAATGTATGGTGAACAACAGCGAAGAAGTGCTTTGCAAGAAGGAATTGACCTTGCCCAACTAGACCCCGCCTCTAGGGGTGCGGCTATGACCTATGCTGGTGCTAGAGGGCTTGGTGGTGCTATTGCAGGTGCTATGGGCATAGAAGACCCCCAGTTGAAGCTAATCAGTGCTAGGAACACCATTGCCCAACAGATTGACCAATCTGATCCTGAGTCCATTTTAAAAGGTGCTCAAATGTTGGCACAAATGGGCGACCAACAGGGCGCTATGGCTTTGGCTCAATATGCTCGTCAAGCACAAGGTGATGTGGCTCAAACAAAACAAAGACTAGCGGCTGCAATGGCATCTGAAGCAGCGGCAAAGCGGGAGCGTTTACAAAATGATCCATTCCAAAAATTGGTTGAATCAGGTAAATATACCCCTGCAAGTCTTGCAGAGTTTCAGATGAGTGGAAAGCCTGCGGATTTGGTTTTATACGAAAAACCAGAAAAACCTACTAAAATTAGTTACGGCCCTGAAGCTGATAGGGTAGCCGTAGCAGAATTTGGTAAACCTTTTTCTGATTTAACTCAAGCAGAGGCTAAAGCAGTTGATGCTTTGCTAGAAAAACGTGGCTTGAAAGTAGCAAAAGAAGGTGCGGCTCAAACAAATGTAAATGCTTATACACCCGCTAGTGTTGAAGCACAAAAACAGTTTGTACAAGATGTTGCCAAAGAGCGTTCAGTTCTTCGTACTGCACCTGATACGATTAAAAACATCGAAGCCGCAAAGAAACTTATACCTTCAGCAAGCACATTTATGGGTAAAGGTGGAGAGCCTTTGCTTGCTGCAGCTAGCTTCCTAAATAATCGACTTGGATTTGGTATTAGCACACAAGGTGTTACTGATGCTACAGTTCTTCGGACTAGATTGTTTGAGGGAATTCTTGATAATCTAAAGAAATTGGATTCTCAACCTTCTCAAGAACAACAGCGTGTGTTGAGTGAGGCATTGGGTAATCTGGGTACAGACCCTGCCGCATTGGAGCAAATTCTTAATCGTATTGGTGAAACTGTTACAGATCGTGTTGATCGCTATAACACCGATGTAACTGAGTCAGAAGCAAGGGGTATTAAATTCCCATTCAAGCCACAAATAACTTTGCCACAACGACCTCGTGCTCCTGGCAGTACGGCAAGTCAAATACCTACTAATGCGCCTTCTGCTTCAACAATAAGTATTGACCAAGAGAGGCAAAACGCAAAAGCCGCTATTGCCGCAGGCGCACCCGCTGATAAGGTGCGTGAGCGTTTTAAACAAAAAACTAATCAGGAGTTGTAAATGGCTACTGGATATGAAGACTTGCTCCCAACCAAAACTGAGGATGTTTCTGGATATGAAGACCTCATGGTTGCTAAACCATTAGTAAGACAACAACCAACAAACTCATTAGGTCAACTTTTAAGGTCTGCCGCTTCATTAGCTGACGTTACTGTTGGTGGTGTATTGCCTGCTGCCGCACAGATGGTAGGCTATCCTTTGGCACGTTTAGGACGATCTCCTGAAGAGGCTCAAGCGGCTACACAGAGGATTGTTTCTGCTGTTGACAAACCATTTGGAAAGATGGCTGGTGTTACTGAGACTCCAGAATATCAGGGTGAAGCTGGTCGTCAGATTATGGACTTCATTGGTGAGAACTTCCAAAAAGGAGCTAAATGGATTGCTGATAAAACAGGCATTCCTGCTTCAGACGTTGAAAGTTACATGGCTTCATTAGGAGTTGCCGCACCTGCTATGGCTAGACCTCTTGCCAGAACAGTTCAAGAAGTATCTGCTCCACTGGTTGAGAGGGCTGTTATTGGTGCAAAGATGCCATTTGAAGAGCGTGCTCAAGCTAGGCGTGAAAGAATGTCTTTAGAGGACTATGCTCGTGGGCCACAAATTGATGCTCTTACAGAGGCAAAACGTCTTGGCATTGCTATAAGCCCAGAGCAAATTCAACCATCACTAGTCCCTAAAACATTATCTACTATTGCTGGCGAACAAGGTTCAAGAGCAATAACTGCCGTAAACAAAAATCAAGTTCGTAAAGTTGCTTTAAACGAGTTGGGTCTTCCAGAAACTACCCAATTTGACACTAAACAACCTTTTATTGATGCACGAATTAAGGTTGCCGAGCCTTACAACCAAGTTAGACAGTTGCCAACAATGAAGGCAGATGCAGATTTACTTGCTTCTTTGGATAAATTACGTCCAGATCAAACAGTAATTGGCTCTGAGCGTTATGCAAAAGGTATCAATAGAATCATTGACGATGCAGCTAAAAAGACCACAGAAGGTTTAACTGGTGCTGAGTTGCTCAAGAATGTACAAACTCTTCGCAAACGAGCGCAAAAAACTTATGACAACAAAAGTGCTGATTTAGCGGCTCTTGATGTTGCAGATACTAATTTGGCAATTGCTAATGTTTTGGAATCAATGATTGAGTCCAATATTTTCAATCCCAAACTCTTAGGTGAATTTAGACAAGCCCGTCAAAAGATGGCTAAGACTTATGCTTATGAAGGTGCTACTGACTTCAATACAGGCATGATTGATGTCAACAAACTTAGTCGTATTACCTCAAAAGATAATGCGATGACGGGCGATATTGCTGCGCTTGGCAAGATTGCGGGTAATTTCCCAGATGCTTTTGCTGTTAAACCATCCACAGGGTTTGCTGATACGCCTCGAATTGCAAGAGCAAGCATTGGCGGTGCAACGGGTGTTGCAATTGGTAGCCAATTTGGTGCTGGAGGAGCCGCATTGGGTGGTCTTTTGGGAACTTTGGCAGGAGAAGGAGCAGGTTCATTAGCCTCAAGAATCATAGCCTCGCCTAATTATCAAGCGGGATTAACTTTGCGTGACGCACGTATTCCTGTTAGTCAGGTAGCAACTGCTGCACAACCAATCCCTCAGAGTCAGGCTATTGTTCCTTATCAAGCCCCTGTAGAGGTTTTGATGCCTGGTCAAGGCCCATATCAACCTAATTTTGTTATTCAGCCTAACCAGTATGGCCCTCGTGTTGAAACGCCTGGCTTTGCACCTACACCACCACAACTTGCCGCACCTAGTGCACAAGGAACTCTTTCTGGTTTACGGGCAGAAGATGTTCGCAGAGCAGGGATGTCTCGCACACTTGGTCAACAAGCAGAAGCACAACAAGCGGTTTTGGAGGCGGCTTCTCGCCAACCGACCCGTGGCGCTGTAGAACTTCAAATTAACCCATTAACAGGCGCTCCAGAGGTTTCTGCGGGTGTTCGTGGTGCTACTCCAACAACATTCCAGAACTTTGGTGCTTCTTTGCAATCGGCAACAGATAAAGCGGCTTTGGGTCGAACATTTGACTTTACTGCTGCTGAAAAAGTTGCATTTGACAAAACACGCATTGATTTAGCCGAAGCAGTACCAGGCATGAAGGCTTTGTCTGACAAGGCAGTTGCAACCAAGATTCAAGATAGAGAGTGGGTACAGGATGCAATAACTAAGGCTCGTGATAAAGCTATTGCTTTTGAGCAGATTGCCGCTAGAGCAAAAACTCAACAAGCCCGACAAGATGCTATTGCTAATAGAGAGCGAATGTTAGACCTTGCTGAACAAATGGAAAATTCATTGCGGGTGGCAAGACCTGACGTAAGTGGAAAGCAACAAGGGCCAAAGACTCGTGCGGCTTTCCGAGAAGGTTTGCTTACCAATCCTCCTGCCGAGCCTTTCCGCATGGAAATACGTGGAACTGGTGGTTTGTTGTCAGGTAAGTAAATGAAAGACGGGCTGTTTGCTATCTTAGTAGCAGCCCTGATTCTTTTCTTTGTAATCTTTTGTAGTTATATTATTGTTTGGGCATTTCCGTGATCGCCTTTCTCTTGGCGGCAACCATAGAGTACCGATGTATTAAGTGGACTTGGACTGGTGATGTTTACAACCGAAGGGTTGTGTGCATTAAGTGGGAGAGAAAGAAATGATTGATCCGATGACGGCTCTAGCGGGGATTCAATCCGCTATTTCGATGGTTAAGAAGGCGAGTAAGGTCGCCAATGATTTAGGTTCTCTTGCCCCGATGATTGGCAAGATGTTCGATGCCAAGTCTGTAGCGACTAAAGCATTGATTGAGACAAAGAAGGGCAAAGGCTCAAACATGGGGACTGCTCTCCAGATTGAGATGGCTCTTGAACAGGCTAGGGCATTCGAGGAAGAGCTAAAGATGCTCTTTATGACCACAGGTAAGGTTGACGTTTGGAACAAGATTAAAGCCCGACAAGACCAGATGGACATAGATGATGCTAGAGAACTTAGGGCTTTAGAGAGAGCAGAGAAGAAGGCTAAAGAGAAGGAAGACGAGATGAATGAGTTAGCCATGATTATTGGTGGCTGTGCGTTTGTTTTGTTCTTAGTAGCTATTGGTATCAATGAGTTGATGGACTTTTGTGCAACGACTAGAAGGTGTGGTCGGTGAATGAGTATCAGAAGACCTTTGACCTTTGCCTAAAGATATTTATCTATGGGTGTGTGGCTTTGTGGTTTCTAGGTTTTCTAAAGTTCTTGCCTGATGACTTGTCGGACAAGATTGTTAATCTTTTACTTGGAAGGGTTGGGTTAGGCAAATGAGAATTACCACTTACCAAGAGAACGCCAAGATGCTCTCAGAGGCTCATAGGGCGATCCACCAACAGAATATGAAGCGTTTGGCAGAGTTAACCAGACAAGCTGAACACCAACAAAAGGTTCAGGAAATCAAGACCCAATGGGCTAGATTGGTGGATATTAAAGTATGAGATATTTACTGTTGTTACTATTGCTCACAGGATGCGAAGACCGCTACAGGTACAAATGCCAAAATCCTGACCACTTCCATGCCGAAGAGTGCCAAAAGCCTAAATGTTTGTTTACTCAACAATGCCCAGAATATCTGGTAGCCCCAATCTTGGAGAAAAAAGTCAATGATGTCCAATCAGAAACCAAACCTAACAACTGAAGAATTTGAGGTTAGGGTGTGGGGATTTGTGGTCATTGTGGTGACCTGCATCCTCTGTTTCATCGTCATTGCACTACTTTATTCTGTTACTTTTGTCACTCAGCCTATCAAAAGTATGGCCCCGATTGACCAAGCCTATACCAAGATGCTGAACGACATTGTTCTTTTGATTGTTGGCGGTATCGGTGGGGTGATGACTAAACGTGCCGCTGGAGCTGTTTCTAAGGCTTTTGGGACTCCTAATCAACCTCAGATGATGCAACCTATATGTCAACCAATGGGAGGCTTCCAAGGCGGTTATTCAAACTATGCCCCTCCGCAGTCAGGTTATGGTCTGCCTAGCCAACCTTTCGGTGCTATGCCTGTTTGGAAGAACCCTGAGTTGGATGAATCTTGGACACCTGGGCCTCCTCCGACTACTCCTCCTGACCACCTAGAAGACGACCATGAGCGTGAAGAGTTGGCTCAAGCAAGAAAAGAGGCTGAATAATGCTACCTTTACCTCTCCCGTGGCTGATTGTGGGTGTTCTAGTGTCTCTATTTGGGTCTTACAGGGTAGGACACCACTATGGATGGCTAGAACGTGATGGCGACATGAAGATAGCCATTGCTAAGAAGAATGAAGAATCTCGTAAAACAGAACAGAAACTTACTGAAGAACTGAACCTAAATGCTACTAAATTATTGGAGGCAAACAATGCTATCAATCAAAAGACTTCTGCCCTTAGTGCTGCCAATCGTCTTGGCAAGCTGCGGATCTGCCCCTCAAGTAACGTATCAACCCCCACAAATACCCCCGTTGCCACCACAAATACAGAAGCAACCCGTGAACCTGACAGACAGGTTAATGAACCTTCTGATGCCGAAAGAGCAACCATCGAAGCCATCGCAGAAATAGTAGCGCAGGGGGATCGCAATACTGCCGCTTTGAATGCTTGTATTGAGTCTTATGAGAATGTTAGGAATTTGTTAAACTCTGAATAGCAAAAAACCAAGCAGTTGCGAGCTACTTGGCTTTTCTAACCAACCGATGAAAGGAACATCTATGGCTGAAAAAATTTTAACTCAAAATCGTTTAAAAGAACTTTTAGAGTACAACCCAGAAACAGGATTGTTTATTAGGAAAAAAACAACTGCACCAAATGCCCAAGTTGGGAATATTGCAGGATGCTTAAACAAACACATAGGATACAAATCAATTTCAATTGATGGAAAAGAATATTATTGTCATCGTCTTGCTTTTCTGTACATGACTGGATGTTTCCCAGAAAAACAAGTTGACCATATAAATAGGATTAGAGATGACAATCGGTGGATCAATTTAAGAAAAGTTACAAGTACAGAAAATTTACAAAATACATCTCTAAGAAAAAGTAATAAGTCAGGTGCTAAAGGTGTTTTTTGGTATGCACAAAAAAACAAGTGGATTGCTTACATAAGATTTGAAAACAAAAGATATTCACTTGGCTACCATGTAAATTTTGAAGATGCTGTTCTTGCAAGAAAACAAGCTGAGGACAAATATTTCACTCATCACAAAGGTTAAATGATGGTTACTGCTGAACAACTAAAAAAACTGCATATTGCTGAACAATGGGTTGATCCGCTAAACGAAACTTTTGAGCGTTTTGACATTTCCAATCCATTTCGCCAGGCGGCTTTTATTGGTCAAGCAGGGCATGAGAGTGCTAGATTTACTCGTTTGTCAGAAGGATTGAGCTATTCTGCTGAACGACTAATGGTTATCTGGCCTAAGCGTTTCCCAAATATGGAGATTGCACAGAAGTACGCTCGTAATCCTAAAGCCTTGGCAAACTTTACATACGCAAATCGTATGGGAAACAGAGATGAAGCCTCTGGGGATGGTTTTCGTTTTGCTGGCGCTGGACTCTTCCAACTAACTGGACATGCGAATTTCTACCATGCTGGACAAGCATTAGGCGAGGATTTCGTTATGCAACCAGAGTTGGTTAAGACTCCAAAGTATGCTGCACTCACAGCGGGCTGGTTCTGGTCTACACACAAGCTAAATCAGTATGCAGATGTCCGTGACTACAAGACCATGACCAAAAAAATTAATGGCGCATATATCGGTCTTGCAGACAGGGAAAAAGAGATCAATCACGCACTAGCAGTTCTGACCTAATAGTTCTTACTCTTTAGTTTGGCTTCTATGGCTTCTATGAATTCACTTATGTTTGCATAGTGAAGATTGGTGTTCATCCACCTCCATTTAAAGTCATCTTTTTCCTCATCTGTCAGATCAACCCATGTGTGTTTTGGAATAGGAACATAGTGTGGATGTGGCTCTTTAACCATCATCACACCCTGACCTGATTCATAGGCTTTGACTGCTTCGTTATTCCACATTGATTTGTTCATGTGTTTCGCTCCTTTAAGGCTTGCTCAATGGCTTCATAAAGTTCATATGACATTCCAAAAGGCAACACTCCGCATTTAATAAGTTCTATCCGTGTTAAACCAACCCATGTGCGCTGTGGTGGGGTGGTGTAGAGGGGTTGGTTGTGAATACTGTCTTTCATAATTGGTTTAGTCACATACACCCAATCGCTACCTGTTCCTTGTGGGAACTTTGAAACCCATGCTCTCCACGCCACAGGCTCTTGCTCTGGCTCATAGTCCAGCCCTAACTCTCTGGCGTTCTCTGCCATCTTTTCGAGGGCTTCGTTGGCCAAGGCTTCTTTGATAGCGGTGAATGTCTCTTTGTAAAGCACTTCACCTGTACTTTCATAGTGCTTCATTCCCAAATCTTCTAACGCCTCCAATGCCAGCTTCAATGCTTCTTTAGTCATGCTTAACCCCTAGAAGGGCAGTCTCTACCCTGATTACAGTTGTTTAAACAGGGTGGACACCTTTTCATATCCCTTACAAAGGTAGCAAAACTCTGTGCTGTGTCACCAAAGGCTTTCATCTTGTCAAACTCCTTGGCGACCTCCTCTAGCACTTCGTTTCGATCTGGTCTATCAATGAAGTCATGGTCATTGAGCCATGTTCTGATAATTCCCATTTATCTCACCCTACGAAGAGGCTCTTGATACTTCTCTGGTGGAGGTGGTGGAGGAATCATATTCTCCGAGGGTGGAGTCCATCCATGCTTTCTCCATAGTGCCTGGACATCCGATCCTGATTCCCATTTAAAGTCTTTCAGAGGGACTGAAGGGTAGCTGATCTTGGAATATGGGGGTAGTTCTATCATTTTGTTGCCTTCATAATTCGTTGATTTCTGCCAAACCGACCTCGTTTGACACCCGAAACTTCAATAAATCCCTTGTCCAACAAAGCACGATACCTTGCTGTTATCGAGGAATATGGGTAGTTTGGGAACATACCAAGGATGTCGTCTGAGATACACCCCTCTGGGAAGCCTTTAATAGCCTCATAGACCATTGTTTCTAGCTTGGTGCTATCAACCCCTTGAGCCGCCTGATGGCTCGTTGTAGGGTCTTCTTTTCTAGCCAACTTAAACGCTGGCGTACCAAAGAATCTCTCCATTGATTCTTTCATGCTTCCAAAAATATCATTCATTTATTAACTCCTATTAGTGAGGGTACTAACTGCTCGTCCGCTAGCCTGAAAAGTCTTTGCACAGCGTTCCCCTCGGGTTTATATTAACTTAAAAGGGCAAATCTTCGTCTGCAATACTTACCTTCTTAGGGGCTTGTTTGGGCTGATACTCTTCTTTAGGAGATACCGCTAACCCCATGAATTTGCCTGACTTTCCTTCTTTGACCCATGCTGATAGCCAATAGTCTTTGCCATCAACAGTTATGTTCCCTTTATAATCAGGCGCACGATCATTGTCTTTTTTATCGGATCGGAACAAAACCCCTGAGTTATCCCGCTGATTTGCTTTATTGTCCATTTACATTTCCTTCGCTTTCTTTAACGCTGAACGCACTTTACTAGGAAGGAGTGTCCATAGAGCCACTTTTTGTTCTGAATCTAGGTTCTCTCCCTCCAACTTATCCCAAGCTGCCTTGGGGTCACCTTGCTCACAAGTGGCAATCAATTCAACTGCCATCTCTTGTAAATACTGCACCTCATCTGGAGGAATATTATCCATTGCGCCCTGAGTTGGGCTAATGATGACCTTATCTTCCTTCAGAGGAGCAGAAGAGTCTAGGGCATCGTGCTCAACGATTTCCATTGCTGAAACCCACAGATAACGCCTGGTATACGTTTCTACCGCACCAAGGTTCTGGATTGGATGGCATCCCTTTAGATTGGCTTCTGCCATAGGGCTTGTCAGAACGATCTCTGAGCCATCTTCTGTGTCTGTGATAGTCAGACTAGCCAACTCCTTGCCAAACGACACTACACCGCACAATCCAGTCTTGTAAAAGATTGAGTTGATTGTTGGCAGAAAGTCACCCAGCTCGAAGTAAGAGTACCCTGCAAACTTGTTGTGGCCTGACTTCTTTAGTGGAGCGTGTTGCAAGAGTAATCTTGCTTCCATTAACTTTTTATGTACACCCATGATTAACTCCTTGTATCTAACTCTTGTTGAATAATCTCTTTTTGTTGGTCAGGGTACAAATCCCTAAACTCGATAAAGTCTGCTTCTTGGCAGCAAACTATTTTATCTCCCTTGATTGTCAAACAATAAGGGCAGTAGTGGATGTCTGAGAACTCTGACACATAAGTTTGGAATAGTGTTTTCATGTGAGACTATCAAAAGCCATTTCCCACAGAACATCACCCGCCAGATCGGTGAGTTTATTCAACTCATCTTCTGTCAAAGGTGTTCCATCTTCGTAGTATCCATCTGAGAAGTAGGCATCAGAGAAATCTGGATAATCTCTTGAATCTACTCCATCTACTTCTAGGTCAACGACCTTTTTTCCATTAAGCATCGGCATATTTACTCCTGTTAAACGTGGGTTACTGTTTGCCCACACCACTAATGTGCCACACCTTTTTAACCTTTTACATAGGGGTTTTCACCTAGTGACACCACTTTTTTATCATGCTAGGCTACCCGTATGAACATTGAACAACTTGAACAAACTTGTGCCGAAACCCTACAGGGCTACGCAAACCGAATGGCTAGTGTT
>Ga0247723_1002170_pt1 | contig 10702 bp, 27 predicted proteins | sample MSEWelMarce5H_FC_FD_189079 | JGI IMG/M metagenome (GOLD analysis project Ga0247723, IMG submission 189079) | Subsurface sediment microbial communities from gas well in West Virginia, United States - MSEEL Well Study Marcellus 5H_FC | ecosystem: Environmental > Terrestrial > Deep subsurface >...
GATTGCCCCGATGTGTAAAAAGTGCATTTATGTTAATATGTTTACTACAATATACATTCCGTATATTTTGTAAATTAGGAGATACATTATGTGGACTAAACCAGCAGCTACTGAAATGCGTTTTGGAATGGAAATCACCGCATACGTGATGAATCGATAGTAAAAAGCCCCGTAATTGGGGCTTTCTTATTTATGCAAATGCTTCTTCAACTATTTTATTATAATATTCTTCTGCTACTTTTTTGGCTTCTTCAAATTTTTTAAAGTTTCCAACGTGAATTGATTTGCAATTTACAGTAAAACTTACTTTGTAATAATTACGGTCTTTACTTACACCTCGCACGCCTGTATTGCTCATTCTGCATTTCTTATTTAAAGCATTTGAAACTGCATCAACTAATCTTAAATTTTCAATCTTATTGTTATTTGGATTTCTGTCTATATGGTCTATTTGCTTGTCTAATGGTATTTCTTTATTAAACAATACCCATACCAATCTATGGGTGCTATAAACAACTTTATTGATTTGAACCCTACAATATCCTTCTTTTGTTTTAGTGCCAGCTAATTTATTGTTTTTTTTCCAAAACAACAATCCATTTTTGTAATATAAAACTTCAGAAATTTCTTCGTAATCTATTGGTTTAACTTTATAAGCCATGATATGTCCTTATTCAACGTTGAGTGAGTATGTTGGCTATCAGGTGGAATAAGCACCATCAACTTGCGTGGACTCCTCCAACCAACAACGTAATGCTAACATAATTGGCTAAAAAAGTCAAGCTTTATTTCTATGAATAAGTAAGTCGTATATAGACGTAAGCTAGTGTCGATGCGGTACAGAAGCCTAATGCAAAGGCACTAGCGTAACAAATTGCGTATTCTATAATAGCTTGTATCATTTAATTTCCTTTAATTCTTGAATTGAATTTAGCTGATTAAGGCTACTGTTTTCAAGCTCATACAAATCTGCTTTAGTTTCAAACGAGCTACCATCACTTCTATAACGCTTTTCACCTTTTGGTGTAAACGTAGCCAAATCTAAAAATGTTGGCTTATCTATCCATCCGCAAACAGTTAGCATTTTGTTTTGTGTGTTAAGACTGCAAAATATATAAGCGTTAGTTTTATAATGCGATTGCAAGCCTACTACGTTGTTTACATAGCTTGGTTTAGGTTCAACCTTGCGTTCCATTGTTTTAACGTCTAGCGTTAAACCATTGTAATTTATATCTATGCCACCATCAGCTTCATGCGTTACTTTTGGAAGCTCAAATCCCATCATATCCATAACATGACATTGACCAGCTAGTCCTATCATTTGTTGCCTTAAGCTGCCGTCAAATTCACCACGATGACCGTAATTAACACGTTTGCATAACCATTTAACATGGTCTGTAATGTTATTGTCTAATGGTACGCTAAACACCGTACACAGTCTTTAAAATTAACTCACAATAATGAATAGCTTTCTTAACATCATCAGCGCCATTTTTAGCATGATGTCGTGAAATATACTTTACCACGTTACCTTCCAAAAAGCTCAATTCGTTAGCCGTAATAAACTCCACAGGCTGAATCTTCATTTCAGAATAATGATTGCCACCAACTTGCTTTGCTAACGCACCGTCTGCTTTATTCCACACTCTATTGCGTAACTCATCCCACCTAGCAGTAGAATCTTCTCTTGCCATCTCTGTCATGCCATCACTCACAGGTTTATCCTTTCCAGCTATAAATTTCTCATAATATGTTTTAGTCATTATCTCATCCCATAAGTAAAGTTATAAGCTACAAACCATAAGCAAATAACAATGCTAATCAATATTAAATTTAACACCGCAATAGGCTTCATTTAATAGCCCACCATATTGCATAAGTAATTATTCCAGCAAATGCTAACAATATTAATGTGTCAATCATTTGTTCTGCGCCTCCCTCAAATCTCTGTTACGTTCAGCTTGCACAAAGTTTGTCACCATCCAGGCATAGCTGCCTAAATTAAGCCACATCTCTTGCGGCAAATCTAATCCCAATTCTAGAGCAATATTCTTGCCTATTGTCTTGTAATACTTATCTTCTAATTGTTCCATTTAGCCTCCGTAATAATCTAACAATTGTTTACAAGCCTTAATGTTGCGCTTATACATTTTTACATCGTCAGGGTGCTTAAATTTTGGCAATGCTTCTTTGCTATTTTTTAATTCCTGCTGCAACAAAGCAACAAAAACACCACCCATAATATCAAGCAACATGTTGTTGTCATCTACATCAAATTCAATCTTCATTTTAAACTCGTAGAAGCGTGTTTTACGTAATTATTTGGGTGCAGACGATACTTACTATCTAATTCAAATTTTATGCGCTCTACGGCAGCGTAGCGTGCGTTTAACACATCTTCTTGAGGCATCTCAAGGTCAATAAAGTTGTTAAGTAATGCTAATGGTTCACTAAATGTTGAATACATCATAATCTCCTGTAATAGATGGGCTACTTACAATGGTTGATAGATTTTGCACAATATATCATGGTCTGACTGTCAGACTAACTACCGCTTTCGCCCATTTTCGTTAAAACGGAATATCACTTTCCAATTCATCGGAAGCAATAGGACCGCTTGTTGTTTTTGGTACAAATGTATCAGCAGAGGCTTTCCAATTTGTTGTTTCACCTTTGCCGTAGTCTACATTCCATCCTGCTAGTTGCATCTTGCCACCTGCTGCAATAATTGCATTAAGCGTTTCTGTGCTTAACGTCATATTGATTCTAACGTCTGGTGATTTATCGCTAGTTTTCTTAACTGCGTTAGTAAAGCCACTATCAAAATATACTTTCTTTTCAGCCATGATTTAATTCCTTATTGTATTTGGTTAATGGTGTACGAACTTTACTATCTAACATATCCCAAAGAGCTACTCGTTGGTCGTTATCAAGAGATGTGTATATTAAATGACCTTCTTTAATTTCATTGTTTTTTACTCTTGCTGTTACTTTTTCTGATAACTCACGCAAAAGGTCTAAATCCTCTTTGCTAAATCCATCTAATGCGCCAGCAGTAGGCTTAATAGTTTCTTTTGGTGGCTTTACATCAAACTTTTCTTCAGTAGCTTCTTCAGGCAAATCTTCACCTGTGTAAATATATAGCCCAAGACCATGTAACGCAATAGCCTTGGCAAGACACCTTTGCATTGCCGTATTGACAGACATTGCATCAGGATTTGCAATAGCTTTGTTGCGATAATCCATGACAGGTAGTTGAGCAGTCATTTCTTTACCAAAAGCTTTGACTGTGCAGAACACCATGAGGGTTTCACCGAAGCGTACGGGTTCACCGTATGACCATGTAGCCGCAGAATCGAGTTGTAATAGTTGGTCGACTGCCCAAGCCCAGGAGAGGTAGTTAAGTCCGTTTTTTTGTTCAATGTGTTCATTTACGTTTACCTTTCTGATTTCAGAGTAATTCATTCGTCAATTGCCTCCATGTTTGCCACAATAATGACATTAAGCTCGTTAAACAACCCTAATGCTTTAATTAATGGCAATACATCAACACCATGAAAGAAAGCTGTTTTAGCTTCTGCTTTTGGCTCTAACAAAGCTTCCAAATCACCAAAGTATGCGTAACTAGGTTGCTCATATTCATATTCAATTTCTAAAGTAACACCGTCTTCTAAATTTAAATGTGTAATCATTTCCATGCCTCCAAAATAACCCATGCGTGACCCATCTTAATGGCTTTTAACTTCCCCTTGATACATAACTGACGAACCCATCTCCCTGATTTGCCCATCTGTGCTGCAATTTCCTCTACCGTATATAAATGTTGTGACACTCGATTCTCCTATTCCAAGATTGGTATTATATTCTAATTGTTCTAATTGTGCCATTACTTCTGCATAAAATTGTTCTTGACTCATTTCCAGCCTCTCCATTCTGCGATAGCGCCTAAAATTGCAAACAACCCACACACTACTGCACCGCCTAAAGCTAATATTGTTAAATTATCCAGCATTTTGTTTCTCCTCTGCTTTGTCGTTATCTTGTTTAAGTTCTTCGTTAAGTTCTTTGAGCATACGTACAATTTCTTCCCAATCTGTATTATTCATCAAATCTCTCCTTCATTTCTTTTTTCATTGATTCAAATTCCCAGCGCTCATCTTCATCAAAACTATGTAAACCATATAAATCTTCTTGACGGTAATAAGCAACTAATGAATGATACAAATCCCAATACTCATCCATTTCTTTTTTTTCTGCATCTGTTAAATCTTCGTAAGCCATGTTTATCTCCGTTTGCGTTGTTGATGTGTTCATCATATACCATTCTTGGAAGTTGTCAAACATTATTTGCATTTATTTTTAAATTGATTATGCAAGGTTGATAAGTAAAATATATCTTGACTTTTTATGCCATTTGTGGTAGCATATTGTTAGTGGTATGATTAATGGCTTGGACAAGAAGCTACAATTAATGATGCCTCTGGTATCAGGGTTGTTATTTAGGTGCTTGTCCCACCTATTTAACAGCCCTTTTTTTTGGAGTAAAAAAATGAAATGGTTTAAACACGATTCCGATGCTAGTAATGATGCTAAATTAAAAAAGTTACGTTTAAAATATGGCGCACAAGGTTATGGCATATATTGGTATTGTTTAGAACTTATTGCCAGGAACGTAGAAAAGCATAATCTTACTTTTGAACTTGAGCATGATGCAGAATTAATTGCAGATGATTTTAAGTTAAGTGGTGATTTAGTGCAACATATTATGACATATATGGTTGAATTAGAGCTTTTTGAAAATACAGATGGAATTATAAGTTGCTTAAAAATGGCAACAAGAACAGATGAATACACACAGAAGTTAATTCAAAGCATTAAAAAGTGTCCCGACAATATCACGACACTATCGGCACAAAGTCCGACAAAGTCCGTATTAATAGAAGAGAAGAGAACAGAAGAGAAGAAAACATCACTTCCTAAAGACTTTAAGATTAGCGATAGAGTAATAAGTTGGGCTAATGAAAAAGGTCATGCTAATTTACAAAAACACTTTGACAATTTTGTTTTATCGGCTCAATCTAAAGGCTATAAATATTCTGATTGGGATTCTGCATTTATGAAAGCTATAAGAGATAATTGGGCTAGTGTGCCTGTAGAAAGAAAAAACAAGGTGGTTTTATGATAGTTAATCCTAGAAGCCTATTAACAGAAATAGATGCACTATACGATGGTGGTATAGCCAAAGGACATACAACGGGGTGGGCAAATGTGGACGAATATTTTACTGTTAAGCATGGCGAATTTACTGTTATTACAGGTATGCCTTCGCATGGGAAATCAGAGTGGCTCGATGCTTTATGCGTTAATCTTGCATTACATCACAATTATCGTATTGCTATGTTCTCTCCTGAAAATCATCCTTTAGAGATGCACGCTAAAAAAATTATTGAGAAATATGCAGGTAAGCCGTTCTTTGGTAAGAATCGTATGTCGCAAGAAGAGATGTATGATGCGCTAGATAGAATGAACAAGAACTTTTCGTTTATTAAACCAAGCGAAACAGAATTTACTCCAATGCACATTATTAACGAAGCATTGCCTTGGCTAGACCAATCTTTAAGTCAACCTCGTGCGTTGGTGATTGACCCATGGAACGAGATGGACCATTACAGACCAGCAGGATTAAGCGAAACTGAATACATTAGTCGTATATTAACTGAACTGCGTAGAGCTGCTCGTGAATACAAGACACATTTATTTTTGGTGGCTCACCCAATGAAGATGGCTAAAGACAAGGAAGGCAACTATCCTGTGCCAAGACCTTATGACATATCAGGTTCTGCTCATTGGTATAACAAAGCAGATAATTGTATTGCAATTTGGCGTGACGTAGCGAATAATCCTCAACAAACGCAGGTACATATACAAAAGGTGCGATTTAATAGCACAGGTCATCCAGGAATGGCTGACTTGCTATACGATTACAACAAAGCTACATACGTACATGAGCAAGCGTATTACAGGAGTTTGACATGAAATGGGTATTGTTAGATGATGAAGGTCAGCCTATTAGATATTTTGACCATGCTGCTGAAGGCACAATTGAAATTGTTGAGCCAAAGCTAACATTAGATGAATTGTTTGAACAATGTGGTGAGGCATTGCTATGAATGATAATGTTCCTGTGTTTGTTAAACATATTAACGTGGCTAAACCTGTTGGATTATCTTTAGACAAAGTCCGTGAAATAAAACATTTGCTTAACAACAATGTACCTGTTAAAGTTATAGCACTTGATTACAACCGAAGCCTATGTTCTATTTATGCTATTAAACATGGCTTATCTTATAGGGATATTGTATGAGCATAAATGATTTTGTAAAAGCCATTAAAGAATGGGATAAAGATGCAGAATTTTATGCTTATTCTGAAAAAGACGGATTAACTTTTCAGTCTAAAGGATGGAAAATAGAATATTTTGATGGCAATAAAAAAGAAATAAACCCACATATTGCACCTAAAATAACGGAGAAAAAACGTGGACGCAAATGAGTTATATCATAAACTAACGCAAGCTGGTGATGATTGGGCTGATAAACAAGCGGCTTACAATGTGCTAGACGATACTAAAAATGCAGTATTGGCACAGCTTACGTTAAAATCAGAAGCGCCAAGTGTTGCAGCTCGTGAAATAGAAGCTAAAGCATCTAAAGAATACACAGAGCATGTTAAAAAAACACAGGACGCTATGAAGCAAGCATTAAAAGCTAAAGTAAACTATGAGTCTATTAAGATTTGGATTGAACTTAAACGTAGCGAAGAAGCTACACGTAGAGCGGAAATGAAATTATGAGTAACTTTGCATCAGCTAATGAAGCAACCGCTAGAAAACTAGCATTTAACCGTGCCGTCATGTATTCACTTATCATTGATGACTACAAAACAGCTCAAGAACTAGCCAAGCTAATGTTTTTTAGCACAGCGTCAGCGTTTAAATATTGTAAATGGCTAGAAAGTTACGGTCATGTTAAATCTATTGCTGTAAAAGGCGCTCGAGGAATGGCCCAAGCATACAAGGCAACCAATCCTGACAAATTTCCGTGGCCTAAAGGTTATCTAGAGTCTAAAGACCCACGTAGAGATTATTTTGAGTCACTTTATCCTGATTTACATAAAGAATTACGGGATGCTATTTATGAGGGTAAAATAAGCCATGAAATAGTTAGAACGCATAGGGAAGCTGATGTTACGCACCATGATGAGCGCAAGCTTAACAGAAAACTAGACTGTGGTTATTTAACATCATCAATGGCTGGAGAGTTTAGTGTCTAATTACAGAAACAAGAAGTTACTTGAGTTATGTCGTGAGATACCATGTCAGTCATGTGGACGCATGGACGGTACGGTATGTGCTGCACACAGCAATCAGCAACGTGATGGCAAAGGCACTTCAATTAAGGCCAGCGATGCAGCCGTTGCCGCTATGTGTAGCAAATGCCACTTTGAACTAGACAATGGCAAACACTTAAGCAAAGACGAGCGTAGGGAAATATGGGAGCTTGCTCACAGACTAACGATTAGACATTTTATTGAGAATGATATGCTGGTGGTTAAATGATTACATTAACTTTGCCTTGGCCTTCTAGCACCAACCATTCACATCATTATGGTAGCGGACGCAAATTTTTAAGCAAAAAGACCAAAGAGTTCCGTGAAAAGGTGCAAGAAATTGTAATAAACGCAAAATGTGGCAAGATTACAGGGAGGCTTGCTGTGTTTTACGCATTTTATCCACCAGACAAAAGACGCAGAGATATAGGAAACTATGAAAAGCAAGCAACAGATGCTTTGATGGAAGCTGGTTTGTTTGATGATGACGAGCAAATAGATTTTATATGGCTAGTGCGTAGACCAACAGTCAAGGGCGGTAAATGCGTAGTTGTGTTAGTTGAGCATGAGAACGTAGGCGAAATTCTTAACCAATATGAAAGCTTTATATAATGGACATGGGCAAAGTTGAGTATTATTTAGATTTGTGGCGTGATTGGATGGGAACAGATAACAACAGGTTAGGCTTTAAGTCAAAGTCCACAGGGTTTAACTCTGGCGGTGTGCATAGCTTTGAGGACATGGCTGATGAAATAGATAATGAAGCTGCAAAGATTGTAGACCAGGTAATAGATGATTTGCCTAAAGATTATAAAGAGGCTATATACCTTGTTTATCTTCATACAAGACCAATAACTGTAAAAGAGCTTAATAGTGTTGATGCTTGTTGCGATGCAGGGAAAATATTGTTATCTATTAGATTGCCTAAAAAGAACTTATATTGATGACTAAATACATTCCAGCAGTAATAGGCGATACCATGATAGGCGCATGTAAGTGGATAGGCGAGTTTAAAGATACAGACCTAGCGTTTGATACATGGGATGAGGCTGTAAGATGGTTAAAAGACCAAGAACAACATCAAAATAAGGTTGTTGTCAAATAATGCTTGACAAACCAATCAATTTGTGGTAATATACGCCTGCAGGTATAGTTGCGTCCATAGGATTCATATATCTAGCATTAACCTATCTCCGTAGGTTCAGCCAGCTTAAAACCCTGGCTATTTTTTTGGGCGAAAGCTACGTGAGTAACCCAAATCTATTCCATTTATTATGAGGCGTAAGACCACTCTTATGAACATACATGACCACGAAAGCACAAAACTCTAACTCATTGAATACAAAGCCAAAGGATTCTACCACCTATGGCGAGAAACGCAGACAAGAAAGACAAGAAGCGTTAAGAGAGTTCTTGCAAGGTCAAAAGTATATAGAGGCTATTCATAATACGCTTGAGTTAGACATCACTAATGATGAGCTACCAGCAATCAAGTTCAAGACAGAAACAAGACTAAAGCTACTCAACAAAGTATTGCCTGACCTTAAAGCTATTGAGCAGACAGTCGATATGCACGCAGAGCATGAAGTCTACGCATGGCAAGAATAGAGATACCATACAGACCACGTGATGCGTTTCAACCACTACACCAAAGCAAGAAGCGATGGGCAGTAGTTGTAGCACACCGTAGAGCTGGTAAGACTGTTGCTTGCGTTAATCAGCTTATCAAAGAAGCTGTGATGACAAAGCGTAAAGACTTTAGAGGTGCATATATTGCTCCATTCTATAAGCAGTCTAAAAGCGTTGCATGGGATTACTTCAAACAGTTCACAAGAGTTATTAGTGGGATAGTCATCAATGAAAGTGAACTTCGCATTGATTTTAAGAATGGTGCAAGAATTCAGTTGTTTGGTGCTGATAATGCCGATAGTCTACGTGGGCTATATTTTGATAGCATTATTTGTGATGAGTATGGCGATTGGAAATCTACTGTATTCCAATATGTTGTCCGTCCAGCATTGGCTGACCGACAAGGCAAAGCCATCATTATTGGTACACCTAAAGGCCGCAATCAGTTTTGGGAAGTCTTTGACAGAGCGAGTCATTCAGATGATTGGCTTGCGTTAAAGATAACTGTAGACGAATCAGGCATCCTTCCACAGTCAGAGGTAGACTCATTAAAGCAAGAGCTATCAGAGGACGCATGGCGGCAAGAGATGGAATGTGACTTTGATGCTGCATTGCCTGGCGCAATATGGGGTCGTGAACTCTATCAAGCAGAGCAAGATGGTCGCATCACAGGAGTTGAGTATGATGATTTTGCTGACGTGTTTACTGCTTGGGATTTGGGCTACAGCGATGATACTGCTATATGGTTTTATCAGGTCATACACGGTGAAGTTCATTTTATTGATTACTACGCTGCTAGTGGTAAATCTATTGAGCATTATTCGGCTCAAGTCTTAAGTAAGCCTTACAGGTATAAGACACACTTCCTGCCACACGATGCTAGAGCAAAGACATTAGCTTCTGGTGGTAAATCAGTCATTGAAATGTTAGCCGAACACTTGAGCATAACAAAGATGGCAATCACTCCTAGCTTATCAATGCAAGATGGTATTCAAGCCACTCGTATGATGATGCCTAGAGCATGGTTTGACAAAGAACGCTGCCATGATGGTGTTGAAGCGCTCAAACAGTATCAACGTGAATGGGATGAGGACAAGAAGATGTTTAGGGATAGACCTAGACACGATTGGACCTCTCACTCTGCTGATGCAATGCGCTACGCTGCAATCAATTGGAAAGAAGAAGTTAAACCTGTGGTCGAGGAAATACCAATTAGAGGCATTAGCGTTGGTCAGACTGATGTCACACTAAACGAACTATGGGCTAGTCAGCCTAAACAAAAAATGAAAAGGATTTAACATGTCAGGTTTCGCACAACAAGCTGGTGGATATAAACAAATCTCTGCTACAGGTAACGTATCACCTTACCCAGCTAAAATCGTAGGTATCTTTGTATCATCTGCTTCAAGCACACCTACTATTACTGTATATGATTCAGACGCTACAGCTACAACAACGAAAGTGATAGATACATTCACACCTGCTGGCGCAACATTCTATGCAATCCCTGCTGCTACTGCGGCTGGCATTTATGTTGTTATTGGTGGCACAGTAAGCGCAACCGTAATCTACGCTTAAGGATAACTCATGGCTAAAGTATCAGAGGTGACATCAGAGGTACAAACGTACCTTGACATGTTTAGCCAATACGACAAAGAGTTTGCTAAATGGGAAGGGCGTGTTG
>Ga0247723_1002171_pt1 | contig 10698 bp, 14 predicted proteins | sample MSEWelMarce5H_FC_FD_189079 | JGI IMG/M metagenome (GOLD analysis project Ga0247723, IMG submission 189079) | Subsurface sediment microbial communities from gas well in West Virginia, United States - MSEEL Well Study Marcellus 5H_FC | ecosystem: Environmental > Terrestrial > Deep subsurface >...
ACTTTGAGACTGACAGCATGCGTTACAAGGCCTCTGAGCGTTATGCTACAGGTTGGCACGATCCCCGTAATATGTACGGCACGATCGGTTTGTAATCGCAGACCTAGCCGGGCGTAAAGACCCCGGCCCCTAAACGCCCTACCTGCAAAGGTAGGGCGTTTTTGTTTGTGGATATGGGTAATTCTATGTAAGAGCTATAATCAGCATCGACCCGTAAAGCTCACGGGCGGACGCCATAGAGACGGTGCTGTAATCTTTCTATGGAAAGTACATCAAAATGTCAGTAACTTTTAACACCCCTATCCGCGTTTTCAAGCGCAACAACCCCACAAACGACGGCACAATCGCCCCTGATAACACAGGCGCGGTGCAGGTTGCTCAACAGGATTACATCGATCCTATTATTGCAACCCGTCTTGCTGGTGCAATTCCTACAATCCCCGTTGGTACAACCACAGCGACTCCATTTGTAGTTCCCGCTGGCGCAATTATTAACCACATCTATTTCCTGCAAACTTCAGCCCCATCAGCTTTAACTGGCGGCGTGATTACAGTGGCTATTGGTGGTGTTGACGTCGGTACAATCACCCCCACGACCTCTGGTGGCCGCATCGGTATCGCCTTTACAGCCTCCGCGGCAGTGGCCGCAGTTTTGGCTAACGTCGGTTCTACTGACGCAACTGTTACGTTTACCGCAACAGCTATTACAGCCATTACAGGCACCTTGGCCGGCACGTTTGACGTTCAGTACACATCACGTAACCCTGACGGTTCTATCGTTGCCTACGGTGCTGGTTTAACTAACTCCTAAGGACCGACATGCGTCAAGTAACAGTTGGAGCGGACGTCCTCGTCCCGGTCGATCAGTACATTGCACCGGTCAACGTTACTTACGTTGCCACCGGTTCTGGTACCGTTGAGATTTCTTACACTGACCCATTTCCATTGAACGCGCAAGGGTACCCTGTGCCTACAGCGCCGGTGATGACTTGGGTTGCGGCGCCAGCCAGCCCAATCGTGAACCAGCCCTTCCGGGCTATTCGCGTTACTGGCGGCACCAACCCTACACTCACAGTTATCCAAGCCGGAGTGCGATAATGGGTAACGCCTATTACGGCGGTATCTATTGTGACACGCGCGGGCAGTCTGTACTGTCCGTCGCGGTCTGCGATCGTTGTAATCGCAAAATGTCGTACACGCTTCTCAAATCGGATCCTAACTTTCCCGGTCTCATGGTATGCCCTGACGACTTGGATCAGTTCGACCCGTGGCGCCTTGCCGCCATTCAAACCGAGAACATAACCCTCAGGCACCCGCGGCCTGACGTTTCCGTCGCCATTCAGGGCAAAGGCGGACTTATTACTAACGCCCCCAACGTGGCTAATATCAACCAAGGCCCCAACATGCTTGGCGATGGATTGGGTAACTCGTTGACCCCCGCAACGTACGGCAACACGTCTAGCACACCCACACCCGGCGACATTAAGGTATAAAAATGGCTGATATAAGCATACTCCAACTACCACCAGCAACGTACCTAAACGTCAACGACGTCACGGTTATTGTTCAAGACGGGGTTACAAAGAAGGCCGCCATTGCGCTATTCCAAGGCAGTACTACTTACACTGTAGCCGCACTGCCTAACGCAACCACCTCTGGGCTTGGTGCTAGGGCTTTTGTTACTAACGCACTGTCCCCTACGTTTGGGTCAACTGTTGTTGGCGGGGGTGCTGTTGCTACGCCTGTGTATTCGGACGGCACAAACTGGAAGGTTGGATAATGGACTCGCAGGACCTGTTCAACGCGGCAATCACGCTGTCTGGTGCCTTTGGTGGTTGGATTTTGAAAACGATCTGGGACGCCATAAAAGATCTCAAATCTGAGATAAAAGAATTAAACCGCGAAGTCAACCAAGACTTTGTGCGACGTGAAGACTTTAAAGACGCTATTGGTGAAATTAAAGACATGTTGAATAAGATCTTTGACAAATTAGACAACAAGGCGGACAAGTGAAATGGATAGTTTTAATACTGATCATTGCTTGTCTATTAGTTGGTGCTGAAGCTAAAGTTGGTTGCCACGTAAGAGAGTTTTACGGAATAGCGTACACCATACACAACCCTTCAGAACGACACCAACAACTGTCGATGTGGTTGACAAACAATGTGCAGTTTTGCAGAAGCCAAGACTTGGTTGTAATCTGGAACAACTTGTCAGAGTGGGCGGGGTCTGCGGATTCCGCAGAAGTCAGGGCCAAAGTAGTTCACGGGTACAAAGAGGCGCTTGATAGGGAAAAGAAATGAAGGTCAGCTACGACAAGTGGTACCCCGTCGTTCAACCCATGGCTTCAACACAACAGGATGTGTTTATCAAACGTATAGAAAAGCGAAACGCCGAACACGCCTTGCAGGTGCAGATTGATAACACGGTGAAAAAGTTTCATCAGTACGAGTATGAGATTTACGAATACAGAATGAAGCAAGTAACGATGAACATTGAGATTAACAACCTTAAACGTGAGATTGACAAACTTGTATGATAAAGAAACCGGCACGCAAACCCTCAATAGAGGTGAAGGACAAACTGACATTGTGGGTCACACTCATGGTAAGCGCGACCCTATGTATCTCCGTGTTGGCCATGGTGGTCAGCTTTATGTTGGGGCTGTGGGCCAAGGAAGTGGACAACGCGGAAATTTTCAAGATGATTTCACCCGCGTTTTCTACTCTTATCGGCGGCATGATTGGGTTCCTGTCTGGTATCAAGTTGATGCAGAACGAAGACAAAAAACACCCTTGTAAGGATTGATGATGTTTGATATTTTATCTGGGGGCTTACTAGGCTCCATCTTCGGCGGTATCTTCCGTATGGCCCCCGAGGTGCTGAAGTTTTTTGACAAGAAGAACGAGCGCCAGCACGAGTTGTTAATGTTCTCCCGCCAGTGTGATTTAGAGCAACTAAGAGGCGCGCAGAAACTTGCAGAAATTGGAGCGGTTAGAGAAGCCGCGGTGGACGTGGGTGTTATGGACGCATTTAACAGCGCCATTCAACAGCAGGCGGACATGGTCAAAGCCGCAGGTGGGTGGGCCGCGTCTTTATCCGCGTCTGTCAGGCCCGTCGTAACGTACTGGGTGCTGTTTATTTGGTCGTTCATTCACGTTTGGTTTGCATGGAATGCGTGGCTTGCCGGCGCCCTTCCTATTGAAGTCTTTAAGACAATGATGACACCAGACTTCTCGGCCTTGCTGGCAGGAACAATAAACTTCTGGTTCCTCGACCGTACACTGGCCAAGCGTGGGCTATGAACCTAGAACTTGCGGCGGCGTTCTGCCGTCAGTTTGAAGGATACCGCGCTAAACCCTACCTGTGCCCTGCCAACGTGGCAACCATAGGGTATGGGTCCACCTACTACGCAGACGGGCGCAAGGTGACCCTAGAGGACGCCCCCATGGACGAGCCCACAGCTAGGGCGCTCCTAATGACTGAGTTGCACCACAACTACCTACCCGGTGTGTTGCGTAACTGTCCCATTCTTGCGGCGGATGAGCGCAGGTGTAACGCCATCGTGGACTTCTGTTACAACCTTGGGATCGGCCGTTTACAGACTTCCACCCTCAAGCGCAAGATCAACGCGCAGGACTGGGAGGGAGCCAAGGAGCAGTTAATGCTATGGACCAAGGGCGGCGGCAAGGTTTTGCCCGGTTTGGTTAAAAGACGAACGGCCGAATGCGCTTTACTTTAAGGGCATAATGGCCCTTTTTTATGGGTAATTATCTATAGGAGCGCAGGCTTTCAAAGATTCTGCTAAAACAAAAAGGAAATAAAATGGCTTACAAACCCCGCATCGACCACTCTAAAAAGGACTACGAGTCCGAAGGCGCAGACATGGCGCAAGACAAGAAGGTTGTCAAAAAAGCTTTCAAGATGCACGACGAGCAAGCCCACGGTGGCGAGAAGACAGACATGTCCAAGCTCAAAAAGGGTGGCCGCGCTAAGATGACCACAGGTTCTGTGCGTAACTTTAAAGCCGGTGGTTTGATTGGTGTGAAGAGCATTGACAAACAGCCTAACGCTAAAAGCCCTAAGAAGGTTGCTGAGAAGTACAACAAGGGCGGAATGTGCTAAACAATGGCTAGCAACTACGACAACACCTCTAACACAACTGGTCAAACCACCATATCGGTTGACCAGTTGATTTCGTTTGCCTACAAAGAAGCGGGCAAGCTGTCAGAGGAGTTGACACCGGAGTACGTCAACGCGGCCCGTCAGGCGCTGTGGTACATCCTGATCAACCTGTCAAACCGCGGTGTGAACCTGTGGTTGCTTGAGTACATTGTAATGGGCAGTGAGGCACAACAGCGCGCCTACACCCTGCCTGTGGGCACCGTAGACATTCGCGAGGCCAACTACCGCACACTGACCACGCCCTCTCCCACAACAGACACAACGTTGGTGTTCAACACAACTACGTTGGACTTGTCGCATAGTATTGCGGCGGGCGCGTCTGCGTCGGCCTTTTTCAGCGGTAGCCCACGTTTCTTGAGCGCGGGTTTTTATTGCGAAACACCAAACAAAACACTGACTGTTGAGTACAGTTACGACAACATTACGTGGGCCACAATTGGCACGGTGAGTAACAGCGCGGTCAACAACTGGGGCTACTTGCAAATTGACGGGTCCCCCGCGGCCGGATACTGGCGTTTCCGCAACACAAGCGCGTCGGCAATTGTTGTTAGAGCCCTGTCACTGGCCTCTGTCCAACAAGACATTCCCATGGCGCGGATGAACCGCAACGACTACTACAGTCTGCCTAACAAAGACTTCCTCAGTGTGAGGGCGTTGCAGTATTGGATGGATCGTCAGGTAACGCCTGAGATCAACGTGTGGCCCGTGCCACAAAACGCGTTCCAAGTGTTCCAGTTCATCATTGAGTTGCAACCACAAGACGTTGGCACTTTGACCGACGAGATTGCTATTCCAGACCGTTGGGTGCCTGCCATCCAAAGCCAGTTGTCACACCGGTTGTCCAAACTGTTGCCCGGTATTGACCCTGCACGAATTCAAATGCTGAAACAAGACGCCGCAGAAGCAACGCTGTCGGCCGAAGAAGAGGACCGCGATAAGTCTCCTATTTTCTTCCGTCCTAATGTTTCCTACTACACCCGATAAGAAGAAATAAATATGGCACAAGCGGGATTTACACCAATTCAACTGTACTTCAGTTCCACCGCGGCGGCGGTGCCCACCACAGGTAATTTGATTACCGGCGAGTTGGCGCTCAACGCTAACGACGGCAAACTGTATTACAAAAACTCTGCTACTAACACAGTTAGACTTTTGGCTGACGGAGCGACGGCTACGGGTAATTTGCCCGGTGGTGCGACGGGCTCTGTTGTATACCAAAGTGCAGTCGGTGTAACAGCCTATTTGCCAATTGGTGGTGCTGGTTCATTGTTGTACTCAACTGGTACGCTACCTGCGTATGCGTCTATCGGCGCTGTTGGCTCGATTATTTACTCTAACGGTACATCACCTACATCGCTTGCAATTGGCTCTGCCAATTCTTTGTTGTACTCCAACGGCACAACTCCAACGTATGCGTCTATCGGTGCGGCGGGTTCAATTGTTTACTCTAACGGTACAGCACCTACATCACTTGCAATTGGGGCTGTAGATACTGTTCTAACATCAACAGGATCAGCACCTCAGTTTGTAAGCCAAGCTAGTTTGTCAGTGGGTACAGCCGCCGTAGCAGGTTTTGCAACAACTGCTGGCGCGGCGTCTACTGCTACAACAGCGACAACATCAACAAACATAGCTGGTGGTAGCGCAAATCAAATTGTTTATCAGTCCGCTTCTGGAACAACTGCATTTGCAACTGCCCCCACTGGCGCAGACATTGGCAAAGTTCTTAGTTGGTCAGGCAGTGTATTTACTTGGGCGTCTGCCCCCGCGGCTACATCTGCAACAAACATTGCTGGTGGCGCTCAGTATCAGATACCATTCCAAAGCGCTACTGGCACAACAGCGTTTAACACTAATTTAACGTTCAACTCAAGCACAAATACGTTTGGGACAACAAACATTACAGCAACTGGCGCAGTCTCTGCAAACAGTGTTGCATCAACAACAACAGTAGCGGCAACAACAGGTGTTTCTGCAGGCACAACAGTGGCGGCTGGTACAGCGGTTACAGCAGGCACATCTGTCACAGCGACTACTTCAGTTACTGGCGCTACTGTAATTGCCAACAAAGCAATTGCACCAACAGCAACAACTGGCGCGTACAGTTACGGAACACTAGGGTATACTGACACAAATATTTTTGAGTCGAGCCAGACTTCCGTTAACAGTTATGCACAAAAGATATTGCAGAACACCAGTAGCGGTACGTCTGCATCAGCAGATTACGTTGTTTCAAACAACCTAGGTACAGCAACTACATACTACGGTAATTTTGGTATGAACAGTTCCACATACAGTGGAATTGGCCCGTTCCAGTTACCTAATGTGGTGTATTTGTATTCAACGGATTCTGACTTAGTTGTCGGTACAAAGACAGCGCACGAGTTGCGTTTTGTCACCAACGACAATTCAGCAGACTCAATGACCATCAGCCCAACAAGCGCTGTGGCGTTTAATGGTAACTTTGGTGTTGCAGGTCAAGTGTTGTATTCATCTGGCACGGGTTCAGCGCCTGTATGGGGTGGCGCACCAAGTACGCCCCCAGCCAGACTGTACTTTTTTGGACAATTTTAAGGAACGAACATGGCATCAGGAACACTAGGTCAGGCATCACTTGCGGCGGCAACAAACACCACCGTCTACACAGTCGCCGCGACCCCAACCGTATTTAACGTCTCGATAAACAACACGACAGGTTTTCCTGTTCCTGTTAACTTGGCTATCGCGGCGGCACCGACACCAACAGCGGCTGAGTACTTGGAGTTTGAAACTGTGATACCTCCAAACAGCGTTTTAGAGCGAGGTGGCTTGGTTGCTACCACGGGTAAATTAGTAGTTGCTTATGCCACGATTGCAGGTGTAAGCGTCAACGTCTACGGATACGAGGGTTAAAAAAAATGTCACGTTCACTCACACAACTCCCCAACAACACAAACACCTCTCAAACTGCAGAGGTGTACTCAGCTACTGGATTCAGCGCTGGTGATCTGGTGTATTACCAAGGCGGTGATTACAAACCTGCGGGTAGCTTGACTACGTCCAATAATGTGACGTTTGACTATGTTGCAAACTTGAACACAAGCACCTTATTAACCCGTGCCACAACTAGTAATGTTTTTCCTACAACAGTGGGAACACCAACAGGATCAAGTGGTGGTAAATTTGCCGATGTGTTGACAAACGGAAACATTGTTCAGGCGTTTTATAACACTGGCCCAACGCCCGGTGGCGGCACTGCAGGGGGGGTTTATTTCCAAATTGTAAACACAAGTGGTGTTGTTCAGGTTGCACCAACACGGATTGGATCAGACGTACCCACCAACAAATATTGTATGGAAGTGGTTGCGCTAACTGGCGGTGGATTTGTTGTTGTTTATATCAATGGCACTCAAATCAGTTATGCAATTTACACAAACACTGGTTCTTTAACAACAGCAGTCACAAGAGACACTGGTGTTGCTGTTAGTTCCTCATACCGCATAAGAGCTACAAAATTAGCCAACGGCGGATTTGCAATTGGTGCTCAGGATAATAGCACTGGTACTATGCGTGTTAGATCTTATGGAGCAACAGGAACGGCGGCTTACGCATGGGCAAATACTGGAGTAGGTATACGAAATAGTCGAGCATCATTTGGGTTGTCATCAAGAAGTAATAACTATGTAATTATTTCATTTTTACAATCAGGGGGGGTAGATAACATCAATTATTTTGTGTTCGACACCTCTGGCTCAATAGCTGTATATAATACTTTTGCAATAACTACAAGCAACCTTTATGTTCCAATTGATGTTGCGTGTTTGGCTGATGGAACAACTTTTGTAATTAGCTATTTTACTCAAACCAACCCAAATTTAGCCTGTTTTAGAATTCTCCCATCTAGCAACACGCTTGGAAGTCAAATTGCGATTCCTTCAGCAAACATTAACAGTGGAAACAATACTGTCAATGGAAACTATACAACTTCTGTGTTGGCCCTGTCGTCTGGTGGCTTTGCAATGGTGTTTGCTGACTATTTCAACACACTGAATTACGCATTCTTCAACTCTTCGGGTACTGCGGTTTCAGGCACTAACGGATCTGGAACCCTTCCAATTTCTATCCCAAGTGCCAGATCAGCTATCGATTACAACGTGACACTGGTAGAGACTTCTGGTTTTGTAAATATGTACTGGACAACTGGTATTTATACCCAATCCGAATCAAACCCAAACCAAAGCTTTGCACAAATCAACTCTACAACTTACCAGCTAGTTCCTCGGACAAGTACTGTTTCGGGTATTCTGGGGTCGGCTACGGTTGCCGCAGGGTCTGCTGTTGTTGCGTCAGCAACGCCAGCCAATACAAAATTCTACCCATCAACTACAACCACAGGCAGTTACTCTCAAGCATTTGGGGCTACAGTAGTGGCGCCAACAATAGTTGGCAGTGCCTGCTATAGTATTGCTTCATGCACATTACCTAACGGGCAATTTGTAATTGTCTACCATTCACAGGACAGTCCTTATCCGGTATCTGCAAAAGTTTATTCTTCTGCGGGAGCACTTTTAACAACAATTACTGTTGGTAATGGCTCCTCTATCCTAGCCTCTGTTAAGGTTTCCGCATTATCGAGTGGAAAATTTGTAATTGGTTGGGCTAATAGCTCTAACAACCAATTTAACCTTAATTTATATTCCAGTACATTTACACAAATTGGTTCAACACAAACAGTACAACTTTATACAAGCTACGGCCCACTTTCTTGGGCTTTTGATATAGCTGGTCTGGGTAATAATTCAGACAGGTATGTTGTTGCGTATAATGATAACAGCGGATGGCCAAGTTACGCCGTTTACGATAACACCAACACCCGTATTGTTGGCCCAACTTACATAATACAGAACACCAGCTACTTCAACTGCAAGGTTGCCGCAGATCCATTTGGTGGGTTTGCTATTTCAAACGGCACTGGAGGAACATCTCATTTAACCGTTTATATACAAACAGGTACAACAACATACAGCCTTACATCAAACTATCTTAATAGTTTTTCTAATATGGTTGGTGGTAATTACCAATCAAATATTATTTATGGAAATAATGGGTATTACCAAGCTGTTTCTTATGGTTCATCGGCAAATGTTTTTCACGCGCCTACAAATCAAACCGACACCACTAACCAAACTTCAGGCAATATTCCAAATGCTTATTACGGCACTACCAATAGCATTACGCAGAATTTTGGGTTAGACGGCAACGGAAACCTAATTTTTATTACACAGGTTGACGCAGTCAACGCTAATTTATTTGTACTATTTGGTAGTGTTTCGTTCTCTGGTAATTCTAGTGCAGTTACTAGTTATCCAACAAACAGAACCTTAACATTTCCTGTCGCTAGCAATACCTCAAGCTATCCACAGTATTCAATTAGTCCATCGATAGGAAGTAACTTTGTATTGGCTTGGTTAGGCCCATCCAACGTACCATATTTTGCTATTTACAATTCTTTGGCGTTGTCAGGAACTTTTCCAATAACCGCTGGTGTCACAACTTCAGGAACAATTGCCATTTCGCCTGTTGCGTCAACTTCTGGTTCAGTTGCACCAAACACTGTTTTGGCTGGTGTGGCGGTTACAGGTGCAACGGCTGGCTCAACTGGTCAGTTGGCAATCAATGGTTTGGCACAACTCAACAGCAACTACCCAAGTGGCACCAATCAGGCGTTTGACTTCACAGGTCAGGTCATTGACGGTGTCAAGGGCGTAATCAACGGTCGTACCGTCAACATGCAAGGAAACTCATAATGGCAGTCCCTATTCAATCTCAAGTTTTTAACCCCGTCACTGGGGTTTTTGGAAACGGAAAAGTGCAAATCTTTGGTGTTTCAGGCACGTGGACAGTGCCTGTTGGCGTAGCTAACGTGCGTGTACGTGTGTTTGGCGCTGGTGGTGGATCACAGAATAGTCCAACCCCAACATCTTGTGCTGGCGGTGGTTTTGCCTTCAAGACAATTTATGATTTGACTGGTGTTACCTCTGTTCCTGTTACGGTGGGTACTGCAGGCGCTGTGGGCGCTGTGGGAGGAACGTCGTCCTTTGGCACTTACTGCTCTGCCACTGGCGGGCAAAGTGGGCCTGCTGGATTGAACTCTGGAGGGACTGGCACTGGCGGCGACATCAACTCTACTGGAGGAACTGGATACGCCTCTGGTAACGGTGGTGGTGGCGGTGTCGGAAACCTATTTGGTAATGGCGGAAACGCAACCGACACAAATGGTCTTAGTGGAGCTTCTGGCGCTGGCGGTTCTGGCCCATCCGCTAATTACACCCCCAGTGGTGGCAGTGGATTTATGGGACAAGGTGGTACACCATCAAGCTTGACTACCAGTGGAGGAATGTCTGTTTCATCACCAACATCTGGACAAACTGGTGGTTTTTCTTTAGATTTCATTGGCACTGGTGGCGGTGGATCTGGTTTGCAATCTGGCGGTGCCGCTGGAATAAACGGCGGTGGTGGGGGTGGGCCAAAGGG
>Ga0247723_1002173_pt1 | contig 10694 bp, 6 predicted proteins | sample MSEWelMarce5H_FC_FD_189079 | JGI IMG/M metagenome (GOLD analysis project Ga0247723, IMG submission 189079) | Subsurface sediment microbial communities from gas well in West Virginia, United States - MSEEL Well Study Marcellus 5H_FC | ecosystem: Environmental > Terrestrial > Deep subsurface > Rock...
AAAATGTAAATAATAAATATGGCACAAGCTATTTCAGAAAGACTTCTTCAGCGGGCACTAGGGCCCATAGATTTGTCATACGCTTATCAAAAAATAGACGCAGTTTCTAGGCAGTTAGCTGCTGAAGATAGAGCTGTGAAAAAAGAAGCTGCCAAACAGTATTATACAGACTTGGCATCAATGAATAAGGAGCAGGTTGGGGTTAGGGCGGCTGATGTTCCAGAAGTTTCTGAAATGTACAAGCAATGGGCTTCAAACGAAAAGAAGCTTTCTCAATCCCCTAATCTTATAACTAAAAGACCAGAAGAATACGGAAGGTTAAAAGCTGATTCCGATGCATTATATAGCAAACTTCTTACAACAATAAGAGCAAGTAAGGATTTTGGCAAAAGGGAAATAGAGGAGTTTAGGATTATTAGAAATCCAGAAAAAAGAGATTTGTTTAGAGAAAATGCAGCTGAAGATTATAAGGTAAAAGTTCTCTCTTCTCCACTTTCTAGGATTACGCAAACTGGAGATGATGACTTAGCTAGGTATTATGAAACCAGAATTGATGGTTCTGGATTCTTGAATAAATTAGATGCAAGCGTAAGAGCAAATGCGCTTGGATTTAATCAAAAGTTAGATGCCGCATATAAGCCCGTAGTGGGAGAAAAGAAGTACAATATTTACGAGAAAATGCCAATGATTGAAGCAATCTATACAATGTCTAGAAATGGAATTGATGGAGAGTTTGGCAAAAAGGCAAATACTTTCGCTAATCAGCAATTAGCTGATTTGAAGGAGTCTGGAGAGTATGACAATGTTTTAACAAAGTTTAACAACTTCTGGAAACCAGAAAATAAAGAAGGAGCATCTAAGTACTACGAATCAATACCAGACTTGCCTCCAATGTTTAGAGCTGGAGCTTCTCCTAAACAGCAATATATAGATTTTGTAACAGCTTCTCAATTTCTTTCTAAGCTTCCAACAGCAGCAAAAGAGCAATACGACATGACTCCTGCGCAAAAGTTGGCGTATAGGAAACTTGGATTTCAGCCAAGAGAAGGAGAAGGCCCCTCTGAAGATACTGGGTATATTAATGCTTACGACAAGATTAAAACATTTGCATCAGACCCTTCTAGGAAAAATGGAGTTTCTGTTGACAGGTATGACGCAGACACTCAAAGGGTTATTCTTGAAAAAGCAAGAGCGGCAACTGGGTTGTCTTGGCTCTCAAATAGAGATGTTTACTTGAAGGTTGACGAAAATACCGGAGACGTTGTTTTGCTTAGTCTTACAAATGTGCCTAAGCCAGACGGAACTCCATTGTATGCGAAAAACCAAAGACTCGGAGTGCTACCTCCAGTTGGGACAAACGTAGCAGCGAGCAAAGAACTTGGAATAAAGGGCAAAAGAGAAGCCGTTGAGAAAACTCCTACAGAAAGGACAACTCAAGTAAGGCCTCCTGCACCTAAAAAAGTAACTAAAATACCGGGATTCTAATATGCCAGACACTAATGACAAAATAAAGGCGCTATATAATGCAGCTTCTCAAAAATTTGACATTGGGACTGAGCAGGAGTTTAGGCAAAAACTAACAGACTCTTCTAAGAGGAAGGCATTTTATGATGCTGCTGTAAGTGAGTTTGATTTAGGTACTTATGATGAGTACGAAAAGAAGATTGGCCCAACTCAAAAAAGTATAGATGAAGGTAAGGCAATGGCAGCTAAAGTTCCTTCGTTTAAGGATTTTGCTGCGGAAAGAGGGGTGTATGTTCCAAAAGTAGGAGAGATTATAGTTACTTCAGACATTTCAGAAAGACTTCCATCTTTGACAACTAAAGCAAACATTGCAAAAGACGTACAAGAGGCCCCAGAAAGAATTAAAGTTAGAGAAGAAAGGAAAGTTAAGGCACAAGCTGATGCGCTGAAGAATAATACAATTAAGGCACTTACGGCTAACGGAACAAAGTTTACGGAAGGAGATGCAGCGTTTAAGAAAATGCAGGAGTCTATTAAGTCGGTAGTTGACAAAGGCGCGATGACTCTATCAGCTGATGCTGCCGGTAACCCTGTTTATAAAAGAAGTGCAGGAATAGTAGAGTCAATAATCAATAGTTTTGAGGCATCAAGAAAAGATATTGTAGATTCCGAAGTATTTAGAAAGTCTGATTTAGCTGAATCTGTAAAGATTGCAGAAGGAATAATTAAAGGAATTGAACAGGATGCGGTTCCTTCTGGAGCAGGAGCTGAAATTTCTGGTATGGTTGGTTCCGCATTGCCACTCTTAGGAAGGGCGGTAATTGGTGGAGGAGCAGCCACAAAGTTTTTACCCGGCCCAGCAAAAGCACTTGCTGCACTTGGTTCATTTGCTGCTACAATCTCTCCTTCGTATGACCAAGCCTATAAGCAAGGCGCAGTTGAGTTATATGCAAAAGGACTAGAGGAGGCTAAGCGTCAAAAAAGAATTAATGGATTAAGCGATGAGCTTACACAGCAGGAGAAGGAAGTCGAAATGGACAGAGCCAAGAAAGAGGCTAGTGTTTCTGGATTTGCTGAAGGTATATTTACCGCAGGACTTTCTTCAATACCTCTTGGCGCACCAGTTGCAGGGCAAGCATTTAAAAAAGCATTGGTAAATTTTGCTAAAAATACTGCAAAAGAAGTACCAAGAAACGTTAGCCTTGGTGCAGCATCGGAAGTTATTAAAGACGTTTCAGCAAGAAATGCAGGTTATAATATTACCACAGCAGAAACGCTGAATAACGTACTCGAAAGGTCTGGGCAGGATTTTGTTACTACACTTGCATTTGAGGTTGGATTTAATCTAGGAGGCGCAGCAAATGTTCCTAAATACGTAAAGGCGGCAGCAAACAACTATTTGTCAACAATACCAGCACCAGAGTTTAACAACTTTGCAAAAGACTTAGAGGGGAGAGGAATTGTAGAACAAGGATTTGCAGAAAAAGCTGCTACCGAAGTGAATAAATATAAAGATGCAAAGTCTAAGGTTGCTAGTTTTATACCAGAAGATGACATGCCTTCTTTTGCTGGACTTATAGAAAAGAAGACTAACCTTGAGAATCAAAAGAAAACTACAGACCCGTCATTCCATGCAAAGATTGACGAACAAATAGCAGCTGTAGACGAGAGGATTAAGAAGATGCAAGAATCTCCTAATCCAATATTTGACGAGGTTGACGAGCTTACAGGAGACACGGGAGATGCGCCACCAGTAACGCAAGAAGAGATTGAGAAGTCTATTGAATACGCTGATGGATTTGTGCCAGAGCCAAGTAGTGAAATAACTGAAACAAGGAAAGAAGAAATACAAAAAAGAGGATTAGATAGATTGTTTCCTATAGACATAGACGAAACTACGCCAGAAGGTAAGCAGCTTCTAATAGAAAAGAATGAGCAAGAATTAAGAATTAAAGAACTTGATGCAGAATTAGCTAATTTAGAAAAAGCCAAAATCCCTACAGAATTAACGCCAGAACAACAAGTAGAAAGACTTAGAGCAGACGAGCAGCAAGAACTCGCATCAGCTATTCCAAATATTGACGAGTATAAGACTGATGGAGTTGTTGACAGGAATAAAATAACTAACGAAGAGGACTTAAAGAAGTTTGATGAAATATACAATAAGTACGACAAACTTATAACACCTTTATTAGAAACTCCTAAACAAGCGCCTATTACTCCAGAAGCGCCAAAAGAACCATCTCCGTTTGTTCCATTAGAAGGATTTGACGGATTTGAGGTGACAACAAAAGAGGGTAAAAAAGAGAGGTATGTAAATCCTGATAGGGTGTTGTCAATGGCGACTATTAAGCAGAAAACAAGGGCAGAGCAAGATGCTATTATTGATGAAATAGGAGAGCCAAGAGATGCTAGGCAGGTGGCAATGATTGCACTGATGGGGAAACCTAACATCAGCTATGAATCATACATAAAAGAAACTGGATTCGGGCAAGGTGAAGTAAAAACAAGAAGAGGTAAGCAAACAGAGGTTGCAGCAAGTCCGTTTACCAGAAAAGAGGGTAATACAGTAGAAGGCGTTGCTGAATCTTGGTGGGACAATTTGCCAGAAGAATTGCGGGACAAAATGGATTCGCAAGACATAAGAAACGAAATCATAGATTTGCTTTCTACTTATAAAGACCAGAATGAAGTAAGAGAAGCGTATGTAGAAGCATACGCTCCAAAAGAAGTTACTGACGAAGAGGCAATGCAATACTTTTCAAGATTTGAAGAAGAGATTGCTCCTATTGAAAAAGAATGGGAAGATTGGGCGGCAGAACGCGGAGAAAAAGAAATGGCATTAGAGCTTGATGAAAATTACGTTGACAAATTAATTGAACAATATGAATCTACAACAAAGGCTGTCGAACCTGCCGCAAGAAAAGAGAAAGGAGCTGGTGAAGAAGCTGGCGTCGCTGACGTTACTGAAGAGGCAGGGGTTATTAAAGGAGGAGATGTTAAAAAATACATTGACGAGCAAGCAACCAGAGAAGAGTCAACAGACTTCAATGACTTCGCAAAAAGAGAAGTCGAAAGAGAAGGGTTCGATGCAGAATACAAATCAGCAAGAGTTGAAGGAGAAACCAAAGAGCAGTACCTTATTAGGAAATATTGCAAGTAAGTTTAAGAACATATTAAAAAAATAAATAATGCCACTAAAGAAGCCAGCCAACAGGAGCAAGAAAGCTATTCAAAGTGCTGTTTCCGCTAATATTAGAGAACTAAAAAAGTCTAAGACAAAGCGTCCAATGAAGCAAATAATTGCAATTGCCTTATCTTCGGCCAAAGTAAAAAAGAAGTAATATGCCAATTTGCCCAAATAAGAGTACTAAGCAATGGAGCGACTTAATAGCTGGATTAAAAGCTAAAAGTCCGAAAGAAACTGATACTAGGATTGACGACTACGCAAACTTTGCTTTTTTTAGCAAGGGAGATGGTTCTATTCCTACCGTTGACGAAGCTTTAGAAATCTTATTTAGGGGGAAAACTAAGCAAGTAAAGGAAGACATAAAAGAAACCTTCAAGAGTTTTAGGGCAGGGAAGAAGATTGGAGAGAAGTCTACCAGAGACATGCAAAAATCTTTTGCACAACGTGTAAAAGAATATGTTGACGACTTGTCTATTCGTGGAAGAATCAGCAATATTCAAGCAAAAACAATAGCAAAGAGGGCAGCAAAAGTAGGAAGCAGCGAAGCCTCAATGGCAAAGTTCACAACTTATGTAGACAATGTTGTTGACAAAGTAAACTATGCAGCTGATTTAGCAGAAATGGCAAAGCTTCAGAAGGCTGCCAGAAAACTAAAAACATTCCTTTCTCCAGAAGTAAGAGACTTTACTAGAATTAACCCAGAAGACATTCCGGATGCAATGTCTACCAAATACAAGCAGGCGCTTGACTTGCTTACCGGTAAGGTTCAAGACCCTTCTCTTATGAGAGAGCTGATGCCTGATGTAACAAAAATACTTGACGGCATAGCAGCAGAAAAAGAAGCAAAAGTTGGAACTATTGATGACGCTTTAGATGCTTTGGCTGAAATAGATGCAATAGAACTTGATTCAGTTGAAGGATACAGAGAGAAGATTGGAAGTATTAATAAGTTGAAAAGAAAACTTAATCAGCTACTTGAAGCAGGAGAAATAACCGAAGATGAGTTTGATTCAATCATAGAAAAGGTTGGGAAAACTCAAGAAGACTTTGAAGAAAAGAACAAGACAGAAATAGAAGAAATCAAGTCAATGTATATTGACGAGATTAAGAGCAAGAAAATACAAGAAGCTGATTGGATGACAATAGAGGAGAAGAATCTTATTAATAAAATTAATGAGATTAGGGAATCCGACATGCCTAATATGAGTCCGGAAGAACTGCATGTTCTTAATGAGGCAATAGACGTTGCTAACGACAATTACGTAGACGTAGCAGCACTTAATGAGGCGCTTGATGCATCTACTGCATACGAAGCAAAAGGCGTAACAGAGCAGCTGAATGAGGCTAAAACGGACTCTAGGAACGTTGCCGAAATGACAAAAAAATTACTTGCAAAGGATGACACTTTTTGGGAATCAGTAATAGGATTGCCTTCTTATAAAATAGGAGAACTGTATAAGCAGATTATAACTCCATTTAGAAGAGGTGTTGGCAACTATGTAAATAGCCTTAATGACGTAAGGAGAGGGATGATTGCTATTGAGAAAGGGTATAAAATGTCAAAGGAAGACCATAACAAGGTTGGGATGGTTGTACACTTCTTACAAGAGTACTCAAGGCAGTTTGACCCTAAATTCAAGAATCTAAAAGACGTAGGGAAAAGAGACGAGTTTAGTCAGAAGTTATTTTCTAAAGAGTTTACCGATAAGATTTCAGACAAAAAGGTTTTAAAAACAATGCAGGATGCATACGAATCAATTCCGAAAGGAGCTGATGGTTCGGTAGACATTGCAGATGTTTATAATGATTTTGTAAATAACGGGGGGAAATACCTAACTCCAGAGCAAAGGCAATACGTAGAAACAATGTGGCAGCTATTTGATAGTTCAGTTACCTCAAAATTGGAGTATGCTGCAAAACTTAGGGGAGCTCCATTCAAAAGAATAGATTTCTATATGCCAAGGGAGGAGTATTCTCTTGGTGTTGCTCCATCAGCAAAAGCTCCTGTCACCGCATCCAAGGATGGAAGAAACATTAGAATAGAGAGTCCATTTGCAAAAGAGAGGGTTGCGAAAGACATAATGAAGTCAGGAATACCTAAAACAGACTATTCTCAGCTTATGCATAAAGCAGCGGAGAGCTCAATAAGGGATTACGAAATAACAAGAATGTTACATGGTCTTAATAGAAGACTAAATGTGGCATATAAAGGACTTGATGGAGACAAGAGGAATAGGCTTGATGCGACTGTAGCAAGAATACAGGCTGGACTTGACCAGCAGATTTCAGCAAAAACATCAGACCCTTCCGGAGACATGGCTGATAAGATATTGGCAGCTACAGCAGTTAAGGCGTTGTTTGATTTTAGTAGGGCGTTTACAGTAGAACTTCCAGCAGGATTTGCTTCTTACCCAATAAGGGGCGGAACATTTGCAAAGGGTTGGATGCAAGCACTTAAGAGTCCAAAAGTTGCAAATGAAATAAAAAGATTTACGGAAAGTCCGCTTCGTATTAAAGAAAATATTAATGCGCAATGGGACGTTGACAGCCAAAAACTGGTATTGCCTCCTGTTTTTAACAGGATTACGCAATGGCTTACTGGATTTACGGAGACGCACTTGAATAACATGATTTATGTCCCTAAGTTCAAGGATGCCTTTTTTGACATTACTGGACAAAAGTTCAACCAGACTGAATTTATGTCTAACCCAGATTACAGAAAGCAATACTCAAAAGAAATAAAAGAGGCAGGAACTATGGCTGATGCCGAAACGCAGGAAATAGTTGGCCCAACTACGGCAGCGTCTGGAAGGGCGGTAGTCGAGAGTATATTTTTGAGAGGGAATAAGGTATTGCCAATAAGAAAAGGATGGGGAAAGATTGTAGGATTTATGGGAAACTATGCCTATAGGGATTATAGTGCATTTGTAAAAGGATTAAAAGGAGCTGCTCAAGGAGTTAAAAGCGGAGAAGCTGGCTATAGTTTGTTAAGCGCATCAAAGCCGATTGGAATACTTGTTGGTATAACTGCATACGGCTACCTATCCGACATAAAGAGGCTTACGGACAAGTACCTTATTTCGGCAGCAACTGGAGATGAGGAAGAGTTTGAGAAAGCTAAAGAAGAGTTTAAGAAAAAGTTTGACGAATCAAGTGCATGGCAGGAACTTGCTCAAAATACAACGCAAGTATTTGCTGGAAAGTACGGAGCTGACGCTAGGATTGCAGTCACAGCAGCAGCAACAGCAGCATACCATACACCCGGAATAAGCGAAAAAACAAAAAATCAAATAAAAAGATTTGCTTCAGAAACAACATATTCTAGAATACCAGACTTGTCAAAAGCAGGAAGCGGGTTTTATGGAAAGTCTTACACCGGCAAGGAGATAGCGTTTGCGCTTGGAAAGCAAGTTGCTGTTATTGGAACAGTAATAGACAGATTAGAAGAAGCAGCAGGTGGAGCTGACGCGGCCAATAAGCTATACGAAAGGTATAAGAGAGGGGAGAACTTAGGAGACATGGATGCTTGGGGTAAGGCAATGGAGACTGTAGTGTCTGCCGCGCAGTTGGCAATGCTTCCATACGGACTTTCTTTGCCAGAATCTAAGAAAATTAGGGATTTGATTGAAAATATGCAAACAGAAGTTAAGGTTTCTAAGGGTGCTGGAAGAGGTAGGCCGTCATCAAGAGGAAGAAGAACAGAGAGACAATAGCATCGCTAATATTCATTATATTTGTAAAAACATAGACTATGCCTTTTATAGCAAATTATACGGTGGCTCAAGGACTTAATTGCAGCCAATTAGTCATAACAGACACCTCAAGTTACGCTTCAGAGGCTAAAGTTACCTTTACTTATAGGAGGCTATACCTATATAAAGCTGATGGTACTACCATTAAATTTCCTTCTGGAAGTGTTACAGACTACATAAATTTTAGTTTTGCAGGCTACCCTACAGACCAGATTACAATTACAGGGATTGACCAAGACTACGGACTAAGAATTGTCATGGAACTCAATTCATCAGCACCACAAGTAGGTAGTATATACACAAAATCTTCAGTAGCAGCACTTACTTGCTATACAAATACTGCGCTTTATAACGTTGCTCAAATAGCAGCAACTTCTCCAATAAGGCTGAACGACCCGGTATTCTACGAAAGTTGGAGTCAGTTGCAGACAGAAAAAGACGCTGCTGTAGTGGCAGCTACTTACGGAGACCAGTTTAGTGCTGATGCCGCCCTTAAAAGAGCAAAAAATCTTATAAACCAAAGTTCAATCAAGTTCTAATGATTTCAAATCAACTTGTAACTGATTATATTAAGTGGGCGGATGTTTCCATATTCCTTGCTTCTGACGACTACCAGAAGCAGCGCTACTATGAGTGGAAGGATGAGACGCAGAAGGTTCGTGTAATATATTTAGTTAACGAGGTACTTAAATGGGGGCAGCCCTACTTAGTTGGAACAGAAGGGTATGACGAGGTAGCGACTTATTCATACGCTTTAATTGGACAATGGTTATTAGAGGCTGCTACTATTGCAGCCACAGGAACTGGACTGGTAATTGGAACTCCTGTAATACCTACATCAACAGCAGGTGCAGCAGGAACAATAACAGTAACAGTTGGCGCATTGGGAAGTCCAATACCAGCCAATACCAACCAGTATACCAACCCAATAATGTCAAATAGGACTATTATTGTAATAGTTGACAATGTTGTAATACAGCCAAACCTGCCTTCTGGATTTACCTACACATTTAACAACGCAACAGGAACTATAATATTCAGCCTTAATTTGAGTGTTAATCAAGTTCTTACTGTAATATATATATAAAATGGTAACACAAAGTATTCCCTTAGTTGCTGACTTAAGAACTCAGAACAGAAACATAGGTACAATCTATTTGGCTACTGGACTTGTTACAGAAGGGGACACAGGTGGTGGAATATACTTTTGGAATCCAGCAAGCACAAACGCTGATGATGGGTTTTACTACATTCAAGTTACTGGCGTTGCTACGGGCAGGTGGGTAAGAATTTACGCAGGTTCTAATATATACAATACAGACGGTTCTTTATTAGACAATAGGGACGTAACACTCAATGGCAGCTACCTAAGTTTTATAGGTAGTTCGTCAACTACAAAATTCAATGCTGATGGTAGTGTTACCGTTGGCAGCCTTTCTGGAGTTAGCTCAAGAATAGTTGTAGCCAACGCAATAGGTACTTTAGGCACACAGGCGTTTGTTCCGGGAACTACAATTAGGTTCGTAGAGAAGTTTACAGCAACTGCTGGACAGACTACTTTCAACACAATAAACACCCTCTACAACGACTTATTTGACGTATTTCTTAATGGAGTTAAACTGAATGATGACTCATTTAACTATACTGCAAACCAAATAGTACTTGATGACGCTTCTTATGTAGGTGACATCATTGACGTAATAGGCTTCAGCAGCGCTACAGTATACGCAACACTTCCTTCCCAAGTTGGCAATGCTGGTAAATACCTGACTACTGACGGCACTAATTTAAGCTGGGGTGCGCTTTCATTAAGCGGTTACGTTCCGTACACAGGCGCAACTGCAACCGTTGACTTGGGCGATAACGACTTGGAAGCGGGTTCAGTATTCGTAGAAGGCGCTTCTGGAGCAGGTGGTGCATTAAGAATAAAACAGTTTGCGAGTTCTGCTGCGAACTTGGATGGTTATTCTACAATAAGCACTTTAAATACAGGAGTATTTTATTTTACAGCTGCTACTACTTCGCCAAATTTTAAAAACTTTGTCTTAAACCCAAGTGGTTTAACTGATAATACTCTTAGGACATACACCTTGCCAAACCTTAGTGGTACGTTGGCATTATTAAGTGATATCACACCCGGTCTTACTTCCGTTGGACTTTCCATGCCTTCAGCATTTGCGGTTAGTAATTCACCTCTAACGAGTAATGGAACAATAGCGGTTACGGGTGCAGGTACGGCATCTCAATATGTCAGAGGTGATGGTCAACTTGCTAACTTCCCTACAAAT
>Ga0247723_1002174_pt1 | contig 10694 bp, 8 predicted proteins | sample MSEWelMarce5H_FC_FD_189079 | JGI IMG/M metagenome (GOLD analysis project Ga0247723, IMG submission 189079) | Subsurface sediment microbial communities from gas well in West Virginia, United States - MSEEL Well Study Marcellus 5H_FC | ecosystem: Environmental > Terrestrial > Deep subsurface > Rock...
CCGGCTGCTTTTTTACGGAGCCTGTCAGATACAGCTCTTGAGAAGTCTTGCCCGACTTCTCCGCTTGTATTTGATTGCGTAGCATTTGTACCAATTGGCTTCCCTCGCCCTTGCGCTGTATTAGTCTGTCCAGCTGTTCTTGTAAGGTACTCATCGTAATCACCTTTAAAGTAGACTTTAGTGTCATAGAACATTAACCGGGCATCTGACACATTACCCTCTTTGATTATATCCTCAACAACGTCTTGAAAAAGATCTTCTTTTTGTTGCATTATTTTTACTCTGTCAGCAGCATTAAATGCATCATCAAACTCAGGAATGTATTGGAATCGAATGCCATTTAAACCAGCTGTTTCGGCACCGCCAGCTTTTGCTTGTACATTAATGCGATCACTAAACCGCATGTCTGTCACATAGGTAAACCCATCAATGTTGTATCCGCGCAACTTTTCAGTAACTGCAGCCATTTGATCTGGAGTCATTTTTTGCTTAAAGTAGATTTCTACACCGGGCCTGCTATTAGGTCCAGATCCATCTTTCATAACTTTTGAAACAAAAACAGCGTCTTGATCATAGGCTTTACCTTGTTCAACCATACGTCGCTCAAGTGGAGCTGGATCAAAGTTTTGTCGAGCCACAAACTCTGCATTCAATGCGCGTTCTGTCTGACCTTTAAACGATCCATAAGTGTTGGCCAAGTTGTACGTCACAACACTAACATCATTGCGCACAACATCGTCAAGCTCTGCGGCTAATTCAGCTTGAGCATAATTACTCATTGATTGATTTGGACGTTCTCCAGAAACGCCAAGCATGTATCGATCAACTGGCGCTTTTGATTCCACCAACTCTTTTCGCATAGCCTCTTTATTTGCAAGATCCTGTTCTCGAACCGGGTTGACTCGGTACTCATAAGCTTGCTCGCCCATAACCGTTTCACCCTTACGTCTGACAGGCGGCTTGAATGATGCGTTGATGCCCTTGCGTAATTCATTTACTTTTGATTGATCTGCGGCACCAGCAAGAGACATTTCATAATCAAGCGAGCCGCCTTCACCGGCCTTTGTCGTCCAATTGTTGTTTGTCCACTTTTCTTTTTCAATGAACCAAGCAACAGCTTGGAGGTCATCTGGGCCAAGATCTCCAATTTCTGGAGCAATGTTTTTGATAATGCCGCTCTTGTTGATTTCGTCTGCGGCTTCTCGGAATACGTCTTGGCCAAAACCAAACTCACCACTTACTTTTGGATCAAATAAAGTTGAACCTTTAGAGTGAGCGCCACCCACACCTTTTTCTGCTGGTGGTGGGATCCTTGGCAAGTCGGCCAATCGTCGCAGCATCCTAGCCGCCCAGACATCAATGGTTGCCTCATTAGTCAGGCCAATTAGATTGCCTGTAAAGTTAGGAGTCTTGGGTGAATCGCCAGCTTTGATTGAGCGGAACATATCCATCAAAGCACCCATGGTCGCCGGGCTATTTGTATTAAACAATTTACCGGCATCACTTTTAATTAAATCAAAATCACCAGATTTGTCTAAAGCTATTAAAGTTTCAGGGTCTACTGGCTGACCTTTAGCAACCCTTGACTCATAGGCTGCTAGTGTTTGATCGTAATCGCCTCGACTAAATTTGGTAAGAACTGCAATGGCGTTTTTAAAGTTTTGGCGAACATCTGTCTGCGCTGACGTTGTACCCAAGACATCCGCAAACACATCACCAAGGCCACCAAACTCTGTGCGCAGTCTGTCGCGCATGGTTCGATACCAGCTGGCTTCTGCCAAAATATCTAGAGCGGCTTTATCACCACCAGCTGCGCGGTCAACAACGGTTTGTACTTCATCTAAAACACGCGATGACATTGTGGCTTGCCATGCTTCAACCGGGACATCTTTTGGCGGTGTATGGAAATCGTAGGATATAGCCTTTGGATCAACTTCAACTTTTACGTACTTGCCTGCCTTATCAAATTTTTGCTCTACTTTATTAATTTCAATTGGAGCCCAACCATCTGCTTCTGAATAGTTCGTTTTTAAATTTTCTGCAAGGTTTGTAGCCTCTTGGCGAACTTGCGTTTTACGGCCAGCACCAGCGCTAATGATTGCTTTTTCTTGTCTGTTTAATACTGGCCCTTGTTGCAATAATGGTCCATTCTCAACAATGTTTAATCCTCGGATCGGAACTCCACCTTTCTCCATAATGTTAGCGGCCATCTCACCAGCTTTTGGCGCCAATGCTTTGCCTGCACTAAAAATTCCTTTTGCAACAGGGATTACATTAAATGCAGCATCCATTGCAGCAAGTGATGCGTCTTCTGTCATTTGTCTTGCAAAGCCAGTGCCGCGAGTTAATGATTGGCCAGTGCCTGCTTGCTGCAATGCCATTGGAGTACCTTGCCATTCAGGCTCACCAAGTACGCTACGTGAACCAGCTTTTGCTGTTCCAACAAATGGCACAAAATCTGACAAGCTAATAGTCCCAAGAAGTGGCACATCAACTTGGCCAAGACTATCCAAAAAACGCCCAGCCTGCTCAAGGCCAATGCCGGAATTTTGCAAAGCCTTCTCAAATGTAGATTGCTCAACAGCTTTAATTGAGTCAGGGTTGTATCCTGTGTAAGCACGTTCTGGCAAATTACGCGACCCAACCTCGGCCAGCTGGATGTCACCCGGCATGGTGCCCATGGCCCCGGTCTGTTCTGGCATCACAGGGGCTGGCGGCTCCTCAGGGAACTGGACCGCAGTCAAGGCCGACAGGTACTTGTCTTCAATAGAACTGTAAGCCATTTTTAATTCCTACCTTCTGCACGTTTTAAGAGTTTCTCTAACTCATTAATGTCTCGCAACTTCTGAGCATCATTGCCTGCCTTTTGACGCAGGGCTGGCAAGTTGTCGCGTGTAACTGGGCCAGTAATCCAGTCACGGCCATTCTTATAGCTACCATCAGCATTCTTTGCAAACTCATCAATACGTCTCTGAGCTGCCTTTGCGTCTTCACTGTTTCGGCGCTTCAGTAGGTTGTCTTCAATCTGAATTAAGACCTGTCGTGGTGTCAATGTTTTACCTTCAGCTGCAGCAGCTGACTGAATCTGCAATGCCTCTGCTTTTAACTCTGATATGCGTTTGAACTCTTCACCTTTAGGATCAAGTACTACTACGCTGCCGGGCACAACAGGAACTCCTGCCAGTTGCGAAATTCCACGATCAAGAGTTGCACTGTCTCGGCGATCTTCAGTATTCAAAAGTTTAAGGGCATCAATAGCTTGCTTGCCTGTAATTCCTTTACCGACAAGACCCCAGATCTGATCTGGCCGTGTGATGGTATTGTTATAAATACCATTTAACAAATTAAAGTTAACAGCTGCATTACCTTCACCGCTTGGTGCCAATAGATCCTTGAGTGTGCCAATGGGGATAGATCCTTCTGGCAATGCTGTAAGTTGCGAAATAAGTTGTTTCTTCTTAGGGCTACCGTCAGGCAAAGGAAAGATCTGCTCAAGCAAATTGATGGCTGCGGCTTCACCTTCCCGCTTTAGTCCTGCACGTTTTTCGTCTGCAATTGATTTGCGAGTATTAACGGCCACCATAAAGTTGGCGGTCACCTTGGCTACAGAATCAAAGTCATTGACAATCATGGACTGTAGGACCGGGCTCATCTTTCCAGCACTGCCAGCTCTGATGTTGGCCAGCGTCTGTTCTGGGTCTGCCATGTTGGCATCGGATGTCAGCTCTTTGGTCACCGCGTTAACTTTTGCATTACGCAGTGCCAATTCAAATTTTGTGCTGTATTCTTTTTGAAGGGCAGCATCACCCAATATCATTGACTGGGTTGTTACATTTTTACGGAATATATCTGCAAGCTCATCTACAGATCTGGTTTGTCCAGTTGAATCTACAAAGTTACCTTGAGATATTGTGGCCTCAAGAAGCCGAGTTCCATTATCAAAATCAGCATCAAACTTGGCTATGCGTTGAGCCTTCTCTCGCTTTAACTCTGCAGTGTATGCAGCATTGAGGACGGTATTGCCATGGGTGGCCATGGTTGCGCGGAACTTGATACCAGCTTCAGCGTCAACACTGGACAGGGATTTTGAGTACCCATCCGTCATCGTCTTAATTTTTGTACTGACTTGCTCGGATGACGCTTTGCCTGCCTCAACGTCAGCCAGCAACTTGGCCAGCTCGTTGCGGCCTTCCATCTCAAAGTGGCCAGACAATTCAAAGCTGCGAGCCTTGGCCACAGCTTGCTCAAATATATTTTGAGTACCAACACCACCAAGACCAAGACCTGTAACAACACCATCTTTTGCCAGCTGAACCTGCTCTTGGCTGATTGGGTTGCTGGCCACAAACTGTAGACCCTCTTCTTTTCTCATGGTTGCTGCGTCTGCAAACGCACTGGCGCTCATGCGGTCAAGGATCTGGGCCATAGTCCCAGCTGCTTGAGCTTCTGCACGCGGTCCAACGTAGTCAATCTGCTGCTGTTGCACTTGCACTATTGGCGCGTTCCCAACAGAGCGCACTTGCATTTGGCCTGATTCAATTCGTGTTGCCATTACATAGCCTTCAAAAATGTAGGTACAGCCTTGGCCAAGGTTGCATTGGCCAACAAGCCGCCAGTCATTCTGGAAGCACTAGCAGCCTGTGTGTATTGGCCAGCCTGACGTTGAGCTGTAAATGTATTTAAGTAGTTTTGGTACTCAGTAGATTGACGCATGGCACTTGCGTCTTCAAAACCCATAACCCGCGCAGTCAATGCATTGAGGTCAGAGATCCCAACATCACGCATGGTGGCGGCTACGTTTTCGCGCTGGATGCCAAGGTTTGATCCCTCACCAACAACCACTCCACTTGCAGCAGCTCTAGCGCGTACAGACGCATTAGTAGCACGCATGTTCTTTAACAGAGTATTGCCAGCGATTTGGTAGTTCTGCGCTTCAATCTCAGCTCGCTTGATAGTACGGCCAGCTTGAATGGTGGCGTACTGCTCAGACATGTCTGCTCGGACCTCTGCCACGGCCAGCGTATCTCGCGCCTGCAATAGGTAGCTTGTCTGCGTGTTAATTGATTGAGCCTGCTGTGCTTGAGATGCAGCATAGGCATCAAGTAAACCTGCGCCTGCTGTCATTTGTCCGGGTGTTATTGCCATGTCATGTTCCTGAGAAAACAGCCACTCGGTAATCTAGGCCAAGCAAGTTCATCTTGAGCGGCAGATCTTGGGACAGCTCAATAGACTGCTCGCGGCTGTAGCCAAGCACCCCATTGACGCGCTTGATCCCGGTGAACTCTGGCACTGGATCATCAAGCAGCGGGTTGTCAAACAAGCGGAATGCCACTGGCTGGTTGTTGATAATCAGGTTCTGGGTCTCATTGACTATAGCGCTGATCTCGACAATGCGCTTCTTAAACGACACCCGGCTGCCAGTCTGCAGCTTTACCTCTGCAGGCATTGTCTTGACATACACCGTGATTGGCAGGCCAACCTCATAGCTGGTAGTGCTTGCCCGGTCAAACGTAACTGAGCCACCACCACTCACAGTCTCATTGCCTTGCGGAGATCCGTCTGTGATCACGTTTAAAGCCTTGGCCACATGAGGCAGGCTGCTGGCGCTGGCTGCGGCACCACCAACAAACGCGCAGTCAGTGAAGTATTCGTAACCAAACAGCTCAATAAAGAATCTGGTTGTCCCATTAAACACGCGCTGCGTCACTACGTAGATTGCGTTTACATCTACACCAACATCAATAAACAGGCCATCGGTAGTGAATTCTGATGGGCTGGTTACCTGCTGGGACCGCATGATCGAAAACACACCCATGCTGCCATCGTCAGTGTTTGTCATCAAGAGCAGGTCTGCCTCTTCTGTGCTGGATGCCTTACGCAAGGCAACCCGCTGCGGTCCCTTCAATAGGTGGCCAGATAACAGGGAGATGCGCTGGGTGATGTACGTCAGCTGGGTGTCGCTAAAGATAAACTCGTTAAGAGACTTGCCTTGGCGCTGAATATAGATCGAGCCAGACTCCACCGATTGCACGCGGGTGCCGGGCTTGATGCCATTGCGGCTGACGTTCTTAAATGTAAATGTCAGCGGTGTAACCGGGTCTGTGCCAGTCTGCGGAATATAAAACTCACCGCCAGTGGTAAACACCTGAAAGTCACGCGAGCTGATAATGTCGGTGATCACGTTCAGATCATTGGTGTCCAGCGTGGCCTCTACCGCGTCATCATCCAAAGACTCGGTTGGCACAAAGTCAAAGAAGAGTCCGATCTTGGACCCCCAGACAGTCGATGGGCGGGACTTGCTGCCACCAAAGTACAGTCGGCCCTCATGGAATGACACGGTACGTGGCCAGCCTTTGCCAGCGCTCCATACGTCAACGTAACCACTCTCAAGCTCCCAACCCCCCGATGCTACCGCTGCGGTGTCAAAGAAGGGGTATTCAGTGATTGCCTTGACCACTGTGGTGCTAACGTACTCAACAATGCGAGCGCGGCCTTGGGTAGTTACGTTAATGTACTGATTGACATTGCCAGCTGAAAATACAGCAGACCCAGCTGTCAGTGTGACGTTGCCAGACACGGCACTAGGTGTCAGGGTAGCGGCTGGGTTTGTAATTGTCTGGGTGAATGCGTACTTGGGAATGCTGTCAAAGGTGATGGTGGTTGCGGTCCAAGCTGTGTCGCTTGTGCGCGTAATGCGTACAGGCTGCAGGTCAGGGTGGACAACAATCAGAGTATCGGCAGACTGGACCCAGCACATGTCATCCACAATATCGCTGGCAATGGTGGTTGTCAGGTAGCTGTTCCCGGTGCCGTTGATGTTGGCCTGCACCACGCCATTCTTGATGACATGCATGCGGTTGTGGGTGAAGCACAACATGTAGCTGTCAGACACAGAGAATTGGAACGATACCAGACGCACGCCATTGGCTGCGCTTGGGGTGCTGCTGTTTGGCAGCTCAAAGATGTGCTTGGTGCCGGGCCTACGGCGCAGACCGCCTTGGGGCTGGATCAGTACGTTGGTGGCCTTGGCCAAAGCATTATTGTAGGCAGCCAGATCAACCCGCGCACGTAGCAAGGGATCGAGCTCCCCTGTAGCAAAGTTGGTGGTGAATTCTACAAAGCGTGGCATCAGTTTCTCACTGCGATAAGGCTGTAATCTTCAATAATTCGGACCGGGTTATTCTGGCCATCAATCTGCATAGCGGTACGCATGTACCCACCACGGCCATTTTCAGAGATGTCACCAGTGGCCACACGCTGCCACTTGGTAGATTTGTCCTGCTGTTCTGTGATGGTCTCAGCAATGTGCCAAGCCACCATGTATTTAAGCAGCTGCACAAAGTATTGGGGCATGGCGTACTCGGGCACGCTAAATTGGTAGTCGATAAAGACGCTGGTCAGGTTGGTGAGCAGCTTGTCGCCTTGGATCTCCCAGTCTTTTTGGACAGGGCTACCGGGGTTGGCGCTGTTGTACACAGCGCGGGGGTTAGCTAGTTTGTCGCCCGGCAGCTGATACTCATAGCGCCAAACAGAATTTGGGGTGGTGATCAGCTGGGCCAGCTGCACCTTCTTCATGCCAAAGCTCCATGGGTATGTAACCAAGACGGAGTCTCTGATATCGGGATAGAGTCGGTCACACACGCTGGACTCATCGGTGCCATCGTTAAATGACGAAATAGCCTTGGCTCCAATTAGAAGCAAGGCATCAGAGCAGATTGATACACCAGTGTCACCAGCAGCCATTTGAACCTCTCAATGTGAGAAAGGCCAACCTCCGCTAATGGCAGAAGTTGGCCTCTTTACAGCAGACCCGATTTAGTCGGTATCTGTTGCGCTTACGGTTGTACCGTCAGCAATGTCAACCACTCCAGCTGAAGACACAGCGTTGACGTAAGTCAACACTAGGCTGGGGGTAGTAGAGTCATAGACAAAAATAATGTCACCGACTTTTAACAACGATGCAACGCTGTCAAAGTAGCTCACAGTGTTAACCGTGGCTTGGGTATCTGCTGTTTTGTACAGATACATTGATGGTGCATTGCCAGATTTAGCAGCGCATACGGTTACAAAACCAGTGCTTGAAAATGCCATGTCAGTCTCCTAGATTAAGATTCGCGGCAGGTAATCTGAACGATACCTTCTGCGTCAATGGCAACAGCACCAGCACTGAAGACTTCATTCACCAACCAAGATGTCTTCTCGGCGATGTAGTTGATCTCAGTACGCATGGCAATACCTTCACCGTAGCCGATTGCATCCTTGTGGAACGCAAAGCAAACGCGGTCAAGAGAACTGTCGATGGCCAAGCCACCTTCAGAACGATCACCCAGCACATGGAATGTGAAGCCCAAGTAGGTATTGATCTCACCCTGCACCAGCGCTTTAACGCTGTTGAAGTCTGAGCTCGTTACGCTTGTCTCTGACAACAAGTTGGCCAAGCCGTTAGCGTGGATAACAATGTTGCGGCCATCTGGCGCTACGTTGTTTTTGTCCAACAGGCGTTTTGCTTCGCGGAGCTTGGCAATGTTCATGTTGGTAGTTGCACCACCAATGCTGTTTGCAACTGTCAAGCTAGTGCTTGAATTTGCGAGAGCATCAAGGACCATTTGGTCTTGGCGGCGGCCCATAGCACCAGCAACAACTTGAACGAGCTCTTGACGCTCATCAAAGTTGACTTTAGCTTGGGAGAAAATGTCAGAATACTCAGCAGCGTTGTAATCAGCAAGAGTCAAAGTGACAGTGCTGAATGCTACGTTGAGAGGGGTGACATCAGTTTGTGGTACACGCAGGGTTGCAACACCCTTGCCCACTTTAGGGAACTTAACAGTAGAACCTTCGACTCCACGACGCTGGCGAACCGCCGGAACAAGCATTGCTTTACCTTGGTAGGCTTGCTTTACTTCCGCGTCAAAAAGAGTAACAAAGGCGTTGGATAGTGAAACGCTCATTTGATTTACCTCATTGGTTATTAATACAGGGTTCTCGCATCGGTGAGCCTGAAAACAGGGCCATTACTTGCTGGTTGCGCCAGCCACTCGTCAGCATCCGCTGCGGTAAGGGTCTGTTGCCAGATATGCCTTGCTAACATTATATATACCATTTTTCTTTAGTGGTCAACTATTTTTATTTGAAATGTACAAAAAAAAGACCCAGCCGAAACTGGGTCAATTGGCAACTGCTTACCAAGGAGAATTATTTAAACTGGGACTGAAACATTTTTTCAACCTTGTTTCTGTACCCGGGATCAGTCTTGTACTTAGGATCATTGACCATCTGGTACAAGTCATCCTTGCTGGGTGCGCCTTCAAGCTGCATGCTCTGGGTTGGGACCCGGCCCTCGTAAGACTCCCGGATCTTCATCAGAGCTGTAATGCCGCGAGCTGTACCGCCCATGATCTTAAACTCTTCAAAGTCATCTTTGGACCAGACACCTTTATTGACCAGCCCCCGGGCCCAGTCAACCATACCATTGACAATGGCACCACCGTTTGGCCCTAGCTGCTTCATCTCAGCTGCCGGGTCAACCATCTCACCAGTCATAATTTCTCTGGCCTGAGTCTGCAGATTGCCAACCAAATCATCAAACGCAGCCTGAGACAGGCCATTGTCCTTGGCCCAGCTGGACAGTGTTCCGGCCATTTGATTGGTTTCAGCCTGTTCACCAAAGAGCTTTAAGTCATACTTCCCATCGGCTGGGGCTTTATGCTTGCCTTGGGAGATCTGCTTACGCAGGTCTGTCCAGCTCTTGGCGATGCCTTCCAAGTCTGGCTCGTTGGCATCTTTTTTCCAGAAGTTCTCTGGCCAGAAGTCTGGGCGCTCCAGTGGATCATCAGGTGTGGCGGCAGCTGGTACAGCTGATGCGGTAGCCTTGTGATCTATTTCAACCGCTTGTGGGTTATCTGGTTTGGTTTCGTCATTCACTTGCACGTTGTCAAGTAGGCCGGAGGTTCCGGGCTCAACGGTTGCTGTGTCGGTCATAGTTTCCTTGCTGTGTTAATCCGTACCTCGATGTCCCTCACCACCGTTCTTTGCCCTTCGGAAAAGAATGCGTATGAGGGATCTGTGCCCGGTACGGCGATGGGCACATTCACATACATGTCGCGCAGCCACTGAAGCAGCTTCTGGCCATCCTCTGACCCAAACACTCGCAAGGTCAGCCGGGCCAAGTCTTCGCGCTTTTGGTCAACCTCGCGGATATCGCTTGGCTGGCCAATGGCATCTAGCTCGTCCCAGCTCATACTGGCATACCTTGTGGGGCTGGCATGCCACCCGGCGCACCACCTTGTGCTTGGGCTTGCATCATCATGGCTTGGCCAATGGCTTGTTTCTGTTGTTCGTTACGCATCTCTTCCATAAGCACAGCACGCTCTGGGGCTGTGTTACGGACCGAGGCAGGCACACCCAGCTTGTCGGCCAGATAGTCCACCATAACGTCCATCTTGAGCGCCAGCTGGCCATCGGTACCCAAGTTCTGGCTAAGTTGCATGAACTGCATGATTGAGTTAACCTCTTCCATGTTCTGCGCCATAGCCAACGGTGCCACAGGGGTAACCTTGACCTCTAAACCGTTGACACGCAAAGGCATGTCAATCATTCCGCGTTCATCCATCACCTCAAGAATCTTGGCGGTGACCGGAATCATGGTCTCATTGATCAAACGACCAAAGGCAGATCCTAAGTTCTGCGCCAGTTCT
>Ga0247723_1002175_pt1 | contig 10694 bp, 30 predicted proteins | sample MSEWelMarce5H_FC_FD_189079 | JGI IMG/M metagenome (GOLD analysis project Ga0247723, IMG submission 189079) | Subsurface sediment microbial communities from gas well in West Virginia, United States - MSEEL Well Study Marcellus 5H_FC | ecosystem: Environmental > Terrestrial > Deep subsurface >...
AGATAGGAAATAAATGTTTACTAAGTTAAAGTTATGGTTGCTAGAGCAACAGGTTAAGGCAATGATTGAAGAAGATCAGTCTAATCAAAAGGCTAAGAAGGCGCCAGTAAAGAAGGCAGTAGCAAAAAAGAAGGCAGTGAAGAAGGCACCAGTAAAGAAGAAGGTTGCTAAGAAAACTGCACCTAAAAAGACTACTAAAAAGAAGTAATGCCCATAGAAGATAAGTGTGAAATGGCAGGGTGTGCAAAATCGGCCACCCGCCTAACGTCAACAGAAAGCAAATATATCAGTGTTTGCGAAGAATGTTGGCATAAAATATACAAGAATTAATAAATGCTATAATAGTAGTATAGATGGCATTCTAGACCCATCTAAATACAAACCTATAGGAGATCAAAATGGCAGACGGAATTAACTTGGATGGCTTTACAGGACCAAAGGTAGAGGCACCAGCAACATGGGCAACAGAGTCTTACACAGAGGCACCAGCAGCAGCTTTCCCAGCAGCTGATGTATCTAATCAGGCTTCAGCACAAGGACCAAAGTAATTATGTGCGTTGAATGTGGATGTGAAGCATTAGGTAGTGAGACTGGAATTATTTCAGTTAATCTTGTTGATGTTTCAAAAGACGGAGAGGCTGGTCTTACATTAAATATGACAGCAACTCCAGACCAAAGAGAAAGATTTATTAATGAGTGATAATGGAACTGGAATGGACACTCCTCCAAACAGCACACCATCAGGTGCGGTAACTTCTCAAGAAGCTGCAAGGAAGAATCCATCTCAAGGAAAATTTAAATCAGGTATTCCAACAAAAAGAATCCCTAACAGAATTGATACCAATAAGCACGGTATCCGTAGAGAAACCTCTATTGTTCCTAAGAAAACAAAACCTAAAAAAGTATAAATAAGTATTCCCCACTAAGCCCTAATAAGGGCTGGTGGGGATCTTTATTGGAGAAATATGTGCAAGCAATGTGGGAACTGCTCAAAAGAACATACCGCAACAATAGACGATGCTATTGACAAAACCTTAGACAATATTGTATAATTAAAATCTAGCGGAAGAGATAATATGAAAAATAAAAATAAGGACAAAGTAACTTTTGTGAGTATAGTCCCAGGACTACATCTTATTGAAGAGCTTAAGCCAAAACCAGCAAAAAATTTTATACCTGACTGGTTTAAGCAAATTCCTTCAGATAGAACCGACACGGTAAGAGTCTGTCCATCTTTTCCAGATTATTTTTCTATGGGGTATGTTGTGCCTATGTGGACAGACACTATTTTAAGACGAGATGAAAAGGGTCCATTTTGGGCAACGGTACAAGATGATTATACATGGGATGGCCATGGAGATAATCAGTTTCTTGATCACTGCTATCCTAATTTTCAAGGATCTGAAGCAACAAGCGTGTTTAAAACCGAATCACCCTGGATGTTAATTACTCCCCCAGGTTGGTCAGTATTGCAACTACCAATGTTTTATCATTTTAATAAAGGATATTCAGTTCTTCCTGGAATTTTAGATACTGACATCCATCATGAAATTAATCAACAAGTGTTGTATCATGGTGATGGGGAAAATGTAACAATAAAAGCTGGGGAACCGTTTGCCCTCTACGTACCATTTGAAAGAAAATCAAAGCTAGGCCTTCAAATAAGATATCAAACAGAAGAAGATAGGCATTTGTTTAAGTCAAAACATTTAGATCTAAATAAGCACACCAGGCCTAACGGGGCTTACAGGTCTTTTCAAAGAAGAAGAGACAAGGATCTTGAAAACAAGAAGGGTCGCTGGCCTTGGACGAAGACCCAAAAATAATTGAAGAAATTGAAAAAACTTATCTAGAGTTTGATCAGGTAATGGAAAACCTGTCCTCAGATAAACCCAAGTCACCACCGCCTTGGGTAATAACAAATCCCTTAGATCCAAGGTATTTTGATATTGATGAAATTTTAGAAAGGCTTAAGTATACAGAATGAAGGGTAAGATGATTATAGCTAGTTTAATTGCATTAGCTGCTGCAATTGCAGTAGTGTTTTATAAAGGATTTGATAAGATTAAAGAATTTGATTTTAGAGATCCATTTGATTTAGAAGACGATGACAATGACCTGCAATAAATGTGGCATGGAAAAAGAAAACATTGAGTATTGGGATACTCATCAGACTATGACTGACTATAGTGTGTGGTGCACTAAATGATAAATATTAAATCTATCTTATGTAAGCTTAAGGGTCACTTATTAGTTATGGCAGGAACTTGCCCATTTACTGGATCAACTTATCAATATTGCGAAAGGTGTACTGCAATGATTCCAGTTCAGGTAGCAGTATGAAAGAGCCTAAAATTATGAAAATGGACTGGCGACCATTGGGCTACTGGCCAGTATATAAAGATGGAAAGCTTACATGGGAAAAGGATCCAGATGAAAATGTTAATTGAGTTTGTAGAACGATACCTTATGAGGCCTAAACGCCTGAGAGAAGCAATTGAGGCGGTTGTTCATGAGAATGATGAGTTGCTGCGTAGACTTTCAGAATATAAAGAGGAAGGCCCAACTAATCTAACATGGGCTGAAGGCGATAGATGGTATGGTTGGACATATAATAAATCTAAAGGACGCTACTACTTTGATGATATTGGCAATGAGTCTTTAATGGGTCTATGGGAAGATCAGTGGGCTAGAGAGGCAGATGAGGAAGGCAAGTGACATTAAATAATCCTATCTACAAGACTCAGTCTGGAGCTGAAAAGAAAAGAAAAAAGCAACAGGAGCAGTCTGACTGGGAATCTAAAAACGGACCCGTAATAGTTAAAAAGATAGTAGAAGCCTTTGAAAATTACAAAGCCTAAGTCCGAAGTGGACATTGAGAGAGATAATTTGGTAGAATTAATACTACTACACAAGACGGAGTACCTGATTTATAGGGGCTCCTCCTTTGATTCAGATGGCAATTTACTCTGGGCTAAAGATGATGCTGAAGCCTACGCAGAAGCCTTGGACTATGTAGTTAAACTAATAGACAGTAGGAAAGGATAACATATGCCATTACATAATCAATTACTCGTAAATGGATACACTAAGAGCGCTCTAAAAAGTGAAACGGCGGCGGTAGAGTGGATGCAGTCATTAGTCGATTCCATCGACATGAAGACTATACAGGGTCCATATGCATCATACGTAACTAAGGAGGGCAATCGAGGTCTAACCTGTGTAGTTATGATAGAGACCTCACACATAGCCCTACATATCTGGGATGAGCCTAATCCAGGAGAGATTCAATTTGATCTCTATACCTGTGGAGAACTCCCAATTGATCAGATTTTAAAGAAGCTAGAAGATGAGCTAGGTTTATTTGATTACCATTATATGGTTCTTGAAAGAGAGACTGGATTTAATGTTCTAGAAAGAAATAGGGGCGGGTACAATGGACAAGTCGATACCCTATTTGAATCACAAGTAGACTTTGAGTAATACAGGAGACTATACATATAGCTTCATGTGTAAATGCCAATCTGAGCTTTACATAGAACTATCTAAAGAGATAGACTTTGAACCTAAATGCTTAGCATGTAATTCTAGTCAACTACAATTAAGATATACTATTATACATAATACTCTATGGATGAATGATGATATATTGCACGAATAGTGAAAAAGTTCGGCGGTAGAGACCCCCTTGTCAGTACCTGACAGATATAGTATAATTGATATATGATCGATAATATGGAAATACCTGATCCATTTGCTACATTTGTGGCGCATAAGTATGCCAATTTTAAGGGTGCTAAATACGACTTCTTTGCCAGAGAATGGTATCTGAAGTCATCTTGTTGTGGCGAAGAGCTGTATGCTCCTAGTAAGAAGATCCTAACTAAGATCAGGTTATACCACACTCGTAATGAATGTTTGGGAGGGTACTAATGATGGGTTTCCTAGATAACCTAGAGGCATGGCTAGACTTTGAAGAAGAGATCGATAAGGATCCAGATATAGGGTACTCAACAGGTAAATGGTCAGATGATGATGACTGGAATCCAATTACTCCATTTATGGGACCTAACAGATGAGAAGGCTATTACATAAGTACGGATACGGTACAGAGGTAGAGGAATTAGAATCTCCAATGGACCTAACAGTACATACTAAAGCTCCTGGAAAATGGAGACTTATAGATATGGAAACTGGGCAGGAATATGTAGGATCACCTTATCCTAATGAGTATGGATGTTGGATCAGAGTTAAAAACAAAGTATATGAGTGAGATAACCTGCCTACAGCTTTGGAAGGTTTGGCTTGGAACTGAGCCAGATAACCCATATGTTCTGGAAGCCCAAGAGCGGATATCTAAATACTCCAAAGAAGACTGGGCTAATATGGCTGAAGAAGCAATAGTCATGGTCTCTGATATGGGCAATAAGGTAAAGAACAATTTAGGGGAATTTACAGAGCAAGACTTTGACAGGCTATGTGCTCATCTTCAAGATTGGTTCTTCAAGGTAGATAAGACTGTTATAGATAGGCTAGGATTTGCTAGTGTATTTATGCCAGATTATGTCTCATTTCTAAATAAATACGGAGATGGCCTAAACCTATATGTCTACAGGATGTGTAGGAAATACGCATATAAAGTGGCGGGGCCAGAGGGATATGCTACAATAGAATAATGATAACTATATTAGCTATACTTACTACATGGTATTTAACTAAACTATATTACACAAGGTCATTTACCCTTGATATAGAACAATCTGATCTGATTAGAGCTACATGCTCCAAATGTGCTCGATCAGGATATATATCCCAAGAGAACCTACGTGCTCCATATTACTGCATCTCCTGTAAATAGAGCAAAGTAGGAGCTAACTCCTATATCCCCCCTCAAATAAACACCTCTCTAATAGCCTTATATGACCTTTTAGAGCCATATCTGGAGTTGATCTATGGCTATAGAGACTACTAATTTGATACCTAATACTACTAATATAATAGATTAAAGATATATGTGTAATTGAGCCCTCCATATTACTCCACCGTAATCCATTTTGCTCCACATAGATCCATATGCCCTACCATATTTGAGGGATTTTGTCTATAGCCTCGTAAATGGCATATTTGGCCCACATTGTCAAGCTTCTGGGGCATATAATATCTCCCCGTAAAGGGGAAAATTTGCCCACAATTCTGACAGATATTGATCTCATTATGTGAGATTTTATATAGATCTGATTAGATTAATATATGTTTCCTGGAGATTTTCAGGGATTTTTTATAGCTCGTCGTAAATAGAAAATTTGGCCCACGTTTTGTCCACAAAAAATCCACAGGCTGTGGATAAACCTGTGGATAATTTGGGCTATATGTTAGATCTATTATATGCTATGGTAGTTTGATATGGTCGAAGTTGTTCTTTAGTTTTATCTTATCTATTACTTGGTCTAACTTGTATGATACGGCAAGGCCCTCTGATACTGTTCCGCCATTATTGTATTCCCGCTCATATCGTCTTGCTTGCTTCTCGATAACCCACGCCACGACCTCTACGATACGGTCTAAGGTGTAGATAGGTTGCTCTGCTAGATACCTGCCTAAAGCGGCAGGGTTGAAGAAATGGTCTTCTAGTGAATTGGCTAGAAGTTCCCCTACTTTATGTTCTTTGCTTTGCATATCTCCGCCTTTCTTGAACCTTTGATTATATCATAGGGGACTGACATTACGCCAGTCCCCCTGTCGTATGATAGATTTATTACTTCTTTGCTTTCTTAGTTTCTGCTTCGAATGTCATGCCCTTGGTCTCAGCTTCTGAGATCGCCTTGATCGCAGCTGATGAGAAACGGCCACGGAGGCCGACGGTGATTCCTTGAGTCTTAAGATATTCTCTCTTTGTTGCCATGTTAGTAGATCCTTTCGTGATCATATTCATTATATCGGAAACCAGGGAAATTGTAAATACCCCCGTAAGACCAGCTGTTGGCCCCTATTTATTTTATTAAGTTGTAAGGATTTTATCAAATCCTGGATGATAATCGATATCTTCATCTTGTGGGATATCAATCTCTTCATCTAAGAATACATCGGTTGCTTCAATTACGTCATCTGATTCAACATCAAACCATGCTGAGCTCGGAGCTGAATTTGCAGCCTCCGCTGCAGAGTACTCGTCGGCAGCAGTGACATGTGTATAATAAGTTTGATACTTGGTTCCAAATACTTTATATTTAGGCATTCATTAATTCCCGTTCTTCCCATTCCGCCAATGTTCTAACAGTAAAGTCCTTACCTAGATTATAACAAAATTGTACTGCTTTTGTCAATGACTCTGTCTCATATATTGGGACATCCATAGGTATATCAGATTTATCATATACCTCAAACATATCTACTCCTCCAGGGGAGCACCCGTAATTAACTTCCAGGATTTCTAAGCTTGGCTCATAATTACTCATTTGTTCCCTCCTGCTCGGACATACGGTCTCTGATTAGTTTGGCAATCAGGTTATGGGCTTCAATGTTTTCAGTTTCAGATCCGCCCCATAGTAAGCGCTGCGCTTCCGCTAGCACATTATCTACATATGTATCAGTTGTCTTCATCTTCATCCTCCTCGTCTTCCTCCCACATTGTGTCCACAATGTAGTCTCTATTAGTCATCCATTCAAGTACATCGTCCTGATGTTGTTCCGCCCCGTACTCCAGAGAGAACCCGTGACCAGCCGATACAGCCTCACAGAGGTTGTCCCACATTTGATCTTGCGTTACCTTGGCCTTGTAGGTCTCATCGTCCAAGATATTGTTGATTGTGGACCACGTCCACAGCCACACCATAGAAAGACCTAGGTCCGTAGTATCTAAAATCTCTAGACATTTGTTTAGTTTATCTTTGTCTTCAGGCTTCATCTCGTGCTCCAATCGCAAATGATAAGTCGTATGTTAGTTGATATAATGAAACTAAAGTATCTAGGGCACCTTCACATCTTGTGCGGTCCATAGAATCCATTGCCTCTTCAGTCTCATCTTCAATTGCTTGTGCCTCTGCTAGTTCTTGCTCAGCAATAAGCATTAGGTTCTTTAGTTCCCCGTGCATAATGTCAAGCCCCGTTACGCCTGCGTCAACCATTCGCTGTAAATGGGCTGGCAGTTCATTGTGTGGAATCATTGATATACCCTTTCGTTAGAAGCATTCATTATATCAGTAGCCACTGACAACAAATGCCTGGTTGCTACAATTTGTCCGTCAAGATGTATCTTAGTTTCAGGGTTGTCATGTGACTCCATATCTTGTATTAAACTAATTAGATGTAACTTCATATACTCTAGGAATGTACTAGTCTTGGTAGCCATCAAAATACCCCTCTGCCCATAGGCCTTGGAGAAAACTAACTGTCTTCTCTAGCCCATTAACCATAAAGCTTTGGTCTACTAAATTGGAGGCGGATCGAATATAGAATAACTTAGCGTCATGAACTGAGTTAATCATTTCATCTATATCTGCCATTTCATAACCTAGCATAGGTATCCCTCATCTCCCTCTTTAAGTTCATAGAACTTATTAAACTCATCATAGATAAACTTATCTCCTGACATTTCAGCAAATTGTTTATCTGCATAATATTGACCCTCGTCAAGATTATTGTTAATCCAGTCTTCAAGTAATTGTTCTGCTATATCTTGGTAGACAGCGTCAATTACCATTTGGTTTACATCTTCTAAGAAACTAGCCATTTAGCGCTTCCTCCTGTGTGTAGGTTTTCAAAGGTAATAATACACTATGGGTCTGACATTTTGCCATAGCCTCTTCATCTTGCCAAGAGCCCTGATTACATTCTGAGCAGAATTCACCACAGTCATCTTCACAATACTCAACACAATCAAAAGATTGGCAAGCATAGCAACGATTCTCATAACTAATTAGTTCTTTTACTTCACCACGGACAATCTCATATTCTCCACCCCAGCCTGTTTCTTCTTCATACTCTAATGTGAGCAGGCAGTTAGGAACAAGATTACTTAGTTTAGTTAAGATAGTTACAGCAGGTGACCAAGCAGTCTCATACTTATAGATAACCCAGTTGTCATCACCTTCTGATTTATATTCAAGCAATTCTGTATTGGGATACTTCTCATCATCTGATACGGCAACATCCCATTTGGTTCCCCAATTAGAATTATTCCACGAATACCAATCCTTCTGAGTCTTAGCAAACTCAACAGACTTTCTAAACCAATCAGGGTCTTTCATATCTATACCACCACGGTCAGGCTGGCAGGCATATTCCTCATCAGTAATACCTTCATCTTTATATGAGTGGATATTAAAGAAAGCAAATACAGGATTACTATAAGTAACCTCTTTAATTTTGGTCGGGAATCCGTGGGCATTAATATCACCCATACCATATGTCTCTTGTGCTAATGTAAATGGACTATTCAGTCTATCCTTGATATAATCAACTTCTGACTTTGGTCCTTGAATCGTTAACGTGTTATAACACCAATTTGGCATTTTATTTCCTTTCGCTAATAACCCAATTATACAATCCACCACTGACATTTGTCTATGCTATATGGGTGTGTTCTACACCACATTGATCTATGATAAGATAAAGATATCTCAAAATATCCAGGAATTTATAGATCTCTCCGTAAGAGAAGATTTCTACCCTCTGTTGTTGCGGGCAATAAAAAACCCCAGCCGAAGCTGGGGTTTAAAGAAGTATAGGCTGCTAGCAGAAACGAAAGGAATTTAGTAAACGCTGCTTTACTTAGCGACTAGGGGAGTCCCTGGTAGCCGCACCCATACTGTGTAAAGAGGCCCACTAGGACCTAGTTACATTATACCATAAACCAGTTAACTAAACTGGTACCACAACATCCGCATACTTCTCAACAAAGTTGCTGAGGTCCATTGTGAATATTGCTTCATTGCTCATCCCGTTGACCTTGTTATCCAAATCATTCCTTGGCGCCTCTTCATGAAGACTGAATGTCTGTTGCTCAAAATCAATGATAGCAATCTTGTGCTCGTTGTCGCCAATCTCGTTGACGTGCAGGCCCCATCCAGTTTCTGAATTCCACTGGTCCGCAATCATATTACTAATAGTAATACGTGTTGCATATGAAGGGTCATTCCAGCGAGGACGTGCCTTAAAGACTGCCTCTGCTAGGTTTGCTAGCATGTTATGTCCAGCCCAGTGGCCGTACAGTACAATTGTATTTCCGTTAGGTTGGACGAATCCAAAGTTTGCTCTATCTCCCATTTTATTCCGCCGTTTCTAGTTGAGGTACTGCTTCGATTTTATTCAATTCTATCATTTCAAAGGAGACCTTGTCAAGGGCCTCTTTGTTTTTATTGTAGTGGTGGTGGCAAAAGAAAAGCTCACCGTCTACTAGTTTAATTAGATACATAGCCTGAGCTGTGCCACATTGATCACAGCCAATCCATCTAGTTAGATCCTCAGAGGTCATAGTCTACCGTTCCGAATTCAAGACGGTCAGCAACATCGTCCATTACTTGTCCATCCTCAGATGTCTCTGCCCACAGTCGGATATTGGTTACAATAACCTCTCGTGCAAATTTAACGCCATCTTCAAATCCATCTTGGTAATCCATTTTATCTCCTTGTGTATCCTGTTGGTTCGTATTCTGAAACATAAGACTCGATAAGATTGTGCTTGTCACGAATCTTACTTACTTTCTCAATACTACCAGTTCCAATGTTGAATGTCAACGGTGCTAATGCTTGTGGGTCAAGACCCATCATCTGAGCATCCCAATAAGCCATCTCCATAGATAGCCTATCGGGAGCAGTCAACTCAAAATACATTAGTTCTCACGCACATTCGTTACTTCTTGGTCAATAACTTCAATGTTGCCGTGGTTTGAATCAACAGTTAGGTTGTCGTAGATTTCTTGTTCGACATCTGTTTCATAGTCTTCAAGCAAATCTAATTCCATTGTTCCGCTAACTTCGATTGTTGCAGACCACTCAACTGTTCGAGTCAAAGCAATATCAAGCGCTTCAGCAATTGCACGAAGAGTTTCTTGGTCTTCTGAATCTGCATATGCCTCAGTAATGATATCTTTAACTGTTCTAATCTTGTCTTCAAATACTCCGACACGCTTCTGTGCTTGACGTGCATTGTGTAAGTCCCATTCAATTGATGTGACCTTATCTGTCTGATACTCTGCATCAGAGTAACCCCTGATTACTTTGTAGGTAACCAATAGATTTGGGTTATATGTATCGGGCACTGCAGGTGTTGTTGTTTCTGTTGTCATTTGATTCTCCTTCGTTTCTGTTATTGGTGTATCTGTATACGGTATTGTAGCATCTTCCACTGACAATAATGTGCAATTGGAGTTACAACGGCATGTGAGATTCATCTCACCCGCTGGCCATCCATATCCATCTTTAATTGTATATTCAATTAATGCGTCACAGTCTCCCGTGCACACCCAGGTATACTTTTCATATTTGGTCATGCGAGTATTGTACACCTGGGCACTGACATTTACAATAGATTTCAGGGGATTTTATTTGTGATCCGTAACACAGAAATCTGGCCTTCAATGTTGCGGGCGTCTCATTATATGAAACGCAAATCCCATTCCTGGCGATCCATAACGGACTTGAACCGTCGACCTCTACCGTGACAGGGTAGCGCTCTAACCAACTGAGCTAATGGA
>Ga0247723_1002176_pt1 | contig 10691 bp, 8 predicted proteins | sample MSEWelMarce5H_FC_FD_189079 | JGI IMG/M metagenome (GOLD analysis project Ga0247723, IMG submission 189079) | Subsurface sediment microbial communities from gas well in West Virginia, United States - MSEEL Well Study Marcellus 5H_FC | ecosystem: Environmental > Terrestrial > Deep subsurface > Rock...
CTCAATATAGCATATTCAATAGCAGCATAGATATAATCTTCAAACATCTTATTTACCGTAACCAAAGAATCATCTCCGTTCTCCATGCCATCAGAAACGTATTCTAATATACAAAGCTCGCCTGACATTTTTGAGTCAAAATTTATTACTCCCGTTTTTTTGTCAATATTAAAAGTAGGGTTGAAATTAGCCGTTTCTGTATTCAATCCAATCCTAGCACCTACGCTATAAGTAAAGTACCACATTCCATCAATAAACCAACCTTCTTGACCATAGAATTGACTATCCCTATTTAAGTATATATCTTTCTTTAGCCCATGAAGTCTATCAAAATCTATTGTAGAGTTTTGCGGCTTTAATATATTTCCATTCTGATCAAACAATATGTTTGCATCATTATCCTGAAGGTATGCGTTTGAAGACAAGACTTGAATGTTCTCGCTCATTGGTCTCAAGTATCCATCTTTATATACTGAAATTCTAACCCAATTTACAAAGTCAGACGGCAAAATATATTTCAACGAGGCCCCAACCGAAAGCTCTAATACTTTTATTTCTTTGAATGCATCATAGTTCAGCTCCTGAATCGCCCTCTTTGCATGAAATAAAATCTTGTATCTATCCTCGTTGTTAACCAAAGAATGGTTTCCTGAATACATCAAAAGAAAATTGGTCACAATATCCTGAAGGCTAACATATTGATAAGAGCCCCAATTTTTATCAGTAGGGGTTACTCCCCCATTCTCGTAGTATTGATATTGAGATATATATGCCATTTATTAAAATTATTGTTGTTGACTGAATGTTGGTTGTTCGTGCTGCTCTTGAGCAATAGCGAATTGAGTAACAGAAAGTTCCCTTATAGACACTCCTGCATACTGAAGTATTTTCATCACCAATTTAAACTCGTCCTCCTGAGGCATCTCAAAATCTTGGTAGTCAGGTTGTGTTTGATCAAATACAGCAGACCCATTTATTGTTATATAAGTCCATTTTGGCTCCTTAGGATATCTGAAATATATTGCATTTACCATTCCGTATAAATTTATACTAGAAGGATATACAGTAACAGTATCTCCCGATATTGAGTAGGCAGGGTATATTGTAGTTGGACTAGTCAATGGAGAGCTATTAAGAAGAGCTATTTTTCCATCAGAAACCTTTTCTATCTCAGAAAGATTTGATGAAGAGTATATAGCATAGTTTTCTCCTACGGATGTAAATATATCACTAGCAATCTCTAGATTGATATTGTCGATAACATATAAAACAAAAGTTGACTCTAGAGTATCTAAATTAACTACTATATCTCCAATACTAACACCTAAATCAACGAAATCAACATTGTCATCATGTAGAATGTTTTGAATTACTACTGTATTTTGACTTTGTACAATCTTTGTATTGTAGTACATAATCTTACTTATCATGTAAGCTTCATTTCCCGTAGTTACAAGAGATGGTAAATAAAACTTATTCATGGATTCTATAGTGTAGTTATTGGAGTATCTTGGTATTAGTGAGTCACTAACCAAAAAGCTTTCCATAGTTTCAGACAGCGCTTTTTTTATATCAGCATAATCAGCTCCTGATGTTCTTGTATTTTCAGCATTAATCGTCTTATTATAATTGCTAAAATACTCTTCATATACTTCTAGTTGAGCTTGCTTAGCAAAAAGATTAAAGTCACTAGGAGATATATATCCGTAGTTATTCTTATTTAGTACAGACAATACAGTATTTCTTACTGAGTTTATCATTTACTTTTTTTTACAAATATACAAAAAAATAGGGGACAATTTGTCCCCCACTTCACACACTATTAACAACTAAAAACCTATTTTGTAGACGCCTCTAACATCTTCAATGAATCCAATCCTTCGTCGCTCTTCAAGTACTGAGCAGCGGCTTCATGAGGATCGTCTCCAAATGGAACGGACATCATTTTTTTCTTATTAGTTGATGTATTAAACCAAATCTCCTTGTCGTTATTTTTCAAGATTAAGAGCCCATTGTCAAAAAAGACATGAATCTTTGCTTGGAATTTAAGCTCAGGGTCATTAATTATATTCAAGAAGTCTTCAGGATTGTTCTTAGCAAACACCAATATATCCCTTCTTAATTCAGCAGTTGATATTGTAGATGGGTCTTTGCCAAACATTACACGAGAAACCATTTCTACTTGGTCAACTGTAAGCTGTCTAGCTTCAATCAAAGCATCAACCTCTACATTCAATTCGCTAACCTCTTTTGATGCATCCTTTTCCTTATCTAATTCGGTGAATACCTTACCATTCAAAGGATGGTAGTATAAAAATTGCTGAAGAACAGGATTGTTTTTAGGCACATTCAAAAGGCCGTCTTCAAAAACAATTGGCTCAAGTATAGCATTTCCGTCTTGCTCATCTTCAAATGGAGACTTTTGATTCACTGCATACCTAAGAGCTCTGTTTATGTTATTCTTTTCATCATACCACATCAATGGATATCTAGGATGATTCCTTGATGGTAATGTGTAGCTTATTGGACTTTGTCCTATTAATCTGTAAACTTTGTTGGAAGCTGTTGTACTTTTTGACATTTTATATAATTTAATTTGATTGTAAAATAATAAAAAGGAGGGGCGATAAACACCCCTCCAATATTCTCGGTATTAAGAACCGTAACGGAACAATACGAAGTTGTTTGCACCAAGCGTACATACGCAACGCTCAGAAAGGAAGTTAACTTCCATTGCATCCAAATCGCTTGTAGCTGCTCCACCGGCAGAACCTGTAATCCAAGTCTTGTACTTTCTGTCTTCAGCTTCAGAAGCTCTGTAACGAACGTGCAAGAAAGGACGCTTAGCGTTCTTACCCATGATTTGATCGTAAACAGATGTAGAACCTGCAGGAACCAAAAGTCCTGTGATAGATCCTGCGCCCGCAGCAACCAAACCACCTCTCATTGTAGGATCGTTCAAGTATTTCCAATCAGACTTGTAGAAGTCATAACCACGACGGAAACCTGTAAATCCTAAGTTAAGAGCCATGTTAACATCATTATCGAATAGACCATAAGAAGCACCACCTCCGGTACCGCTTGTAGCGTAACCATTCAATGTAGCCAACATATTGTCGATATCAAAACCGAATGCACGATTTACGAATACTACGTTCTCTTCGATAGCACCTTGCTTATCCAAACGAGCTACGATTGAATCCCAATCTGCAAGAGTTGTAGGAGTACCACCACCCCATACGTTACCACGATTATTTACAACATAGAAAACTCCACTAGATCCTAGCAATCCTGTAGATGCAGCGTTGGTTGCGTTATCCATAGGTACAGCTTCAATCATTGAAGTCTCAAGATAATCTTCGAAACGAAGACGAGTTTCGTGCTCACTCTTCAAGTACCAAAGGTATCCTGTAGCGCCATTCTCAGTTGTTACTTCAACCCATCCGATTTGAGCCATATCAGAACCATTTACAGCGTATTTGTCCTTGATGATGATTGGGTTGTTAGAGAATATTGAATCTTCAGCTTCCAAAGAACCAACCATTCCGTTAGTTCCTTTTCTGAATTCAGAACCATAAATGAAAATGGTGTAAGTCTGACCTGCTCCTGCAGATGTAGCACCACCTGTTTCATAGTAAGCAACAACAAACTGAGTAGCATTTGTTACAGATGTTACAACAGCTTTGTTGAAAGTGCCTGATGCATTGTTTTGGATAAACAAAGTTTGTCCTGCACGAATAGCTACATAAGTAACTCCTGTATCAGCTACAGTAAAAGTTGCAGTGTTTGCATTCAAAGCTTGAGCACTAGTACAGTTTGTGTACTTGATGTGAAGACGACCTTGCTCTGCCCATTTTATTTGGTCAGAGTTAGAAGGCATTTCAGCACCAACCATTCTTAAGAATGAAGATACTGTTCTGTTTCCGTAACGCTCAAATTCTTTCTCATAAGTATCAGGAAGATACTGATTCAAGAAGTTGAAGTTAGTGATGTAATTGGTAGATAAAGCTACCTGTTCTGCTGCCGGTTGCAGCGCGAAGGTAGGGGTTCCTAAAATTGCCATTTTTTAAATTTTTAAATGTTATTAAATCTTTTTAATACTTCGGATTTTTAAACTCTTCCCGGAGTTGGGAGCTACCTCCCTAAATTGCATTCCTCCTTCTGATTTTGACACTTCAGGGACCTTTTGCTCTGACATATTAATGTTCTTTATGCTTTTCATGGTTCCTTCTGTAGCGTCTGCTAGCCCTTGTTCATAAAAGTGCTTAGCAAATTTTTCAGGATTCATAGCTATTGCTAAAGACCTATGGTATCCAACAGCATCTTTTATCAATCCATTCTCATCTAAGAACTTATTAATAAAATTAGCAGGCGTTGAATGAGCTTTTTTAAGCTCAGAAGAATCTCCCGGATTAAAAACAATTTTTTTATTATTCACGCTAAATTCAAAACCTTTGAATTCTGTGTCAAATAATTCGTTTGTTTTTTGTTCAAACCATTGTCTTTTTCTGCTGTTTTCTTCTTCTATAGTTTTAGCCTGTTGTACATATTGCTTATATGCCTCAAGCTCTTGTTTATCCTCTTCAGAAATAGATCCAAAACTTGACTCAAGTGGAATCTTGTATTTTTCTTTCTGAGAATTAAAGAACTTTTTAGCTTCAGCAACAATTTTCTTTTTTTCTATTTTTACCTTCTTAATTTTGGATTCATCATCGATATCTTCGTCATATCTGTAATCGTCCATTAAGATGTCAATATCATCTTCGTCCAATCCTTCTTGGGTGGCAGCTAAATAATCTCTAAGAATCTCTTCAGAATCCATAGATTCATAATCCTTATTTAGCTTCAAAAAATCCTCAAATCCCCTTCCTGTTTCTTTCTTATATTTCAAATAAGCTGAAACATCTTCAGGCAATGGATCGGACTCTTTTCTTTCAGATATTAATTCATCAAAAGAATTTATCTGCTTGTTATATCTTTTTCCAATATATGAAAGAACTTTCTGCTCGTCCAAATCTTGTTCAGGTTCGTCTGCTATCGGGGCAGGATCATCTGCTATCGGAGCAGGTTCGTCTGCTATCGGAGCGGGCTCATTTGATATTTCCTGCTCATGCTTTTCTAAAAGCTCCTGTTCAACTTGAGCGACCCCCTTCTCCTCCACTCCGTCTAATAATCTTACTTTGAATTCCATTTTAAATTGATTTAATTATTACAAAATTATATAAAAAAAACTACATTTTTAACGAGGCTCAAATTCCCCTAAATCAAAGCCATCTAAACTATCTTCATTTGACTCAAAATTTAATGGAGGAAGATTGTTTTTTCTTTGATCTATAAGCTTTGATTGCTCGGTATTCTGCTGACTAATTCTCTTTGCCTTAGCATCTTCCTTCATCTTGTCTCTTTGAGATAGTGTAGAAATCTCTAATCCACTCAACTGTTGGCTGTATTGGAACTCCTCAGCCATTAGAAGAGACTTCAACTGCGCCTCTTTCTCTAATTTCTGTATCTCAAATGCTATTTCAGCTTGCTTGATTTGCATCTTAGCCCTAGTCTCCATTTCAATTTTCTGCATAGCCGCTTGTGCAGCCAATTGCTGAGATTGCATTTGTTGCTGTGCAGTTATAGCTTGCTTCTGCATAGCCATCTTTTCTTCTCTATCCTGCTTCTTAACTCTCTTGACTTTAAGAAGCTGATTAGCTAGCTTAAGATTCTTAATCTCACGAATATCGATAGCATCCTCAAGATTAATATCTCCTTTGGATAGTGCCATTTGAATATTTGCCTCAAGCTGCGATTTCTGCTCTTCGTCAGGAGCTACTTCTATAAATATACCGAAGTCGTATAAATACAAATCGGATATATCATTTAATATAGATACATTGTACTTTCCTATCTTATTAGCAAAGTCATCTTTAAAATCAGCGTACTCTAATATATCTGCTACCCTATAAGTAAGAGCTTCTGCCAAAGTCTTATACAAATAAAGGCCTCCTTGAAGTATGTGCCTTGTCGCCGTATTTGAATTCAATGCAGCTAGCTTCTGAAGACCAACTAATGAGTTTGGATCAGGCATAGAACCATCACGAGCTTCATTCAAGCCGGTTACAGACCTAATCATATCCAAGTAATGATTGTAGTTTGCAAGCAACATTTGAGTCTTACTCGCTCCTGAGTTTGACGTAAGCTGAGTGATTGGAACTCTTGCATTATTAAAATCACCATCACCTGTAAAGCTTCTTCCAATAACACTACCTGTTTGGAAATAAAGCCTAAGAGCGTCCTCAGGATTATATGCATTACCTGTACCTAAATCAACTTCATTCAATCCGTCAGCGTCTATAAATACGCCATCGGGTACAGTTCTATTGATTACTTGCTGAAGCTTTAAGTGTGTTACCTGAATCAAATCAGCAAACGGTATCATTCTTCTAACCAAAGACTCAATTACTCCTTTGTACATTCTAGGAGCACAAGCAACATAGTTTGGTATAGCATGCTGACTAGCAGACTTAGGTCTAACCATATTCTGAGACAATTCCCATTTGATAAGGATATTTGTACCCATAACCATTATACCTTCATACCAAACGTCTATAGTCTTCTCAATCTTTGTAAAGTTGCCTTCCTCCATCATTTCAACAGGAGGATTAAATGTATCGTCCTTTTGAATAACCCTAGAGCCACCACTCTCCAATATCTTCTTCTTAAATACAACCTTTTTTGTTGTTTTGTAATTAAAATACATCAATGTGCATGTATCCTGAGAGAAAATACTATTGTTGTAAAACTGAGATACGTTGTAATAGTCATACCAACCCTTGCTATACATTGATATTTCTTGCAAGTCTTCTTTGGTAAGTGTAGGGTCTATTTTCATCAACTCGGTTATAGGAAGAGTCTTTATCTCTCCCCAATAAAAACAGTCTTTGAAATACGGATCTTCAGTATAACTATAAACCACATTAGCAGGGTCTACGTAAGAAATTTTAACTCCCGATCCGGGAAGAAACTCATGCTTTGCTATAGCAATGCCGATAACCGTATTGTCATAGTCAAGCCTCTTTCTTATATCGTCATACTTATTCTCGTCAAATATTGTATTAATAGCCTCTTCTTCAGCAATCTCTATAGCAGGCTTATAATTAAGCTGCATATAAAGGCTCAACTCCTCATCGCTATTTGGCAGTTCTTCAGGGTCCATGACAAACGGATTTACTCCTGTTGCCTCCTGAATCTTACTAAGAACATCCTTTCCCGCCATCTGCCCTTCAATCATGTCCTGATACTTATTTCTTTTTGATTGAGACATTGCATCTTGAGCGTATGCCTTAACCTTAAATAATCTATCAGACATTCCATTTACAACAATATCAACAAACTTTGGAAGTATTGGAACAGGAGTCCAATCCAAATTCAAATAAGACAAATCCCCATCTACAGCTAACTCATTCTTGTACTTGGCAACAGATTGCTCGCCTCTAGCGTACAGCCTTAATCTATGGAACTCTCTCCATTGACTATAGTATCTGCATGCATTTCCGTCTTTTCTAAACCACTCGTATTGAATAGCCTGACCAACCTGAAGTCCAAAAGATTTTGATGCTTTTTCTGCATCCGTAGCTAATTGACTAGGAAATACCGCAGATGTTATGTCTATTGTTATGTTGTTCATCTAATTATTTGGCTTAATGATCCATCCTGTTTATACCTTGCGAAGTTAATACTTATTCTTGAATCTTTTTTTTCAGGCATATATAAATGCTTTTGATTAGCCATAATAGCCAAGCCTGAGCTTATAGAAGCATCGAATCTTGTTCTATCTGATATATCAAACTTAGCCCAATCTTCTAGTGTCCTAGTAAATGGCATGGTACCCATCTGCTCAGGGTCTCTATATCTTCCTTCCAAATCCAAGCCAACATACTTTTCTATATAAGACTCAATAGCGGCTGCATGAGCTTGCTTAACGTCTTCCGAAGAGTTTGGTATTCCTCCTAATTCTTTTTCCGTTTTTGTGAGTTTGGCTAATTGCTTATCAGGTCTATTCATAGCAAATCCTCTATATCCCCTATTCTTTAAATGGTAAAGAAGTCTAGGCTTGTTGTTCTCTACAAGTATTGGCATGCCATAAAATACACAAGCCATAAGCACCTCCTCAAAGAATATCTCTGCTGTTTGAGGTCTAGCTATATATTCTAAAAAGAACTCATTAGTAGGAGCCTCGTCCATGTGGAACTTAGTCATTCCGTGAAGAGAACCATTTGAGCCTCTTCCTCCAACCACCGCAGATATATCGTATGAGTCACATCCAAAAGACCCCAAGTGCTCATTGCCGGGATATTTAACGCCTAGTCTTTCGTGCACATTGTTTTGCAAGTGCTTTGGAGGAGTCCAACTAATAAGAAATCTTCCATTCTTATCAGGCTTCCATATTACCTCAGTGTCCTTTATTCCATCCTTCCAATAAAACGATCCTCTAGTAAGATAATGTTCTTTTATCATGCTATCGTTGTAGTCTATTTGATGGTATATTTTGGTAAGATTAAACAGAGCCTGCTTGCTCTCGTCTCTAAATGCATGCGACTCTGTTCTAGGAAACTGACGATAGAACTCATTTAGTGCATCAGAGTCATTCTTTAAAGAGTCAACCTCAGCTTCCCAATAATCAACTGCTCCGTTCTTTATCATACCTCCATCAACTCCCTTTATTGGTTGCTCAGGCTTTTTGAATACAGGCATTCCATAAATATCTATAAACCCCTCCATATTCCATTCCATTGGAATAAACAAAGCATACAATCCGCTTTTTGTCTGACCATTTGCATTTCTAGTGCCTATTATAGAATCCTCGTAAAGACTTTTAAAATTATCACCACCCTTACTCAAAGCATTTGAAGTGGAACCCATCATACACTTGCCAATAATCTTGCTACCCAACCTTAAACAGGTCTTGGTTACACGCCAATTGTTAAGAATATTATTTGGCTTTACCCACTTTCCACTCTCGTCATGAGCCAAAAACAACAACTTCTCTCCATCGTAAGAGTTCTCCTCTGTATTCTTCCAATCTATAGTCGTATCCAATCCGTCTATGCTTTCGTCGTTGACTTCATGCATGTTCTTTTTGGTAATCTTTGATGCAGGAACCCTAAACGCCAATTCGGTTTTAGGTTTATCCATACCATCCATAATTGGCTTAAAGAAGAACGGAAGTCTATTGTTTATAGGGACTACCTTATCGGTGAACATCTTCTTAGCATCAGCACCCGTCTTTGACAATATACCTATCCTAGAGTCTCTAGCCAAAGTAGCTATATTTACACACTCTGATGATGACATAAATGAAAAACCTGAACGTCTTATCTTCAGGTATATCATACCAAAAGATCTAGGGTCGGCTCTGCATGCCTCCCAAAATATCCAATAGATTCTATTCGCTTCTCTGAAATCAGGGTATCCTACGTCAATACTAGACCACTGAAGATACATCCAATGAGAACCGGTTATGTAGGTAGGAGCTCCGTTGTTCATGAACCAAAATCCCTCTTCTCTATAGTCAAATTGCTTCTCTATGTATCCTACCCATCTATCCTTAAACTCAGATGGCATCTCGTTCCAATGAAATATTGATTGTATCTTGGCTAACTCTTTAGGAATCTCTTGCCTCTCCCAATACTGTTCCGATTTGCTTCCATCTCTTTTGTAGCAATCCTTCACCTCAGGAAGAGCTATGTTAAGTCCTGATATGTTGATAATCTGACCTATCTCTCCTGTCTTGGATATAACAACCATATCGTATTGCTCATTATACCCATACACCCAAGACCTAACCCTGTTCTTTTTTGTTATAACAGAATTAGGTATGTAATCATGTAGTACCCTGTACAGTTCGTTATTTAGACCTTCTTTCTGCAAATCCTTGTTTTGTATCTGTTTTATTTACTCCTTTCTCCAACATCTCTAAACTTTCCCTCTCAGCCTCTATTCTGTTCAGTATCTCGAATGCATCGAATATAGCCAACTTCTTACTCATAGCTGCATTCTTAAGTTTATCAGCAGCCAAATCATCATCAGAGTCAGGCTTTATAATATCTTCTTCAGCAACCTTTATAAGTTGCTCAACAGCCTTATGGCCCGCCTTTATTATCCTTAATTTTATATCTTTATTTGTCATCCTTCTTTTTTAAAAATATAACTTGTATTAACCTTGAATAATCTCCTTCTCCGAAGTTATCAAATATATTTCTAGAATGAAAGCAGTCAGAATTAAATGCTACCATTCTATTAAACTTTGAATACAATACACATATTGGAGTTTTATTCTCATCGTATATTGTAGTGCCATCCATTGCAGGCTTATTTTTATTCAAGTATAATATGCATGTAATATCCCCCATCATATCGTCTTTATGTATGAAGTTTGGTTCTTCTTGAAACTTCGGAGACTTTCTAGCAAAATTAAAAGCTACCTCATAGTCATGGAATATCGACAAGCAATATCTTGAAAACTCATCATCTCCCTTAGGTTGTATGTTTTTAAATACACCTTCTCCATCATTTATGTCAAAAAAATCACTCTTGAGTATATTCTGAACATATAAATCAGGATTATCTATAACATTGTCAAATGAAACTAGGTTCATAGTTTTATTGTTATTTGATGATCAAATACACGATACAATTTCTCT
>Ga0247723_1002177_pt1 | contig 10690 bp, 11 predicted proteins | sample MSEWelMarce5H_FC_FD_189079 | JGI IMG/M metagenome (GOLD analysis project Ga0247723, IMG submission 189079) | Subsurface sediment microbial communities from gas well in West Virginia, United States - MSEEL Well Study Marcellus 5H_FC | ecosystem: Environmental > Terrestrial > Deep subsurface >...
CTTTTGTATTGTTATCTAATTTAATAATACTAAAATCTGATTTTATATCAAGATTAAAATCATTAATTATCTTAATTGATGTTTTATCTTTTGGTTTACACTTTAATATTTTAGGGTTATCTGTAATTAAAACATCCACGTTAAGCCAAAAATCTTTATCTTTTGTTGGGAAATAAATGGTATCTAAATCAAATCCATTTTTAGATAAGAAAAATAAGGTGGCGCACTTAGATCTAGGGGATTCTTTATTTAATAAAACGAACTTAACTTTCCATTTTTTCTCCCATTCTTTAAGCATACGGATTAATCCATCAATTGATTCTTCTGAACGACCAAATATCTCAAATGAAGCTTCTTTATAAATGAAATCGTAAACATTAAAAGTTTCGTCTAATTCATTTAACGTAAGTTCTTCTGAGAAAGTGTCACCCGAATCAACTTTAAATTCTTGAACAATCTCGGTTGATTGTTTGTTTGGAAATGAAGTCTCCAAATCAAATGGGTTAATAGGTTCTATAGCCGTCTCATCTGTGACGGTATGATAAACCCTTTTTAACTGTGTGATGTGATCCCTAAGGATGTTATTAATTGTAATTCCAATAACCATATTACTGTCTTTTAAACAATAATATGGCTAAATCTGGAAAAGTAAATTATTGATTTGAATTTTCTCTGAAAATCTGCTCAATTTTCTTGATTAATGGGTTTCTTACAACATCATCCTCACCTAGGACAATGGTACCAACCTCACTAAAATCTTTGAATTTTTTTATGATAAAATTAAGTGAACTCTCACCTTTTTTCTTCATGTCAATTTGGTTTTCGTCACCCAAAAATATCATCTTAGAATTTTCACCTAAACGAGTCATAATGGTTCTGATGTTATCTATTGATATGTTTTGAGCTTCATCAATAATAGTGATCGAATTATCAATATTAATGCCCCTCATATAAGCTATTGGCATTTCTTCTATCATACCAGCAGCTCTAAGTGCCTCAACATTACTTCTACCAATTATTTTTTCAAAGTTATGTAAGAAAGAATACATAAAGGGTTCCATTTTTTCTTTCATAGTACCTTTTAAGAACCCAATTTCTTCATCTTTTAAGGTTGTAACGGATTTAACGATTACAATTTTACGGTATCTAGGATCTTTTTTAAGTAACTCTAATGCCACAGCGCATGATAAGAACGTTTTACCAGTTCCAGGTAAACCAGAGCATATTACTATCTCTTTTTCTTTGATCTCGTTTACTAAAATTTTTTGATTCTGTGTTTTGTACTTGATGTCAACTTTTATTCTATCTAAAATGCTTCCGCTGTGTGAGCGGTTAATTTCGTTTAAAACCTCGAATTCTTCTTCTGAGGTTAATTTTTTCCTTCTTCTTTGGTTACCCATAGTATGTATTTACATTTATTTATTATTACATAACAGCCAAACTAATTCAGCTATTACGCCACTACCACCATCACAATCTAATATTTCAACTTTAGGATTGTTTTTTATCAACTTGTCGCAATCTCTTGGTGCAAAAAATCTGCTAGCAGATTCAATTAACGGGTAATCCCAAACATCATCACCTATTGCTATATAACTACCAGTAAATGTTTCTAAAAATTTTATCTTTTCTTTTAAAATAACCACATCAGCCCCAGTTTTTTTTGCAAAATCTTTAGAACCTGACCAACTACTTGCTGTTAAAATTGTAACATCATAACCATGACTAATTAATTCTCTTATAGCCCTAACATCACGGGTATTCGTACCTTTAAATTGTTTACCATCATGTGTGTAAAAAATTTTACCATCGGTTAGTACACCGTCAAAGTCTATTATAATTTTAGTTACTTCTTCTTTACTATACATATTAACCATCTTTTATCGCCACCAATATCTTCACTACTTCCAATAGTAATATCAGAGCTATCTAATAATACGGTTTCTTCACCATGTTTATTAGTTAATGTTAAACCATGTGGTTTGTATTGTAAATCCCATTGATGGAATCCAATCCAATTTTCAAATGTACCTTCACATTCAAATCCTTGAATGATTAAATACCCACCACTTTTAGTAGCTTTTAATAATTTTTCAACAGCTAATTTTGGGTCTTGGCTATGATCCAAGGCATTTGATATATGGACAATGTCAAACTCATTATCGTAAGGAAGTTCTTCTGCTGGATATGTTAACGGAGCTGGGATATTATATTTATTATAATCAAAAACTATTTGATATAACTCACCTAAAGGGTCAGCTGCGATTAAATTTGATTTATTTGATAACCCGTTCAATAAAGACACCGCACCACTACCAACATCTAATATGTTGTCATTTTTATTAGTCAATATAAATTCAGCTACTTTATTATTTAATTCTGGGGTTTTTTCTTTACCAACCCAACCAGTAATAAAACGATCTGTTTTAACGAATTCTTTCCAAAAAGCTAATTCGTAAGCTACTCCATGTAATTCTAATGTTGTCATTTTTTTTTATTTATTATTTATTATTATTGTTACCAAATTAATTTTTTCCAATTTAATCCGTATTTTGAGATTAGTATTTTTTCCTCAATTGGGTTCCAATACCATCTTAATTCACTTCTTAATTTTGTTATTATGTGTTTTTTATCATCCTTTAATAAATATGTATGATTAACCGAAGTTCCATGATCGACACCTATTTTATATCCCATTTGTTTAACATCATAACTCCAAACTAAATCAAAATACCAATACCGATAATTTTCATCCAATTTTTGTTTTAAGAAAAGTTCAGTCTTTACGATTGGTGCTGTCCATTCTATATATTTTGTTTCCACAACATCATTTGTACCATTATTTCTGTGAGACGCATGATCACTTTCATGAGATGGGTGAATAGCCCCAAAACCTGTTTTATCCATAGATTCAACTAACCTATGTACTGTGTTTATATTAAAACCAATATTTGTCACAAAAAACAAATACTTGGGTAAATCATTACCGTATTTTTCAATTAATTGAGGTATGCAGGTATTAAAAGCTTTGCTCATTGACCCAACACCTTCTCTATCAACGTAAATAACTGATAAGCCAGAATTTATTATATCAGATTGGGTCAATTCCCAATACGGTTCAAGGTATTTTAATGCAATGATACAAACATCACCTTTTATTTTATTCATCTGTTCCTTATTTAACATTGGTTTATTTCTTTCTTTTTTTAATTTTATTTTTTTATATTCGACTCCTGATTGTAGTTCTTTGGCAAATACTCTCATTATTAATCACTTATTATTTTATTCACCTCCTCCATCCAAAAATCCCAAGTAATGGTTTTAACGTAATTCAAACAATGTGAAGACATGTAGTCATATTTATTCTTATCACCTAATAAACCAATAACAGCGTTGTATAATTGGCGTTCATTATAAGGAACTCTAACACAATTAAAATCGTTGATTAAATCATCATCACCATAATTTATAGCCCTTACAGTTGGGGTTCCTTTAGTCATAGCCTCCATTGGTGCGCAACTTCTAGCGTCATATTTAGTGGCTTTTATTAATATTGTAGCTCTATCATATAAATCATTCATTGTTTTTAAATCAGGGTTATGATAGTACTCATTTGGTATTTCCGCAAATGTTTTTAATGGTCTGTTCGAATATGCTAAAATTTTATATTTCATTTTTTTAAGTTTAGCCGCCACTCTTGGTGCTAAGTTATCAATATCCTTACTTGGGTTTGTTGGTTCCCAACCTTCAACTAATATGATGTTTTCTTTTTTGGGTTTTTCACTTATAGTAAAATCATCTAAATTAACACCATTCCCAATATAATAAATTTCACCAGTACGTTTAAATTCATTTTTAATCATATCAATATTCCATTGAGATATTGAGAATAAAGGGTATTTTGATGTGTAAAAATCTGTACATTTTTTTAACCATTCAGCGTCATTTGGGTTAAATAAGTGTTCAGCCATTTGCATAAAAATAAAACACTTTTGATTTGGTGTTAGTAAATCTTGTAAGTGTATTGAGTGTGGGCTTGTAATAATTACACGATCATGATTAATAATATTATTCTTATTAACTTCTAGTTTTACAATAGGGTCAATATCAAACCATTTACAGTTAGTTTCACCATCCGCAATATATAAAGTTACGTTGTGCCATTTGCTTAATCTGTTAGCCCATTCTAATATAACTCTAATACCACCATGCGGTACTTTAACTGAAGGGCACGTTATGAATAAATTAGAGTCGTGTGAAATCGTGTCAACCGATTTAAAAAAGGTGTCGCTATGTATATTTTTATCATCAATAAATAAATCGTAAGCTGGTTTACCAAATTTTAATTCATGGTATTTAACCCCCCACTCTTCAAATTGTTTTTTTGTTAATTCAGAATAATCAATACCAGACACAGAACCTCTTGCCGTCCAATAAACAATGGTAGCACCATCATCATAAAGATTATTAATTTTATTAATCCTATCCATCATTGGTTTTGAATTTTCATAATCCATACCATTAGTTTCGGCAATTGTGTTATCAATATCTACGTAAATTTTTTTATTTTTTTTTTCAAAGAATAAAAATTCGTAATTTGATTTGTTGGTTATTTTTTTATTGATTACTAGTTTATAGTTTTTTAAATGTTTTAGTATGTAATCTGAATTGGTTTGACAGGATAATCTAACACCTTCTCTTGTATCATAATCATTACTAAACATTGTTTTATCGCTATAACGTATTTGTAACATTATTTCATTGATGTTGGAATCGTTAAGTTTATTTAAAAAATTAATTAGATACTTCTCATCTGGAAAGTGTTGTATAACAGCTTGACAAATAAAAATATCAGCATTTAAATCATTAAAGTTTGATTTTACGTTAGAGTCAAAAAGTTCTTTTTTGTAACCTTTTAAGTTTATAGCTGCGTGTTTTAGTTGTCTTTGCGCTATATCAAACCCAATATACTTTTTTATTTTCTTTTTATCGAAAAGATATTTACCAAATAAACCGCCACCAATACCGTAATCAATTACAGTTTTATTAGTGAAATCATATTTATTAACAAAATTATTTTCCCACGATTTTTGCAATTGTTTAATATCACCTAAATGCCCAGATATATCAATATGCGAAAATGTTTCATCGCATTTTTCCCAAAAGTCTTTATGTTTATCCATTGTTACGTTTTGCTTTTAAAAAAAATATACCTTGATGTTGCTGAATTAATTCATACCCATTACCGCTTAAAAACGCTAAAACATCATACCCATTATCAAGATTCATCCAGTAATGAGTTTCAATTATTATTTTATTGAACTTTGTTTTTATTTCATTTATATTATTCTTTAAGAAATCAAATTCAAAACCCTCAATATCGCAATGTAAAGTATTAAATTTTAAATTATGTTTTTTCTCAAGATCACTAATAGTTGTCGTTTTTGTTTTAATAATATTACTACTTTTAGAATATAAACCAGAACCTAAAACAAAAGGGTTTACATGAAATTCTACAATATCTGTGTTATTGTTACTAACAATTGTATTTTCTAATATAAAATCAACATTGTTTATTTTTTTATGGTTGTTAATAATATTATTTAAATTAGTGTTTGGTTCAACAGTTACTAAATTCTTAACTATCTTAGCCATTATACATGACACAATACCTAAACAACCACCTAATTCTAAAACAACGTCATTATTATCATAATATTTAATAGCAAAATCACTCTCAACTCTTTCGTAATCACCCATCAATATTCTGTCTTTAATCGTTTCAACTTTAGACGCTGTTCTTTGTTCGTGAATTGACTTTGGTAATTCAACTAAAACCCCTTTATAATTTGTTTTAAATATTTCCATTTTATTTCCTTAATGATTTTTGTTTTTCTAATTCTTTACCAAACACCACTCTTGGTGCCATTGGGAGTGATAAGGCTTTTTCAATATCACGAATACCTTTAACTAGTTTAAATAAACCAGATGGTTCAATTGATGATGCTTGATCGGAACCCCACATACCCCTATCTAGTGTGATATGTCGTTCAATCCAAGTAACACCCATTGGAATGGTAGCAAATGTTGTTACAAGACCGTATTCGTGACCGCTATAACCAATTTCTTTAGCTGGGTACCAGCTTTTAAGCCAGTTAATATAGTTTAAATTTAATTCATCAACGGGGCATGGGTAAGTTGAATTGGTGTGCATGATAACGTCAGGTGAACATGAGTCAATACACTGTCTAATTTCATTTTCAGTACTCATGCCAGTTGATATAATAAACGTATTAGAATTTACCATAGCATATTCACACAACTTTAAATCGGTGATTAATGCTGATGGTATTTTCATTGTACCATCATACATTTTAGTTTCTTTTGATATCTCCCTCATAAAATCAACTGAATCCATATCCCAAACAGATACAAACCAATTGATACCTAACTCATAACAGAATCTATCAATTTCTAAATATTGTTCTTTAGTAAACTCAGTCTTCCATTTGTAATCAATATAAGTCATTTCACCCCATGGTGTTTGTCTTATTTTTAATTTTTGATCATCAGGTACACATACATCAGGATTTCTTTTTTGAAATTTTACGTAGTCACAACCAGCAGCTCTTGCTACCATTATCAACTCTTTTGCGATATTAATATCACCGTTATGGTTGATGCCTATTTCAGCTATAATTTTTACTTTACCCATATTTTAATACCTATATTTATTTTTTATTTCATCAATTATTTGATTGTGACCATACCCATCTAAAATCATGTTATAAACATCATTAATAATTTCAGAATGATAAAATTTAATTTCTGTGTTATTTTTTATTAAATTGTTTAAAGCTAAAATAGCGTAAGTTATATCACACTCAATTGAATGTGGTTTTTTATCGTCAATGTATGGGTTAACAAATTTACTATCACCAAATTGCTTAAATGAACCATCACTATTTTTAACATTAAATAAATTATAACCAATAATATTGATTTTTTTAATTTCCATGAATGATGATAAAAATAACATAACAATACCAGATGTTGGGGTGTTTATTTTTTTATTGTTTACCCGACTAAGCAACATTTGTTTAAAAATTATAGATCTATCCATTATAAAATAAAACGGATCTAAATTATTAGCTATAGCACCTTTTGATTTTACAAGATTGTTATATACGTTTGTAGTTAATAACCAATTAGTTTTTGGTTTAAACAAATCAGCGTTAATTTCTTGAGCTAATTTAGCTTCATTTGTTGAACATAAATAAAAATCAACATCACAAACTTTACTAAATTTATACCCCCAATTGGCTGACATATTTTTACCATTTTTAACTTCTGGTAGGAGTTCTCTGAGCTCATCTAATCTAATACCAGATGATATAACATTTAACTCTTCGTGTTCCACACCAATAACCCCCTTACATTTATTATAAGAATTTAACCAGAATTTTTCAATTTCAGTGTAGCTTTTTTCAAAATCTTTTTGTTTTATTTGCCAAGGCTTCTCACCAACATAATGTATTATCTTTATATTTTTATCGTATTTTTTTAATAATTCTTTTTTAGAATCATTAAAACACCTCTTTAATAAATTATAATTTGCGTTTATAAACAAAACCTCATATCTTTTAAGATAATAATTAAGTATGCTTTGATCTAAAAATGTGATATCAGGTATTTTATCAAATTCTGAAAAAATATTCATAACATGATCACTTTTTTGGTTAAATTCTTTGTCAACTAATAGAAAACCACCATTTAATTTTAATTGACTGTTTGAGTCATTGGCTAATTTTATTTGATTAGTAGTTATATAATCTGAAGTGTCATTAGTTACAACAATATCCGACTTAGCTAAAAAAAGCTCTTTAATATCATTAATAACTAACGTATCAGCGTCTAAGTATAATATCTTATCATATCCTGTAATATTAAATGTTTCTATTGTTAGGATAGACGCTGTAAATCTGTGGAAAGCTGGGTTTACACGATTTTTAAATTCTTTTATAACGTACAGATAATCTTTAGTAGTTTCTATTTTTCTAAAAATAATGTTAGAATATAGCTTTGATATTTTATTAATGTTTTTATTAGATAAAAAAGAAAAATCATCATTATACATAATAATAATGTCACCATCAAACCATCTGTTATGTTCTAGGAATGACGTAACGAACACATAAAAATATTCAGCAAAAGAATCATTTAATATTGTTGTTACAGCGTATGTACTTGGTAAAGAATTACTTTTTAATTCAAAACTACAATTGATTTGCGTTGTATTAAGTATTTTATTTACCTCTTTTTTGTAAGTTACTTCATCTTTACTTTTAAAGGTTTTTTTATCTGGTTGAACTCCTTTATCAAAGGAACTAATTACCTGTTTTTTACCCATTAAATTTATTGTTGGTTTTTGCGGTTCGCCAATTTTACTTTTCAAACTTTTTTTACCTGGCAATGTAATCTCAGTAGCATCTTCAATTTTTAACTGAGCGTCAATAACCATTTTTTTCGGTTTATCGACACCAATAACTCTTTTACCTTTATTTCTTACAAAAATACCCATTAATTAAAATATTATAGTTTCAAAATCTTCATCAGTATCAACATCTGTAACATCACCTATAGGATAATACACAGTATTTTTATTATATAAATTACCATTTAAATTAAATAATTCAAAGATTTCAAATATACTAATAAAATGTGATATTTCAAAAACTTTTGGATAATCTTGTCTTCGGTAAAGATTATGCTCAACTAATTGAGTTCCAGTATAATTTTTACCTTCAAACATATATAAATATGGGTGGGTACCTTTTATAATTTTTTTACATAATAAACTTTTAGCTTGATTTTCCACCATAAATGACATCGCTTTTATGATGTCATCCCAAGTTCTTTCTGGGTATGTTAAGTATAACATAACACACATATCATCATTAGTTAACAAACCCCTATTAACTAAATCTATAATAACATCCTTTGTGGATGTTTCATCCAAAGCCAATAAAGGGTCTCTAAAAACATAATTTATATCAAGTGATTTACACTTATCAATAATAACCTCATCGTCTGTGGTTACAATAACAGAGTTTAAGAATTCATATGGTATACTTTTGATCGTATATTCGAACAATTTCCTATTTTTAAACGGTAACCCTTTTGAATTACGTCTGGCTGGTATGATGTATTTTATCATTGGTAAATATTATTTTCTAAGTTTAACGACACAAAAGGGTTTATTGAAACCACATTGGCATCATAATGTCTTTTAATTTCATTTTTTACAATTACAGTTTGGGATTCAATGACTTTTAACCAAGATTTATACTGCTTCCAGTCTTGCCATGGGGTATCTTTTATGCTGTTATAATAACCTTTAAACGTCATTTCACTGTTTATGGTACCACAATCATGCCCTACTAATATAATATTCTTAGCGCCCATATATGCTGCAATGTGAATGGCTGATGTTATGGTTGAGAAGCTAACCACTATTTTATCTGTACCAAATACAGATGTGTCTATTTGCGTGTGACCATTATCGAGATGTTCAAAATAATATAAATTATCATGCTCTATTTTATTTATATTTAATTTACCATCACCAGAATTAAGATTACCGCTGTCATATTTAGAAACAATAACAATTGAATCGGTATCTAAACTATCTTTAATAAATTTAGTTTCTTTCCTAACTAAATAATCGCACCAAATTTTTTTATAAGCTTGATTAACACCTATTAATATTTTACCATCAAAAAAACTATCGTCAATAAAATCTATTGATTTACCAGATGCGATTATGTATATATCCTCACCTTTGTGTTTATCTTTTAATTCAGTTATAAGTTTCACTTTAATTTAATTGGTAAATTGTTTTTATATTTATCCTCAAATAATTTTTTATTTTCTTCCCAATATTGGTTAGTATGCCCAACAGACATGTGAGTTATTAAGATATCGGTAATCACACCAACTTTAACACCATCTAAATGGTTTGGGAAACAGAATGATAAGTCGTAGAAATGAAAACCTTTAAAACTCTCATCAAATGAATGTTTTATTTTTGTTCTATCGACAGCAAAAAGCACACCATCTAAAACGATCATTTCTTTAATTAAATTACCTTGTGGTTTTGAGAACATACTAGTCCATTTTTTTATACCATCACTATGGTTAACTATACCATGCATAGATTCTCTAATCGCCCACCATTGTCCACTAATTAAATTATTAGTTCCAGCTAATCCTATGATACCATATTCTGGGTTTCTTTTAAAATGTTTGAATAATTTTTTGCCCCAATATTTTGTCTCAAAAATTAAATCATCATGACAAAAAACAATAATATCATGTTTTGCAACAGATAAAGCATCGTTGTATATTTCAGTTAAAGATTTGTCACCATTATTTTCATAAACTAGAACTTCCATATTAGGTGAAGCACATGTAGATTTTACATGTTCAAAATAATCAGGATCTATTTTCCTTGTTGAATATACAACTGTTATATTTATATCGTTATTACTCATATCCATTATTTTATTAGTAAATCTTTTAAAACCATATTACCAACTGACTTTACATTAGCCTCATTTATATCACTAGCACCAATTGTTTTTTGTATTATAAGTTGATCTATTGTTGAGTATAATCTTAAATCTATTTC
>Ga0247723_1002178_pt1 | contig 10687 bp, 3 predicted proteins | sample MSEWelMarce5H_FC_FD_189079 | JGI IMG/M metagenome (GOLD analysis project Ga0247723, IMG submission 189079) | Subsurface sediment microbial communities from gas well in West Virginia, United States - MSEEL Well Study Marcellus 5H_FC | ecosystem: Environmental > Terrestrial > Deep subsurface > Rock...
GTAGAAGTAGTGAATGACATCAAGCATATCTGAAGCAGTAAGTGCCGCTGATGGCGCGGCGCGTGGAAACACTAAGACAATAAAAGAGCTAAGAGAAGAACTCCAACAGCTTGCTTTTGCAGCTGAGAGTGCTGCTTTAGCGGAACAAGACGCCGCGCTAGGGCTGGAAAAAGCAAGAGAGACTCTTGCTAGAGTTCAAAATTTGCCACCAGACAATAGGGCCAGACGTGAAGCCGAGCTAGCATACCAACAAGCCGAGCTAAAATATCGTCAGGCTAAGGATAAAAATAAGGATACTCAGGACGAGTTAAACAATCCTAAAAAGAGTGGTAGCGCCGCGGCCGACCCTTTTGCAAAACTAACCGAAAGTCAAAAGGTTTTTGCTAAATACTTAGTATCAGTGAAAGGTCAGTTTAAAGAACTAAACGAGGCATCCGCTAAAGGATTTCTACCTGCGCTTCAGGCTCAGATGGAGAATATGTTTAGGTCTGGTTATTTTGACATGCTTGTTAAGGGATACGAGGATGTCGGTAGAGGTTTAGGCAAGGCTTCCGAAGAGCTAGGTAACTCGATATTCAGTCCTAAGGCAAAAGACAATCTAGCTTCTCTTTTTGAATCAACAGGTAGAAATGCAGGTACGTTCGGGCGCGTACTAGGCAATGTTTTCCGTACCATTCTTACGGTGCTTAAGGCTGCAGACCCGCTGCTAAGCAGGTTCTTACTATTCCTAGACAATAAGACTGCTGCAAATGCATCTAAGCTAGAAAAAAACTTTTCAGGCATATCAGCATTCTTTAAAGAAGCCGGGAAAGCCGCGGCAGACTTTGGTGCTGTTTTTGGTAATATTTTTGCTGGCCTTAGTGGAATGATTAAAGCGAACATGGGCCCCGGTAGTGGCGGTCGCATGATGCTTGATTCGTTAAGAGAATCTACAAACTGGATGCGTCAGCTTAACACAGCCGCTGGTCAGTTTTCGGCAGCTAATTACTTTAAATCCACTGCCGAGACCACTATGTCAATTCTTAGGACTTTTGCTGGACTTGGCAGAATTCTTAAGGACCTCGGCACAATGCCAGAAACCAAAGAATTCTGGGATATTCTACGAAGTGGCCAGGATTCTTTAGAAAAGATTTTACGTGCCTCGGTTGAAACCGGACCGGGATTGGCAAGATTACTTGTAAGTATTACAGAGATTCTTGCCGCATTTACAGACTCTGAGCAGGTAAACGCATACTTTAATGTTTTGAATAGTATCGTTGGAGTGTTTACTGAGATTTTTGATGCTTTGCAGCCTGTTATGAAAGTCATAGGTCCCGTAGTTGGAGGCATCGGCGCATTAATTACTGCTACCCTTCTTTTCAAAAAAGTTGCCTTAATTACCTACGGATTAGTCCTAGTTCCTATGAAAGCCTACGCGGCTATTCAAGGTTTCATTATGGCTAAGCAAATTATTAAACAGGGTCTAGACGCTAAAGAGCAAGCCGACGCAATTAAAAAATCCCTAGCTAACGCTGCGGTCACCACAAGCTATGGCGTTATGGGTATCGCCGCGGATGCTACGGGAACCAAGGCTGCACTCATGTGGGCAAAAATTGGTGGACCAATCACTCTAATCCTTGCCGGTCTTGTTGCGGTGGCTGCAGCAGCCGTAGCAATTGGCGCTGCCATGGCCGAGGCTGTTGAGCAGGCAGAGTTGCGTGCCCTTAAAGACACTTCAGATGTTTTAAGTCAGACCTCTAAAAATGGTATTGACGCAGCGGACTCGATGAAAATTTGGGGAGCTTCCGTAAAAGCTGCTACAGATGATTTTGGTAACGCTTCTGAGTATCAGAAAGCGCTAGGTAGAAGTATAAAAACTACTATACAAGCATTGCAAGAGTATGAAGCACGTCAAAATAGTAGCTCGGATTCTTCAAGCCGTTTCTTTAAAAATGGTACCGAGGCATTAGAAAAGTTTATTACTAAAGCCGACGCGGGGACTGCAGGGTTTATACGTGAATCTCAAAACGTAGCTAATGACGCTAAACAAGCACTAACAGCTTTAAATAAAAGTTTTGCTGATTTAGCAAAAGGCAACATAGTCCAAACATTAGGTGTATTTAGGCAGTTTGCTGATGTAAACAAGCTCTCTCGCGGTGAGGTAACCAGTCTTATAAAGGTTGATAAGGCATTTCAAACCGAGTTGATAAAGCACGCTGATGCAATTGGGCTTGTAGTTAAAGACCAGCAAGGTCTTGTAGATGTTAGTAAATTGACAGAAATTGCCCTAGGCGATGGGGCGTACTCAGCTAGGTTGGCAAAACTAGAGTTTGACAGACTGTCAAACATAGTCAAAGAAGCTGCCGCATCATTTATTGACATTGAAGGTGCTATATCTAAAAACACTACAACTCTAAAAGATGGAAATGTAAAATTTAATCTTTCTGGCTATACTAAAGACCTAGGGAAGCAGGTTGCTGCTCAGAAAAAATGGGCCGAAAATATGGTCAAGCTCCGCAAGGCGTTCGGCGCTGAGGGGTCTCAGATGTATGAGGACCTACTCAGACAAGGTAAAAACGCAGCCGGGTTAGTGCAATCTCTAGCTGATGGTGGCAAAAATGTCATTAAAGACTACATTGACGACAGTAAAGCAATGGCCGATGAGCTTCGCACAGCGAAAGTTGCTCTAATTGCATTCTCTGATAGTAGGGCTCTACTAAATGCTCTATCAACTAGAGGCAGCTCCATGAGAGTCATCGAGCAAGCTGACGTATTGATAAGAAAGTATGGAGATATTTCCAAAGCTGCCGCTGAACTAGGGGTGACTGATAAAGAAATTATTGACGCGGCTAAAAGACTAAATCTTGACGTACAGGGTGCTGCTTCCGAGGTTAACATTAAGGCAGCATGGGAGAGCGGGACTCTAGACCAGCTGAAGAGGGGCTTTGAAGGCGAGATGGGAACCTTTAATATTAAGGTTGCTCCAGCTAAAAAAGACGGTGGAATTATCGGCACTACTTTTAACGCCAAAGGAACTCTAGGCCCTAGGTTGGCTGATGGTGGTCGCATATTCGGTCCTGGTGGCCCTCGTCAAGACAAGATTCAAGCATGGCTTTCAAACGGCGAGTATGTTGTTAATGCTGCGTCTACCGCCAAGAACCTTGCTGTGCTAGAGGCTATTAACTCAGGTAAGTCAGTCATGGGTGGAAACGTCAACGTTACCGTAAACGCGGCTCCCGGTATGAGCGAGCAGGACGTGGCAAACCTAGTAGCGAACCGTCTAACCTACGAATTGCAGAAGGGGTTCACTAGCTAATGGCAGAAGAGCTTCAGTTAAATCAAGACCAAGAAAACAAAGCGGTAAATCTTAGCCTTTCTAAGGTGCCTTACCCGCACCTAACTGGAATGGTTTTGTCTAGTGATATCCGCATCAACGGTCTTACACTAAACACTATTGACGAGAATGGCATCGTCTGGGTCTGTACCGACATCGACGGCTGGTGGAATCTTGCTAATCCAGAGGTACCTGACATTGCTCGCGGCCTCGATGATGGCTCCTACGGAGTACGTGGGCGCTGGACCGCACGCTCTTTAAACCTAGTTGGTTCTATTCTTGTACCAAATGCTACATATACGGCAGCCGCCAGGCAGCAGCTAATGCAAGCAGTAAACCTAGTATACGAAGGCGGATGGTTGGAAGTAGACGAAGTTCCGACAAAAGCTGCTTTTGTATACCTAGCTGGTCAACCTATGATGAGTGCGGTTAACCGCCGAGGTCGAATTGACTTCTCTATCCCGCTACGTGCCCCGGACCCAATCAAGTATGAGTGGACAACCAATCTGGCTAACGATGGCTATAAAACTGTAACTCTAACTTCGGGCTCAGCGTCTCTACCAAACGCTGGAAATGCTCCAGTGGCAGCTGTTTTTGAGCTAACAGGTCCTATGACAGCCCCCATTGTCATAAGCAATACGGACGCGAGTTCGGTAACTAAATCACTAAGAATTGTAACTACTCTCCGTGCAAATGGATTTACTGGCTCTAGCACTCTAACCAATAAGCAGTGCTCTGCCGGTACCGCCACCCTAAGCTTTGTTGCTGCTCATGGGTTCTACGTAGGGGACAGGATTACAGTGACTAACGTCGCTGATTTCAATAAGTCAAATGTTGCAATTACTGCGGTAACCTCGACTACAATCAGCTACCTAAATCCGCTGGTAAACATCTCTTCGGTGGTGGTCTCTTCCAGCGTAGCTACCGTAACCACGTCGAGCTCGCACGGGCTATCAGCTGGTGCAACTATTTATATTAAAGATTGCGTAAATCCGCTTATGGACGGTGCGTACACCGCAACATCAGCTAGTGGTAGCACCATAGTATTCGCTAAAAGCCTGCCTAACCAGACACTAGCTGCTGGCGGTACGGTTTCAAAGCAGATTGCCAGTGCGGCTCAAACTTCCGGAACTATCACTCTTCAGGGTAATGACACCATGAAAATTGACACCTACAACGGAACCGTACTATTCAATAACGCTCCGGACTACTCTCGCTCAACGCTAAGTACTACGGTTGACTGGATTAAACTCCAGCCCGGAAGTAACGCTATGACTCTGGTAAAGAGTGGTGGAGCAGGAACCGCTACGGTCAAATACCGCCCTGGCTGGATAGGGTAAAATAGTCTTATAAAGACGACCGGACTGAGGATGTAATGGCTGACAGCAATATTGTTCCTGTAAATAGTAGTAACGCTCCGCGTTACCGCTATTACACTGTGGACATCGTCAGCAACACCGTAATCGGTGAAATCCCCTTTGAAGACGTTACTTACCAGCGAGCACTAAAGCAGCCAGGCACGTTTGATGGAAAAATCACAATTTCCTCCCAGACAAAGGACCTAGACCTATATAACGCAACTCTGCCGGGTAAGACAGCTATCTATGTAGTTCGCGATACTACAGCCGTCTGGGGTGGCATCATCTGGGGGCGCACGTACGACCTGATGGGGCGCAGTCTTACGGTTTCAGCGAGCGAGTTTACGAGCTACCTCAGCAAGCGTTTTATTTGGAAACCTTACTCATCCAGCTTTACTGCGGACCTATTTAAGCCGCTAAAAAATGGCGCTACATTGGTGGTAGTTAAAAATCAAATTTTAAAAGAGCCAATTCGATTAACAGATGATTTTGGCAATAAGACTAAAGTAGAAGTAACGTTTGTTCCTGCCACGCTCAGGAAGTACAGCGGGTTCTATGAAGTGGTCGGCATAAATTCAACTCCGGTGGCTGGCGAGGAAGACCCTAAAAACACAACGTTCTACGTTAATATCCCTACGCTTCCAGTTCCTTCCGAAGGTGTCTACAATAACGTAGGTATCACTATTCGCACGGACACTTACGACTATCTAAAAGACTTACTTTCAAATGTTTTTGAAGATTTTATTTATTTGGATTTTCCTAATGAAATCATTGAGCCGGGAGTTACTAAGGTTGTAGAGCCTTACAGCATGCAGATGACCCGCATCAACAACGACTACGGTGTTGCAACTATCGTCTGCGAAGGGGAGCATGACCTTGTGCGGGGGCAACGAGTAGAGATAGCCAACCTTCATAAGTTTTTAGACGGAGTACAAACCGTATTAGATACTCCGACACCAAAGTCTTTTAGGTTTAATGTAATAAATCCTGTAGACCCCCAGGATAAGACCACAAGAATATATCTTGACAACAGTCTTGCTAATACTATTCTTACCGGTCCGCTAGTACTAAAAACTGAAATTACTGCTCGCGAGCAACGCGAATTCCGTCGAGAATCAGTCACCCACCTTCAGCGTGTTGCCGGAGTTGTGACCTTGACGCTATACTCCCCGCACCAGTTTGAGGTCGGACAAAAAGTAGTTGCTCAGTTTGTAAATAAAAAACCAGTAATGTTCCCTGTTTACAACTCGTCTACTAAGAAAACTGTAACCACTAACACGCTGATGCCTACTGGTGGCCAGCCTATGGTAATCACTGCTGCAACAGAAAACACCATCTCGTACATCGACCCGAAGTACGTGGAGACAAAATATAATATTGCTTTTACAAAGCTCAATACTAATGACTTACCTAATAACTACGTTCAGTCTTCAGAACCTAGAACTATATTGAGGGTGTATCCTAAAAACTCTCACGGATTCAACATTAATGACCGAGTTACCGTAGTGGGGGTTGACGATTTTAACTGGGAATACCCTAGATACGATGGAAACTTTAGACTATTTGAAGTCGACCCTGGGATACCTCGTGTAGTCAAAAAGTATCAGGTTGCTTCTAAGACAATTAACGGTGTGTCAACTAACGTGCTTAGGGTTCACTTAGATAGCGACCCGAGCTGCCGCCAGTCAGACGTATTTTTACTAGAAGGTTTTACCAATAACGCCTCCCTAAACGGCGAGTATGTTGCTCTAGGTCCGGCGGTGCCCGAGGGTGGCCTCTGGGTTGTAGAGGCTGACGATGGCGGTGACTTGGTTGCGCTTACAACTCTGACTGAAAACCCTACATTCTCTATAAATGGAAGCACTTGGGTTGAGTATCTGCCTACACAAAGCGAGCTTAGGTCGAACCTTAAACGCGAACCGGGAACAGAGTTTCCTTTTATATTTATGTCATATACTCCGGCTAAGGGTAAAACCCCGAACCAAGTCACTCTAACTACTGGCGTAAAGCATGGTTTAGTTCTCGGGGATAATATTATTTTGACCTTCGGGTCTGGGGGAGCTGACCAAGACGTTTATGGTGGAGCCGTAAAAGTTAGCGCAATAAATAGTGAATTTAAGTTTACATATAGCATCTCTACAACTAAAAAAGATTCTAAAGGTGTTGCAGTAAAAATACCTACAACTGCTTTTTCTCAAGAAAAAACTGGAAATGTATTCCGCGCAAAGACTACGCTTGTGTCTCCAGCCTCTGCATACCCCGAGGTGCGAATTCGCTCGATTGGAACTAGTTTAAGTGGCACTATAAACACTGCTTATGTAGACGCACCAAACCATGGGTTTTCAGAAGGTGACAAAGTAAGCCTGGCGCTTGACCACGGATATCACCGTGACCTTACTAATAAGGGTCAGCCGGTGGAGATTCTTAAGGTCCCCAATCAAAACACTTTTACTTATGCCACAGACATCACAAAACGTGATAAAAAGCAGTTTGATGTCATTGGTGTTGACTATGATGCTGATTTTGTTTACTACACCATTAAAGGCTACGCAATCGAGGTTAACCAGCCAGAGTTTAAAGCTAACGTCACGAGTATGGTTGCCGCTGGGCAGAACAGCTTTGGAGGGTCTTTAAATAGAATTACTGCCACGCTAGACGCTAACATTTTCGGGAATGTTAGACAGGGAACTGGTGCTCAAATTCAGTTCTACAACATGCCCAATGCTGAAGTTCGCACTGTAACTCCGCCAAACTTAGTAGAAGGCGTCTACGAAATGTCGTATGACGGATACTACACGTTAACAATCACAACTGCTGACCCTCATGGGCTTGACCCCAACTGGGACGTTGAAACTACTGTAACTCTGTCAAAGGGACCAACATTTTTAAATTATCCGTTCAATACTGATAAAGTTGGTGGACTGGATATCAACTCTCTGTATGTCAGCCCATTAAAGGTAAGCCGAATTATCAATGCCCTATCTTTCACGGTTCTGTATTCTATGGGCTCCACTAAAACATCGGCAAACGCTTGGGTCGCTAAAAATCTAGGAGCTGCACCACCAACTCCTAGTCCGGAGAGCCCAAGGCTAGCGGGCCTAAGCTATAATGCCACTACCAGACTGATGACTTTAGATATGTCGTCAAACTCTTTCCACTATCTCAGCAATAACGACATTGGTTCTTTGATATCTATTTCTGGTTTTGATGCCACTGTATCAGCGGTAAATAACTCTACCGGAGCTACTCTGAACACAGCTTTTATAAACGGCAGCTGGAGAGTTAGCAGTATACCTAGCATTAACTCTGTAGTTGTCTCTGTTCCATCAGGACCGACCACAAGTTTTTCTGTGTACAATATTAACGGCCTCGCTGGGTCGCCTAACACAATAATTAACGCCAAAATATCAAGTCTCTCCTATTCGGTGTCTCCGGCAAAAAGAGCCAGTCTTACACTTCTAGCACCCCTATCATCTACTCCTACTGCAGTCACTACAGCAACTATTAGTGGAACTGCAAGTTCCGCTACATCTCCTGGTCAGCTAAACCTCACACCGCCAGGAACTGTAAGGTCACTTGCAGCACTGCCAGGAACCTACTCAATAAATACTCCGTACAGCACATCTTCAATAAATGTTTCTGTCGACCTGGGCAACACCGCTTTCCAAGCGTTTGGAACTGCTGTATCTAATGGCACTATTTCGGTCAATTTCAACAGCGGCGTGGCAGCCGGAGTTACTGTTCCAACAATAACCACCGCACCTAATCCTCTTGGTGTTGATAACATCCCAATCACAATCACCTATAAAACAAGAACCTTGCCTGTAGAGGGAGCGTTTGACCTTAGGCCATTTAACTATACGGCGGGAAATACTTGGTCAATACTTGGCGAGTTAGATTCTGTTACGCCGAATCAAGTATCAGTCGGTACAACATCAATAAACACTACTTTTAACGTTACCGGACTAGCGAGTAAAGTTCCTAAACCATACTTGCGCGTTCCCCCTAGCACTTGGCTTGACATTGTAACTGGAGCACCATACATTGAGCCAGGCTCTAAAATAAATATTTTTGGCATGCAGGGTAGATATTCTGTGTTTGACGACTTAAACATAGAGGTTCTAGAGTGGACTCCTTCAAGTTTTGTTGGCGGCATCCCTACTGCAATTATTAAAGTAAGAAATACATACTATTTAAAGAGCGTTGCACCAATACTGCAAATGCCATATGATGAGCAGTTGCCGCCGCCTACCACGGCGTTGCCAGCTGGAGCTTCCGTGAGCGTAGTTACCATTCTTCCAGGTACAGCGTACTTAAACCCAGCTACATCTAGTGACCGCTCTAAAGAAATTACTCGCGTCTTTAGAGCAAGCAATGGCACGACAGCAACCATAACGTCAGCTAATCATGGTTTTAATGTTGGTGATTTTATATACGTAACCGTATTTGGTACAGAATATGCTGCGTTTAGCCAGGCTAGGCAAAAAGTTGTAATCACTGCAGTAACCGAGAATACTATTACATACGAATTGCAAAAGAATACAAAAATTAAATCGTATTCCGGTATGAAGCCCTGGGAAGGCTACTTAGTAGGCACTGCCCTAGATAAGGGCGTCAACCAGCTCAGATTTGCAGGGACTGGTGCGCACAACATTTGCTACGGAGATTTATTTACAGTTTCTAATCTTTCGGCTCTGATTAATGGCACGGACATTGATGCAATTGCTTGCGGACCATCTAGCATAACTATTAACTCTTACGAAAATACTGACTATTCAAACAGGACTAGCACCACTGGAACGGTAACAGTTACGTACTATGCTCCGGTCGACGCAGAAGTTGGAGGCTATATTATAGAAGCCCCGTCGATGGCTAGGGAGCCAGTAGTTCTTGTTAGGAGCTATGGAGAATACCCAGGCAATGCGTCTATTGGTGGTATTAGCTTCTCTACAAATAAGTACAGCTCTAAGTCTCTAACCAACAGCCCTCTGCCTGGTAGTCAGCTGGCTTCTGTTGCAGATATTCTACAGAAGTACACGGATACCATTGAAGGCTTTGAGTACAGGATTGACGTTAAGCTGACTGAAATTTCTCCGGGCGTTAGAAAATTTGAAAGAATCTTTGTCCTGATTCCTATCTACCCAGAGAGCTTGACTCAGTATCTGGCTACGCTGCCTGGAGGAAAACTAGCTAAGGGCCAGGTTGCGCACCCTGTGGCATTTGGCGCAGATAAAATTGTTTTTGAATATCCGGGAAATACTTCAAACGTGTCACTCGCTGAAAATGCCGAAAACTCTGCAACTCGTATGTTTGTTGTTGGAAACAATAACAGGGCTGCTTCTGGCGTTGAGACGCCGTATGCTGCAGCCGCAGATATCAAACTACTCTCTGATGGTTGGCCTCTACTTGACGCTAAGCAGACTCAGGAGTGGCCAATTAAGCCATCGCCTTATGCAAATCTTGATAAACTGGACAACTACGACGATGAAACAGGCTTCTATAGAGTTGCTGAAAGATTCCTTGCCGAGTCAAAACCTCCGGTAGGTGACTTCATTATTTCTGTTAATGGCTCGCTAAATCCTGTAATTGGCTCGTACAACCCTGGAGACTGGTGCTCAGTAATCATTAATGATGAGTTTGTAAAAACTCGTTTGAACAGCGTTCTAGAGCCTAGAAAAGATGTCTTGGTTCGTAAGATTGACTCAATTTCAGTCTCGGTTCCGAACAACCCGGCATTCCCGGAGCAGATTAATTTGCAACTAACAACTAACTGGCAGGTAGACGAAATTGGCAAGTAGAAGAGTACTACGAAATAGAAATTTCGGGTCCTATGTAGCAGCCCTAAATCAGGATATTTCGCTACTAAGTACCAGACCTAACGCTTCATCTATTGCTGGCAACGTTGTTGGTAGTTCTGCTCTAGATTCAAACATTAGCCTAGACAACAACACGCTTCAAAGCAGCAATTATGTCCCGGGCTACTACGGCTGGAAGATTGACAGTAACGGTCTAGCTG
>Ga0247723_1002179_pt1 | contig 10685 bp, 7 predicted proteins | sample MSEWelMarce5H_FC_FD_189079 | JGI IMG/M metagenome (GOLD analysis project Ga0247723, IMG submission 189079) | Subsurface sediment microbial communities from gas well in West Virginia, United States - MSEEL Well Study Marcellus 5H_FC | ecosystem: Environmental > Terrestrial > Deep subsurface > Rock...
GACAACACAAACAAATTCATCTTCAAATACAAAAGTGTTTGTTGATGAAAGTAATTTCAACAACATAATTACACCAACTGGAAATACAGCGTTAGGCACATTCACTCCATTTGGTTCTACATGGAGTAATTATTTTGATGGCACCGGTGATTATTTAAGTGTTGCATCAAATAGTTCTTTTGCTGTGGCAACTAGTGATTTTACTATTGAATTTTGGGCATATTGGACTACAGCACCCACTTCCACTATTCCTGGAAATGTTTTTTATGCTGCCTCATATGGCACAACTGGCACAACCGCACATCTAACTGTTTATATAACTAATACTTCTATTCAACTTTCAAGATATAACACGGCAGCCGACCTTAGTGCATCATCCACAGAAACTACAGGGTCTTGGAATCACTATGCAATAACTAGAAATAATGGTACAGCATATATTTTTAAAAACGGTTTTTTATTAAATTCTGGATCAGTAAATACATCTTATACTCAAGCTGGTATAACTATAGGTGGACAATCTGCTCAGGGCCATACCGGTGGATATATTTCAAATTTTAGGTTTATTAATGGAACTGCACTATACACCTCACAATTTACACCAAGTACCACATCATTAACAGCAATAGCAAATACAGCACTATTAACATGTCAAAGTAATAAATTTGTTGATAATAGCACTGCTAATAGTGGCGTTGGTTTTACTATTACTAGAACTGGTGATACGTATATATCTAAACTTAGTCCATTCAGTAATATTGTTGATAGTGTACCAGTAAATTATTCTGCAAATACTTATGGTAGTAGTATTTTCTTTGATACTTATGTGGCCGCTTCTGTAGATTATTTAAGTGTTTCTGGTATACCAATATCAACTACGGGTCAATTTACACTTGAAGTATGGATATATGTCTTACAGGTCAATAATGCAGATAACCAAATTATATACTCTCAATACACATCAGCTGATGCTAATAGATGGACCCTTAATATATCTACTGCTAATAAATTAGTGGTATCACATCCATCTGTCTCTGTTACTGGAGCAACAACAATAGTACCATATCAGTGGAACCATGTTGCAGTAACTAGAGATGCAAATAACACACTTAGATTATTTTTAAATGGTGCAATTGATGCATCATCAGCAAGTTATACATATTCAATACAACAATCCGCACCAAGGGTTGGATATTTCAATAATACACCAAACGATTATTTCAATGGATATATGAGTAGTTTTAGAGTGGTTAATGGCCAAGCGTTGTACACCACAGCATTTGTACCTTCTAATCAACCATTACCAACAACAGCAAACACTAGATTATTACTTGCAAGTACAGTAAGTCCATCAGTAACAGATGCAACAGGAAACCACAATATTGAAACTTTTGGTACTGCAAGACAAGTGGCCAACAATTCACCATACTATGATACATACAGTGCATACTTTGATGGCACTGGAGATTATTTGACCATTACAAGTAATGCTGCGCTTGCTGTTGGCACCGCAGACTTTACTATTGAATGTTGGGTCTATCCACAAACTACTACGCAATTTACTGTATTATTTTTAACAGGTACTTTCCAATTATTTGTACTTAATGGTGCTCTATATTGGAATGACGGTACACAAACTTCTGGAGGTACAATAGTATTAAATACTTGGCAGCATATTGCAGTTAGTCGGTCTGGTACTGCTCTTAGAGGATTTGTTAACGGTTTTCAAATTATAACAACTACCAGTAGCGTAACACTAACACAAGGAACTAATTATATTGGATATAACGGTTCCGGTGTTGGCCAAGGTTTTATATCAAATTTAAGACTGAACAAAGGCACTGCACTCTATACCGGAAATTTCACACCAAGTACCACATCATTAACAGCAATAGCAAATACAGCACTATTAACATGTCAATCAAATAGATTCATTGACAACTCAAACAATGCGCTTACTATTACCAAAACAGGTGATGTAAAGGTATCCACTTTACAACCTTTTGTGGCCAACAATACATCAAGATTTTCATCTGTGTATTTCCCAGCCAAAACAGATTATCTTGCTATAAGACCACAGGAAAATATTATAATATTCCCAAGTGATTTCACATTTGAATGTTGGGTGTATCCAACGCTTACGACAACAACGACTTGGGGTATTTGGGATTCTAGAAATACTGCTGGAAGTGCTAATCCAATGGTATTCACATTAGACCCATTAGCGTCTGCTGTTGCTGGTTCATATAGAATGTCATATTACAATGGAACAAAATATTATGGAACAACAACAGTTTTATGGAATCAATGGACACATGTGGCTTGGGTTCGTAGTGGTACAACAATGACTTTCTATGTCAATGGTGTTGCAGGCGGAACAGCAACAATTTCTGGTACACAAACAGGGACTGCAACTGGAGGCCCAATATACATTGGTTCAAAAGATAACGCATCAGCAGGTTACGGTACCAATGGTTATATTGCAGATTTAAGAATCACAAACGGTTATGCAAGAACAATAACTATACCGACAACTCCATACGATATCAAATAAATAGTATGAAAGGGTTATAACTAATGTCAACACAAGTACCTCCATCAAGATTAGATTCAACAAAAGATTTTTCTTCTTTGATACCCTCTGCATTTGCAAAGGCTAATGCAGCATTTACCCAAGCAAATAATGCCACGGATACATGGGATGAATCAACAACTTCATGGGTTGAATATAAAGATATATAATTAACAGTGTAAAAAAAATGACAACAAGAATCAAAACAAATAATATAGATTCAACAACATTATCCTCAATAAGTGCGAGTGGTACCGGAGGAATAAAGGTTACATCTATAACTTATCCTGGTGGTGTATTTGCCGGTTCGCCAGCAGGTGGAGAAACCATTACAGTAACAGGTTCAGGATTTGCTAATGGTGCAAACGTTTTTGTAAATACAACTCGTTGTAATACCACATTTGTAAATACAACAAACCTAACATTTACAACCGCAGCAGTAAGTGCTGGTTCATATAATTTATTTGTTTACAATACTGACGGCGGATTTGGTATGATACCAAATGGTATAACATTTAGTGTTGCGCCAACTTGGACAACTGATGCGGGCAGTATAGGAAGTGCATCCACCGGAGCAACCGGTCTTAGTTTTTTAGTAGCTGCAACAAGCAGTACTGCTGTTACATACTCGGTTAAAGCCGGTAGTAGTTTACCAACTGGATTAAGTTTAAATAGTAGTACAGGTGCAATAACAGGTAGTGTTCCTAATGTAGGTAGTTTAACTGTATATAATTTTACATTAACAGCAACTAATGCTAACGGCCAAGGTACAGACAGAGCATTTAGTATTACTGTGGTGGTTTCATTAGAATCACTTGATTATGCAATGGTTGCAGGTGGTGGAGCAGGTTCATCTTCAGGTAACATTGGTGGTGGCGGCGGTGGTGCAGGAGGACTTGTAACTGGCACAATGAATGTAACTTCAGGTATAACTTATACAGTTACTGTTGGTGCAGGTGGAACAGGTCCAAATAATAATGGATCAAATACAGTCATTTCAGGATCAGGAATGACCACAAAAACCGCTATAGGTGGTGGAACTGGTGGACTTTATAATGGTGCATACATTAATGCAACAAATGGTGGTAGTGGTGGTGGTGCTGCGTGGAACGGTGCAAACATGACCACTTATGGAAATGCTTTGCAACCTAGTAGTCCAACTGGTGGATTTGGTAACCGTGGCGGCATTGCAGACTCTGGTTCAGGTATATATACAACAGGCGGTGGTGGCGGTGGTGCTGGTGGCGCAGGTGTCGATACAGTTGCAAATAGTAATGCTGGTGGACTAGGCGGTCCAGGTAAATTATTGACTATTACTGCTGCATTTGAAGGTACAGCAAACATCGTTTCATCAAACGTATTAACTATTTCTGCTGTAACAACTGGAGAAATTCAAGTAGGTACACAAGTTACTGGCACAGGAATTCCAGCAGGTGCTTATATTACTGCATTAGGCACAGGCACAGGTGGTTTAGGCACATATACAATGAACGTAGCTGCAACTTCAACTACTACCGGTGTAGCAATTACAAGTTCAGGCAGATATTTAGCCGGCGGTGGTGGCGGCACTACTTACAATAGTAGTCCTCTTTATATTGGTTTTGGTGGTGCAGGTGGCGGCGGCAGTGGCGGAGCTGACGGACGAATTTCATCTTTAGCACCAATTGCTGGCGCAACCAATACAGGTGGCGGTGGCGGTGGCAAAGGATACGCTGCAGGTTCTAGTGCTGGTAGCGGTGGTTCTGGAGTAGTATTACTCAGTTATCCAAGTTCATATCCAGCAGCAAATGCAACTACTGGCAGTCCAAGCGTATTAGTTTCGGGTGGCCTAAGAGTATATAAATTCACATCATCAGGCAGTATAACATTCTAACATTTAACGGAGAGATAAAAGATGGCACATTTTGCACAAATTGATGAAAATAATATTGTAACACAAGTTCTGGTGATAGAACAAGATGTAGTTGATACAGGTTTATTTGGTGAACCAAGGTCTTTTATACAAACGAGTTACAATACATATGGAGGTGTACATAAATTAGGTGGTACACCATTAAGAAAGAATTATGCTGGTATAGGATTTACTTTCGATGCTATACGTGATGCTTTTATACCACCAAAGCCATACAATAGTTGGATTTTGAATGAAGATACATGTTTATGGAATGCACCAGTTGCAATGCCTACAGATGACAAGCGTTATACTTGGGATGAAGAAACTCTTTCATGGACCGAATTTACGGTATAAAAAATGACAACAAGAATCAAAACAAATAATATAGATTCAACAACACTGGCTTCAATAAGTGCTAGCGGTGGTGGAGGAATAAAAGTTTCAGCAGTAGTTCTTTTGGGTGCCGCAACAGCTGTTGATACTGGTGGAGGTAGTGTTATAACTCTAACGGGTTCAGGATTTGCTAATGGTGCAAATGTGTTTGTAGACACAACAATTTGTAGTAATACCACATTTGTAAATTCAACCAGTTTGTTGGTTACAACACCAGCAAAAAGTTCCGGTTCATATAATTTATTTGTTTATAACACTGATGGTAGTATTGGTGTGGTACCAAATGGCATAACATATAGTGCTCCTCCTGTTTGGTCAACTGCTGCGGGTAGTATAGGGTCTGCTGGCAGTAACACATCCGGTGTCAGTTTATCAGTAACTGCAACAGGCGATGCACCGTTATCATATGCTGTAACAAGCGGTTCTTTACCAAGTGGATTAAGTTTAAATAGTAGTACAGGTGCAATCACTGGTACTGCACCAACTGTTGAAAGTGCAACCACATATAACTTTACAATTACTGTAACAGACGGACAAAATCAATCTGTAGCACGAGCATTTAGCATTGATGTAGTGTTGGCACCATCAACATTACAATTTATAGTTGTTGGTGGCGGAGGTTCAGGTGGCGGATACGCCGCATCAGGCGGCGGTGGTGCTGGTGGTTATCGTTCATCAATTACAGGTGAAGCTTCTGGCCGAGGTACAAGCGCTGAAACTGCTATAACAAATAACAATTTAGGTTCATCATATACAATTACAATTGGTGCAGGTGGTGCAAGTGTTAGTGGTGAAGAAGTTACTGGTTTTAAAGGTTCAAATACATCTATTTCTGGTGCTGGCATAACCACAATTATGTCACTTGGTGGCGGTGCTGGTGGACCAAACAGTAGTGGTGCATCTCCTCGCCGTTATGATACAGAAGGTGCCGGTAACGGTGGTTGTGGCGGTGGTGCTGCACAAATCATGGGTAATCCGGTCGTGCAAGGTTTAGGAACTGCCGGACAAGGATATGATTGCGGTACAAATGATAGTAATAGTCCTGGTTCAGGTGGCGGTGGCGGCGGTGGCCAAGGCGGCGCAGCATCTATTATGGGCTTCGGTGGTATTGGTGTCAAAAGTAATGCAACAATTGCTTTTGGTGGGACGGGATCATTAACCAGTGGCAACGGCGTTTTAACTATAACCGGAGTTAATACTGGAGTAATTAATGTTGGTACACAAGTTACTGGCACAGGAATTGTTCCAGGCGCTTATATAGTTGCATTAGGTTCAGGTTTGGGTGGTGTAGGTACATACCACATGAATACAAACTCTACAGGCACAGGTACAGGCGTAGCAATTACTAGCACAGGTAGATACTATGCTGGCGGCGGAGCAGGATGTACAGCCGGATACGGTGGCGCAGGTGGTGGAGGTTCACAACCAGGACAGACAGGTAATATTACTAACGCTAGATTAGATGGATTCAATAATACTGGCGGTGGTGGCGGCGGCCAAAATCCTTCAGGTGCAGGTGGATCAGGCGTAGTAATTATTCGACATATTGCTGGAATTACAGCAACATGTAGTGGTAATCCGTCTGTGACAACCTCAGGTGGTTACACAGTATATGTATTCACTAGCTCCGGAACTATGGCATTCTAATTCAGTTGTTACAAAAACAGAAGCATAAATATCCCTATAGGGGGATATAATGGCGAAAACAATCATAACAAGAACGGCATTCAAAGATTATTGCCTGCGTAGACTAGGGTTTCCAGTAATTGAAATCAACGTTGATGATGACCAGGTAGAAGACCGTATTGATGATGCGCTTCAATATTGGCAAGACTACCACTTTGATGGCCTACAAAAAGTATATTACATTAAAAAAATTGACCAAACAGATGTTAATAATAGGTACTTGAATATATCTGAGGCCAAAGATTCATCAAACAATGCATTACAGATTGCTGGTATAACCAGAATATTTCCTATTTCCGACTCACTATCTCAGGTCAATATGTTTGATTTGAGGTATCAACTACGTTTAAATGAATTATATGATTTCACCTCAGCATCATACATCAACTATACGATGACATTGCAACATTTACGTATGTTAGAACAACTATTCTCTGGTGAAGTTCCTATCAGATTTCAAAGACATATGCAAAGACTTTATATTGATTGGGCTTGGGGACATGGACAGGCACCAGTGGGTACCACAGTCATTGCAGAATGTTATGCAGTGATTGATCCAGAAGTATATACGCAGGCTTGGAACGACCGTTGGTTGAAAGAGTATGCAACAGCACTCATCAAGCGTTCATGGGGCAACAACCTTAAAAAGTTTAGTGGCATTCAATTACCTGGCGGCGTCATGTTAAATGGTGACAAGATTTATGAAGAAGCCAAAGCAGAAATTGATGCACTACATTCAGAAATTGGTGACAAATACGGTGCACCACTAGAAATGTTCATGAACTAATATGGCAACCAGCGTCTACTTTAATAACTACAACTCTCTTGCTGAACAGAGAGTAATAGAAGACTTGATTGTTGAATCAATTAAGATTATGGGTTTTGACGCCTACTATTTACCTATCGAAAACGAAACTGATAGAGACATTCTTTATGGTGAAGATCCAATTAAGAAATTTAGTTCAGCATTTCCAATTGAATTCTACCTATCGAGTTCAATGGAGTATGGTGGTGAAAGAGAATTCTTTTCCAAATTTGGTCTTGAGATTAAAAACAATATCAATATCATATTGTCAAAGCGATCTTTCTCTCAAAGAGTACCACAAGATAGATTTAATAGACCTCGTGAAGGTGATTTGGTCTATGTACCATTCTTAAATGGCACTGGTGAATTGTTTGAGATTAAATTCACCAATCAAACTAAAGACTTCTTTATGTTAGGCCGCAAGATTCCTTATTTCTATGAATTAGAATTAGAGAAATTCAAGTACTCACAAGAAGTTATTGACACTGGTGTGGAAGATATTGATGATGTGATGATTCAATCAAGTTACACAATAGATTTGAACACTGGTGCTGGCACAGGAACATATGAGCCTAGAGAAATAGTATTTCAATCCACTGATCGCACACAAGCAAACGCATCTGTGGTTGCAATAGTACAGGAATGGAACACAGTTGATGACATATTAAAAGTAACAAATGTTGCTGGTGAGTTTGTTGCAAATATTGCAATCATTGGTGCAACAAGTAATGCTCAATACTATCTATCATCATACGATCCATTAAAAGATAGTACAAGAAATGAATCATATGATAACGAATATTTGTTTGATAATGCAAATAATATTATAGATTTCACAGAAACTAATCCGTTTGGAAAAATATAATGTCAACATATAATCGTGTCATCAGAAAATTAGTTGTTGGATTTGGTAATCTTTTTGACAACATAACGTTATACAGATTTAAACCTGACCTTACAGAATCTGAAAGATTCGTTGTTCCTATTGCATATGCATCTAAAGAACGTTATGTTATGCGTTTGGAAGAAGATTTAAACTTGGATAAAAAAGTTCAAATAACTTTACCAAGAATGTCATTTGAAATGGCAGGACTTTCTTATGATTCCAACAGAAAACAAAATACAAATATTAAAAATTTTAAAGGAACAAATTCGGCCACTGGAGTTATTGCACAATACAATCCTGTGCCTTATAATTTTGATTTTAATTTATACATTTATGTAAGAAACATTGAAGATGGCACACAAATTATTGAACACATTTTACCATATTTTACACCAGATTATACAATTAAATTAAATTTAATTCCTGAAATGGGCATCGTTAAAGAAGTGCCTGTGGTTTTAAACTCAACATCACATGAAATAACATATGAAGGTGGTAGAGATAATGAAACCAGAATGATTATTTGGACATTAAACTTTACAGTCAAAGGCTTTGTATTTGGTAAAACTGCCGACACAGGTGTTATCAATCGTGCATTTGTTTCTATATACAACTTAATTACCGATGAAGATGTTGTTGAATTTAATTTGAATTTGAATTCTGGCTTTGGTACATACAAAGTTGGTGAAACAGTGTATCAAGGATATACATCAGATGATACGACAGCAACAGGAATTGTTGTTCAATTTACAGACAATCTACTCAGATTAAAAGCATTAACAGGAAACTTTGTATCCGATAAACCTATATACGGTATTAATACTTTGGCAAACTATAATTTCACTTCTTATAACTTGAACCCATTGAAATTTGTTGAGGTGGATGCTGTTGGTAGAGTTTCTACAGATATTGACTTTATGACTGTCGATAAAGTTGACGCTAAGGTCGACAACACACTAAATGAAGTCTTGACAATTAACAAGGCCGCAAACCAATAAACATCAAATGAGAGAAATAAATGGCTAAACAAACAATCAATATTGGTATTAGAGCAAATGATGGCAAAGGTGATACACTAAGAGCCGCATTTGTCAAATCAAATGACAACTTTACTGAGTTGTATACCAACGTTTCTAATAATTCCAATACTGCAAACTCATTATCATCAACCAATGCTGCTTTAGCACAAGGTGCTTTTAATAAAGCAAATTCAGTATTTTTAGGTGATATCAGTTTCACAAATACTTTAATGTATAGCAACACAAAAGTGGAGATTGGTAATGATCGCCACAATGAAAAAGTTTGGGGTTTATTGTATGGTCGATTGTCAAATCAAACAGCCAATACATATGGCCACAGTGTTGCATACGATTCGGCAAATAACATATATGTTGCACTAACAACACAAAATGAAACGACAGGTTTTCCACAATCAACAATTGTAAAATTTGATACAACAGGTGAAATATTCTGGACACGTTCTGTGCCGGCAAACACTTCATATGGTAGTTATTCTGAGTCATTAGACATTGATGCAAACAACAATGTTTATTTACTGACAAATATTCCAAATACATTTTCAACTTTAGTTACCAAATTTAACTATCTTGGCCAAAATGTTTGGAGTTCGATGGTAGAAGATGCAGTAGGCTCTGTAGACATTACTGTTGATGACCAAGGATTTCCTTATTTTGTAGGCGAACATAATTTGTTAACTGGCCTTGATATAACCGGCGAACTTTATTTCACAAAATTTACCTCAGATTTACCATCAACAAATGCATTTTGTTGTTTAGCACTACCAAATGAATATGGTGTTTTAGTTGGTTCTGCAAACGGTAAAGTACATAAGTTTGATACAGAAGGTGTATACCTTTGGACAAACAATGTTGCTGCGAATGGTAACACAATTATAAGTTTAACTTCTGACACATCAAATAATTGGTATGCAGCATCAAATACAAACATCTATAAATTTAGATCCAATAATCAGTTGATATGGGAAAAAACGATAACTGGTATCACAACACCAAAAATCAATTGGATTAAACATAAAAATGATTATTTGTATGTCAATGGTGCAACAGTAGATGCAAACAATCAGACAGCATTTATTACATATAAACTTGATGCAAATGGTGAATTAATTTGGGCTAGGTCTTTAGAAATCGCAAGTGCAAATCAAACAATTAGATTTGGCCACAGACAACTAGATGTTTCTGGTGACTACCTTGTTGGTATTGGGTATTCAAAACCATCAACTAGTGCAAACACACTTGCAACTGTTTATCAATTGCCTGTAGATGGTTCTCTATCAGGAACATATCTTGGTGCAAATGGTAGTTCTTGGGGTGATTTTACATATGTTGGTATACCCGAAGCAAACACTGCAACAAGTACAACTGTTGGTACCGGTAATACAACTGTAACGATTGCTGAGAATACAGAT
>Ga0247723_1002180_pt1 | contig 10680 bp, 14 predicted proteins | sample MSEWelMarce5H_FC_FD_189079 | JGI IMG/M metagenome (GOLD analysis project Ga0247723, IMG submission 189079) | Subsurface sediment microbial communities from gas well in West Virginia, United States - MSEEL Well Study Marcellus 5H_FC | ecosystem: Environmental > Terrestrial > Deep subsurface >...
TCTCTACACCTTCGTCTTCGTACAAGAGCACTCCTGAAGTTTATGGCGCAGCTCCAGGAAGTCGTCCTCTAGTAACAAAACATAGTTCTCTTCATTAAGATGAAAACCAAGGACAGGCATTCGACCATCAAGAATTGCTTCTGTGACAATCTTTTCTAGAACCGCAGCCTTTACGGATACGGAAGCTTTGCCAGTCCACTTATGCTCTACGAGCAAATCTTTAGACCTGACATCACCTTTTCGACTCCAAAATGCTCCGCTGGCTGCTGTTCGCTGACCATCAATAGCTTTTGCAAGTCTATCCTCGTGCTTCCTTGATTCTTTTTGTCCTTTACTCTTCATCGTCAGGTTCTACTACGTACTTAGAACCAGCTTTGACAGTTTCAAGAACATCCTTCTCCAGTGTCTCTCGGAGGTCAATCTCCTCCTTGATAGAGCTAACCATAGCATCTGCGCCCTGCCACTGCCGTTCCGCATATCGGTAGTAAGCACCTGCTCGGACAATAACCTTGTTAATAATGCCAAGGGCCACAATTTCTTTAGCAAAGTCATACTCTCCGGGGGCTACGGTGCCGCCATCAGCAAAGTAGAAGTCGATGTAGCCAACCTGTGACGGTGGGGCCGACTTGTTCTTAATAGTTCGGGCTTTGATGGTCTGTCCAACACGGCGCTTAGAGTCACCGCTACCGACCTCAATCCAGTCATCTCGTTTAATCTCTACGCGGGTAAAGTAACTGTAGTTCTTTCCTTTACCGCCAGGGGTAGTTCTAGGGTCACCGTACATAACACCTACACGGTCACGCCATTGATTAATCATAATGCCGATAAATGGACGCTCTATATCAATAAGGCTTCGCTTTGAAGCAAGCCCTACCTTGCGGAAAAACTTGTTAGTTAGGAGCGCTCCTCGTCCGACTGTGTACTCGTCCATTTCTTTCTCATCTTCCGCTCCTGGAACAAGAGCAGGGAGTGAGTCAATAACAATGCAATCAGCACCCTTGCTTTCAACGACTTGAATAACCGCTTCATAAGCTTCCTCCATGATATTTGTAGATATAACAAACACGCGGTTAATGTCTACACCGCATAACTCTGCGTAAGAAGGAACCCACTGTTCTGCAGCAACCCATACAGTTGTAAACTCTGGGTCTTTCTTTTGATTAGCAGCAATAGTTTTAAGTGCAATAGCAGTTTTACCGTTGGACTCTTCGCCAACAATTTCATGCCACTGATTAGTTGGCCATCCGCCACCTAGAGCAACGTCTAATGCAAGTGAGCCTGTTGTTACACGACCAATTAGGTCGTCTCGTATGTCTGTACCAATTACTACTGTTTCTGGCCCAAACTTTTTATTTAACTTAGCAATTACTTTTAATAGTTCTGGATTCATTGTTGACTTGGTCATTACTCAAGCTTACCAATAATTGTGGTTGGGTTCCAACCGCCAGTTTCTACCTGCACAGCGGCTTGAACAGGGCCTGTTGGTTGTGGGCCACTTACTATGCCCTTACCCATTCCTGAACCGCTTTGCTGAATTGGATAACCGCAATCGTAACAACGTGCTCTACCGCCACCAGCAGAAGAGTAATTACCGCTTCCACAACCCGGGCAGTTGTTAGATGCAACTGGGGGCGTGTACTGAGGCTGTTGTGGTTGCTGTGGTTGTTGATACACGGGCTGTTGCGGGGGTTGAGTTGCCGCGGGTCTCGGTGCTGGGGCAGCTCCTAATTTATTAGCCCACCAATTACTACTCATCTTTATCCTCCTTGTTTGCTCCGTAAATTGATAAAAAGTCGTAAGACTTGTTTAAAAACCCTAACTCAAGTGCTGCGGAAAAAGCCGCAACCAATGCTGCAAATGATACCTGTTGGTACAGGCCTTCCATTAAATCTGGGTCGATGTCAGAGACATCTTCTGTCTCTATGTCTTGTAGTTGAATAGTACTTATCGCTTTAGCGTTAATTGCAGCAATCATTTCAAAGAAAGGAAGGAGGCCGACTATCTCGTCTACACGGGTCTCGCTCTCACCCATCTCATACTCTTCACCCTCTTTACTTACAGGCATCAAATCAAAAGCCCGAAATAAGTCGTTAGGCTCTTCAATGCCTAAGTCGTAGCAGTACCATCTAATTAAAGTGCTAAGCGGAATCTGATTGCTATATACCTGAGGTGATTCGTCCTTCTTCCAGAACTTCCAACTCATTTAGCTTCTCCCCAGCGCTGTACTGTGGTGATATCCGCAATTAGTGGGACGTTTAGAATGTCGATGCCTTCCATTGCAGTTCTAATGGCGTCCTCAGTTTCCTTAACAAGATGGTCTGGGCACAGCGTAACTAGTTCGTCGTGAACGGTCAATATAAGCTTAGATTCTTTAGGTAGTAGCCCATGCGCCCGAACCATAGCCAGTTTAATAATATCGGCGGCTGAACCTTGGATTCTTGTATTGAAAGCTTGACGCTCAGCTCCAGCTCTAATCATGCGGTCATTTGAGTTAATCTCAGGAAGATAACGCTTACGCCCTAAAATCGTGTACACATAGGCAGGGTTACTAGCTCGAGTAACGGCTAAAACCTTTAGACGGTATTTGTTCACAGAAGAGAACGTCTTGGAGAAGTTTGTTAATAAATCCTTAGCCTCGGTTACCGAACACCCAATAGAGCGAGCAATCTTGTCTGGCCCTACACCGTAAGCCATTGACAGCACAAGGACTTTGCCAGCCTTTCGGTCAACGCCCATCGTGTCTCCAACTGTGGTGTAGATGTCCTTACCCTCTAGGTAGTTAGACATCATAATTGGGTCCTCAGACATAGACGCAATAACTCGAGGCTCAATCTGAGAGTAGTCAGCAACAACTAACTTGTACCCCTCTGGTGCGTAAAATAAATTACGAATAGATTTTCCGTGAACCGTGTGAGGGGCAGGTACGTTTTGAAGATTAGGGTTACGACTTGAGAAACGACCTGTCTCAGCACCGTGTTGAATAAAGTCACAGTGGATTCGCCCATTAATAAGCAGACTGTCTTTATGCTCAGTCTTTGACTTTCCACCAGTAGTTCTTGTTACGTCTCCGCCTAGGTATGGCACTACATATGTAGTAAGTAACTTGTTTAAGTCTGAGTAAATAAGCAACGCGGTAACTAGCGCGTCTTTATCTCGGTAAGGCTCTAACGCCTCTGCTGCAACAGAGTAGTCTTCATAAGTTAACTCTTTGCCTTCTTTGTCACGCGTATTTCCACGCAGAGTAAGCACCTTAGGAGTTAGCCCCCTGCCACCCTCTGACTTTGGTCCGTACAACAAGTACTGCTTCTCTTGATTAGAGTTCATATTAAACTGACGACCGGCAGCAATAAACACATCTGCCTTAGCCTTTTCAATATCCTCTACAAGTTTCTCGTGCAGTTCTCCTAAAACAACCATATCAATTGGAGCACCAGTAAGTTTCATAGAGCATAGGACGTTTAGTACATCCATCTCTAACTTCATTACCTTTTGTAACTTGCTCTCGGTAAGGCGTGGGTCTAGGTTCTTCCACAGTAGAAACGTGTACTTTGCGTCAAGGTATGCGTACTTAGCAACTTCACTGAAGGCGTGCTTCTCAACCTCTTTACCTACGCCTTTAACCATGTGATAGCCAAACTCACGGGCTAAAGAATCGGCTAGGCCTACCTTGTTCTTGTTCTTGTTATCTAAAATAAAAGAACCAATCATCGTGTCAAAGTACGGACCTACTGGGTACTGATTGCCGTAGTACTTTGCTACAGAAGTTAAATCAAAAAGTAAATTGTGACCCACCTTTAGAATGTTAGGGTCAAACATAATTGGCTCTAAAGCCTTAAAGACATCTGCTGGAAATAACTGTTGTGGCGCATCGCCAAAAACGTAAGTTGCTTTTTTAGCATCTCGTGAATAGTCACTAGGTCTGGCAGGGAGCCCCTTTTCTACTCGCTTTTCTCCCTGACCAGTTAGTGGGTAAACCACATCTAGTAACTCTCCGTGAGGATGTCCCATTGGGATAACGTCTGCTCTTCCGTGTGTGGCTAACGTAATCCACAAAACCTCATTTATTGGAGTATCACCGCGACGGTCACCTACAGTTTCGACGTCGTACGCAAAAGCGTCAACCTTTGAGTAGTGGTCAACTAATTCCTGTAATTGTTCTTTAGTCGTAATGATATTCATGCGTATCCCCTTTAAGGGTCTAAGGACTGGGGACTCCAGAAAGGGGGTTAAAGAAAGCCCCCAGCCCTTAGACAGCTAGTTTGCTTAAGCTAACAATGAGTTGGCAATTTCGTCCAACTCTGCCCATGAATGAGTTTTAATATCATCCTTGGTATAACACACCATTTGTGCGATTGCTGCTTCAGCGGCTGCTTCATCAATGCCCCAGTCCTCTTGGAGGTCTCGGCCCTTGATAGCGTTTAGGTGATAAACAGTTTGCTGCATCTTGCCTGTACGACTAAGTGCCCAGAAGTTTTTATTCAATGGGCCCTGAGGCGAGAAGTGTGCAGCGTGTAGTGTCTTGTAAAGACGAGGAGTTGCAATCATCATCTGACGTTGCGGTCCTCCTGGAGCGCTGAGATTTACGACGGTAAACGCACGCTTATCTTCAGGCTTGCTGTTGAGTTTGGTGCAAAGTGGGTCATTAGCACCAAGAGAAATGTAAGAACGACGACCAACAGTTTTCTGCTGTAGGAAGTGTTGCTTGTATGTTGCGAAGGGACCATCTGGGTCAAGGAACTTAATAACTTGGAAATCTTCTCCAAGCTTTAGTTCGACTGGGAAATCTCCTGCTGCGCCTGTTAGCTTTTCAGCGGCTTCCCAACCTGATTGAACTGCTGTTGATGAAGCCGCAACTGGGCGGTCTTCAATTACAAACGCTTCAACTTCTGAAACGTATTCGTCTGCATTTGGAACTCGATTGATTGACATATATTTCCTTTGTTTTAGTTGTTTTCTGTTTCCGTTGCTCGGATTTCATCCCAAGCCTCGGCTATCTCAGTTATGAGGTGCCGGTTAGTAGACCATTCTATACGCTTTGCCGTAAGTACGCCAGCCTTATTAAATAGTTCTACCGTTACCTCAATCATTGGTCTTGTGTACAAGCGCTTACCTTGTACCTCCTTACCGTTCTTGTCAACTGTTGACGCCAATCGGTAAGGAGATGTAGGTAGGTAGCCTTCGCTCATCCATGCACGTAATGTAATGATAGGGCGACCTAAAGCGTTTGCTAACGCCCCAAGAGTAAACATCTCCACGCTAGTTCCGTTGGGCAGTGTTTTAATGACTGGTTTAGAGTCCCACTCAACTTGTACTTTTTGTGGTTTTACATCCTCGCGGCGTTTGCGTTTACTGCCTGGATAAAAGTTATCCAAGTCAGCAAAAGTAGATTCGATGAAGTCTTCGGCCATATTAAACTATAAAAGCGTAAATGACCTTAGCAGGGAACATTGAATCGATGTCCTCTTCTGTGAGTTCACCTCGGTAAAACGAAGCCATAATTTCTGCTTCGTCTAATGTAGGAACCATCTTGACACAACGTTCTGTCAAGCCTTTTTCCTCAATGATTTTTTCCGCAATATCCATATCAAGGTTCTTAATAACTTTTCGTTGATGAGTAATTTTATCAACGCCAGTTACCTTGTCATCTACGTCAAGGACGATGTGACCTTTTGAGTCAACCTCGCCGTATTCTTTAAGTAGGTCAACAAGACGAGTCTTGATTTCTTTTTGGCGGTTTGTAAGGAGATTAATTTCATCCTTAAGTGACACGTACTGTTGGACGTTACGTGTTAAATCTTCTTTGTTTAGAGACATATCCAACCCCTTTCGAGGTCAAAGATAGTCGAAGATTTATTTAGCTGTCAAGCTGGGCGAGATAATCCTCAAGGGCTTTAACTATGATGCTGGTCACAGTTACCTTCTCTAGGGCAGCCTTCTTCTGAACCGCTGTCCAGAGGTCATCTGAGACGCGGATAGTACGCGTAGGGGTCTTAGGTGCGTTAGGCATCCGACAATTATACCGAGGATAAGCGCAAGAACCCGCTTAAACTGCCTACGCTCATAGTTACCCCGCCTGCCTCATTTATGCCCTTGCCATCAATAACGGCGCTTGCAACAGCGTTTTTATGCTGCAACATCTCGTGCTGTCTAATCTCAATAGACCCAGCGACTAACAGGTCTTGCACAACAATAGTGGCCCACTTAGAAGAGGCTCTCATAATACGCCCGTTTCGTTGAGTTGCAGAACCTGCAGACCAAGGTAAATCATAATTGATAAGGAGATTAGCGGCGGGCAAATCAACACCGTAGCCACCAGCGTCGCTAGATATAAAGACGCGTATATTAGGTAAAGTGTTAAAGGCAATTTTGTTCTCCTCTTTGGTTTTAGCGTCAATTCGCCCTGAGTAAGTCTTACACATATCAGGTCCCAAAGCAGTAGAAATCTTCTCAAGCATGTCTACATAAGTAGCAAAGATAACTACCTTGTTGTCTTCGTTCTCATCTAGGAAATCTTTGACGTAGTTAATCAAAAGGTCAAACTTCTGGCTAGCGTTGACGCCCTCTAAAGCCCCGTCTTGAACTATCTCGTAGGCGTACTTAGACCCTGTTCCTGTCATCATGTCGTAGTTAGAGGCACTGGTTCTAATAAGGTCTGGGTGAGAGCAAAGCATCTTTAAGCAACCTACCTTGGCCATAATCTTTCCCCGGAGCTCATCCATCTCTCCTCCGTGCTGAGACTCAAGTCCGTAGTGAGCAAAGATATTAAAGTTAGAGCCAAACAAGTTTTGCGCTTCGTCTAAGTCACTTAACAAGTCTTGCAAGATTTTGTTGTACAGCTTGGCTGAGCTTCTATCTAAAGTAATAGTGATTGGCTCTTTGTGTATGGCGTCTGGAAGGTGTGGCGCTACGTCTGGGTCTTTCTGCGATTTACGTACACAGGCTTCTTTTAGTTTCTCGTGGAGTGTTGGCAAGTTTCTATAGCGGTCTACCCCGCCCCAGTTGTTTCGAACAATAAAAGCTTTATCAAAAATATCAAAGCGACCTAAGACTTGGTCATCAACAAATTGCATGATGCTAAACAGTTCTTCTGGTTTACCGTTTTCAATTGGAGTTCCAGTAAGCGCAAACTTAAAAGGCGCATTGGCTAAACGCTTTGTGTGCTTTGAGCGCTTAGACTTAAAAGACTTAATAGCCGTTGCTTCGTCAAGAACTACAAACCCTCTAGGAAGTTTTTTTACAAATTCCCAGTCATTTACTACTTGTTCATAGTTCATAACAATGTAGTCAACACCTGAGGTAACCCAGTTCATAGCTTCTTCATACTGCTTTTCACGCTTTGCTTTAGTTCCATCAATAACTAAAGCTTTAGAAGTACCCTCGGTAAACTTTTCAATTTGGTTAGCCCATTGGTACTTAATACTGCTTAAGCAGACAACCAGCCCCGGCTCTTTAATCTTATTCTTATCCATCAACCGCTCAATGGCAGCAATAGTAAGCACTGTCTTACCGAGGCCTAAATCATACGCCACTAAAACCTTTTGTCGTTTACACATAAGGTTAACGGCATCAGGTTGGTAAGGGAGTAGTTTTCCTTTAAACGTCATCTAAACCCATGTGGTGACAAAGCATTAATACTTCTTCCCAAAGGTCTTTGACATCACCATCGTTCTTTACAAAATGGTCTACAGGGTAATCATCCATTTGAGTCTCAGATACGTGAGCATTAACAGCGGTGACTCCTGGGCGAGTAACTCGCCATATCTTTCCTGGCATTGACCAGATAGCGGTGGCTTCGTTTTTAAAACGGACATCCGTAATAACGTAGTTTCCGCCGTAATCTAAACTTTTTAATGCCTGGTTAATCCAAAAATCTTCACCAAATACTTTACGTGCCCCAACACCAAGGTCTTGAAGCAGACGTCGCACTTGAGGTTGTTGCTTTGCTTTTTCCCACCCCTCAAGGTCAACAAGGTCCTTTAGATAACCTGAAGGACTGCACCCAACCATGGGGTTTACTTCGTAAAGAAACTCGCGGATTTTGTCAGCAAAAGCAACACGTGTGAACCCGTAGTTATCTACAAGTACTTGTGCAACTGTGTCTTTTCCTGATTGTGCGTAACCGCAAAGTCCAATAATCAAAACTCAAGTCCAATCCAGAAAAACACTAGGTCTATATCCATGTGATATTTGTCAATATTAAACCCAATGCCAAATCGCTTAAATGAGTAGCCGTAACTAAACCAAAATTTTCCAAGCTTCATCTCTTTATGCATAACCAATAGCCTTCTCTCCGTGCATCGAGTGACGTGCATTTTCTATGCCAAAAAATATCTCATCTTTGCTCATACCGCCAATATCTTTAACATCCACGTGGTCGTAGTTAAAGAACCGAACCTCGAACCCAAGGCGTGAAGACCATCCTAAAAGAGCCTTGGACGACTCTCGGCCAGACTTATCGTTGTCCATGGCGAATATGACGCTCTGAGCCCCTCTAATGAGGTTTACCTGGCTTTTAGACACTGCCGAACCGTAGGTAGAAACGCCCCCCAGAAGCCCTACAGAGCCCATACGAGCCACGTCCAGCGGAGATTCGACCACTACCATAGGCCCAGTGGTGTACTGGCCGTATCCGAACAAAGTCATGCTCTTGTTCACCCCAGTCGGGTAGTTGCGGAAGTAGCGGTTATCACCCTTCTCCTGCCACCCCCAGAGCTTTTGGTTCATAGGGTTTCGGATAGGAGTAATCCAGCAAGACTTATTTGGGTCCCAAAGAATCCCGTAATGCTGAGCCGCCATCAGGCTAATACCGCGAGAGCGCAAAGCCTCTTCTGGTGGGTCAGTGAACGCGGCAAGGTTTGCCTCAGAAATATCGTAAACCTCTTTAAACACTGGCTCTTTATTAATAGCCCTATCTAACGCCTTGCCCAAATCAACGCCAGTATCAATCCAAGCCTTGGCTGACTCATAATCAATACCTTGTACGTATTCAATAAGCGAAGTAACGCTTCCCTTAAACCCACAAGAAAAACAAATGTGAGCGCCGGTATCTGAGTTAATCCACCAAGAAGGATTGTGGTCTTCATTACCTGTACGACTTAAGTGTGCAGGGCAGTGACCATTAATTTCAAACCCGCGAATGTTGTAATACTCAATACCTAAACGGTCAAGCAAATCTTCCATATCTTCTACGGTCATAGGTCTGTCGCATCCATCTCGCGGAATCGTCCCTCAGACCACTGCCACTCAAGAGTTACTTCTGCAGGACCAGAGTTACGGCTAGCTACAACCTTTAGTAGACGAGTGTCTTCGACAGCCTCGTCTTCACGCTGTAGACCAAGAATAATATCGGCGTCTTGGAAGAACGAGGATGAGTAACCAATTGAGTCAGCAGTTACGTTGCCCTTTTTCATCTTCCAAGTAAGCACCTGAGTAGAGATAACAATTGGCTTGTTAAAGCGCTGGGCCAGTTTCTTTAAGCCACGAGTAATGTTGGTCAAAGCCTGTGGGGTATTAGCCTCACCAGACTGTTCGTCAACCATAAGGTAAACACCGTCAATAAAAACAATGTCTGGCTGAAGCGTTTGAATCTTTGCCGCAATACCTGAGACAGTTGAACCAGCAGCAGAATCTACTAACCAGAACTTGTGTTCTACGTTCTCAAGGTTTTCCAAAATCTTCTTGTACCGAGACTCTTCCTCAGAAGTAAGGGTTCCTGTAAGCAAACGCTGATGTGAGATAAGAGCACGCATAGAGTCATAGCGAGTCTCTTGTTCCATGTTGCTCATCTCAAAAGACTGAAACATAGGAACTTTCTTTTGCTCTCGGTGAATGTTCAACGCAATCTGTAGAGCAAGCGTTGACTTACCAGTCTTTGGTGGGGCAATAACAACAACTAACTGACCGTTCTGCAATCCACTAGTTGCTTTATCAATAGTAGGAAACCCTGTTGGGTATCCGCGTAAACCATTCGGTAGGTTCTTTCGCTCTTGGTAATCTTCCCAACGACGCATAGGTTCGTTAGTTAAATCAAGGTCGCTTGTACCGCTTAGGCCATCATCATCAATCTTGATAAGACCGCGTTGTAAACGAAGTAATGCTTCTTCGTGGTCAGAACGCTTGTCAATAGATTCAATAGCATCACGAAGCATGTTTACAGTTGCAAACTTACGACGTGCTTCAACTACAGCATCTAACAAATAATCAAGGCTGTCCTCCGTCTGAGTAAACTCATACGTTGGGTAGTTGTCCTTGATAATCTCAAGGCTTGGGCACTCCCCGTATTTAGAGAAGTGGTCACGGACTTTAGTCCAGACTCGCTTGTCGTCTTCATCGGCAAACCAATTAGCGTTTACATTACGCATGAACAGCGGAGTTAGGTTCTTCTCAAGAACCGCTTTACTAAGAAGCTTCTTTTCATTGTTCATTGAAGTAAGTCCATTCCCCAGCTTCCGTATCGCAACAATCTATCTGGCCTATCCATAACACCAACAACATCTGGTCTGTATGGTAACTCTGCTACTAGGTGGTCGATAGAAGAGTAGACCGTAGCATAGCGAAAGGGGTTCGTGCCAATTTTCTCTAGGTGCTCAATTAAATCGGCTAACTCTTCTTCGCTCATATCAAAAGAGATAAGCTCATAGGTGTATTCACTTCGAGTAGCCCATAAATAAATATGGCTTA
>Ga0247723_1002181_pt1 | contig 10678 bp, 9 predicted proteins | sample MSEWelMarce5H_FC_FD_189079 | JGI IMG/M metagenome (GOLD analysis project Ga0247723, IMG submission 189079) | Subsurface sediment microbial communities from gas well in West Virginia, United States - MSEEL Well Study Marcellus 5H_FC | ecosystem: Environmental > Terrestrial > Deep subsurface > Rock...
GATAGACCGCGACGATGCTGACATGGCAATTTGGGCTGCTTTGGTAGGATTGCCGTCAAATCCATTCTATCAAGTTAACGCTTTAGTATTGCTTCCCCTTGTCAGCACTGCGATTCTAAAGTGGAAGGCGTCTGACACTGTTGAGCTATCTGGGAATGCGTGCGCTACCAGTTTTGTTTGGCGTGCTGGATATTATGATATTGTTCTTGCTACAGTGCAGTTGGTTCACGGCACACAGGCAGCAATGGAAATAGGTCACGTTGTGCTAAAGCTTTATGGCGAAAGCCTTGAGGAATATATGAAGGAAATGTCTGATGCCTGATCCGGTCACTGGTATTGCTGCTGCAACTAGCATTGGCGGCTCTTTAATAAAGGGCAGCGCCGCTAAAAAAGCATCCAACATTGAGGCTGCTTCACTGCAAGCTGGCGTTGATGAAACCCGTGCGGCACGCGAAGAACTGCGGACGTTGCTGCAGCCATACACTGAGGCTGGTGGCCCTGCTCTGCAAGCGCAAATGGCGGCATTAGGTCTTGCTGGCCCTGAAGCGCAACAAGCATATGTAACTCAGCAAGAGCAGAATCCTTTATTCCAGTCTCTAGCACGGCAGCAAGAAGAAGCTATCCTCCAGAACGCTTCGGCAACTGGTGGCCTTCGTGGTGGAAATGTTCAAGGCGCACTAGCCCAGTTCCGTCCTCAATTGTTGAATCAGTTCCTTGAGCAGCAATATACCCGCTTAGGTGGCATGACACAGCTTGGTCAACGCTCTGCGGCTGGCGTTGGTGCTTCCGGCATGGATGCAGCTAGTAGCATTGCAGAGCTTCTTGGAAAGCGTGGCGAAGCACAGGCTGGCGGCGCTTTGGCTAGAGGCAAGATGTTTAGTGACATCTTAGGTAGTGCTGGCGGTGTAGCTAAGGGATTATTTTAGTGGCTAGAGACTATTCCATTGCATCTGATCCAAGACAGATATTCTTGGAATCTGTTGCGCTGCAACGTGCGGAGCAAGATCGTCGAGTAAAGCTTGAAAGACAGCAAAGCTTGAAGACGGACTTAGCTGCGCTTATGGAAAAGCCAGACACGCAATCTTTTGCTAGCTTCTATCTGAAGTACCCAGAAGCGAAAGAGCAAGTCGAAGGCTATCGCAAGATGATGGGCGAAGGCGATCAAAAAGCCATTCTTGAAGCATCGCAAACTGCCTTTATTCTCAATCGAGAAAATAGGCCGGAAGATGTGAATAAGCTATTTGATGAGCGCATTGAGGCGTTGAAGAACTCAAAGCGTCCAGACCTAGCTCAGACATTTGAACGCGCTAAGGCAACATACAACACCACCACAGACCCCAAGGCACGGGAAGCTGTGCTATCGACCATCATATACAATTATGGTGGCGGTGAAGCGCATGAGAAGATTTTTGGTACAGACGTTAAGCTGGACACTTCGATTATTAAAAACTTAGTCGCAGAAGGTTTAGAGCCTGGTTCAGATGAGTTTAAAGCAGCCTTGAAGCGTGATCGTGAAAAGATTTCTGTGAACCTTCCTAATGGTGGCTTCTTTAGCGGTACGCCTGATGAGCTTCAAGCAATCTTGGGCGGAAAGCCCATGCCAACCAATGTGCAAAAAGGGCCATTGCCCAAGCCAACCACTAAAGCAGACTTTGATAGACTGCCTATTGGCGCATCATATGAAGCCCCAGACGGCTCCATCAGAACAAAGCCAGGAGGTCAGACGGCTACTCCGTCTGGTAACTTTCAAGGGAAGTAATATAGACCCAGTTAAGGACTTGGGCGCTTTAGGATTTACTCCAACAAGCGGCTTTAGGACGAAAAGGCATCAGGCATCATTAAAGGCGCAAGGGCTTACAAAGGCAAATGTCGGCTCCCACCCTGCTGGTGACTCAATAGATTTTATACCGCCTGGTAACATGACAACGACTGAGGCAATAAGATTGGTGAAGCAAAAGTACCCTGGCGCTCGTGTTGCACCTAGCAACAAAGGCGCAATTCATATAACATATCCTGGCTGGGGAAATGCTCCAGACATTAGTGGATCACGGCGACGTTTTGGAGATTAATTGATGGCTGCTCAAGAAAATTGGTGGGATAGCTCTCCTGTTGTTGCAAAGCCTAATCAGGTGCAGCAAGTACCTGGTGGCATCTATGTGCCTCCCGCTCCTGAGAAACCAGAAAAGCCTGAAAAAGCACCAAGTGGTTTTAAATTTACTGAGGAAGGCACTCTAGAGTTTATTCCTGGCGGCCCCGCTGATCCAGAAGTTAAGCAGGATGCAAAGCCTACAGAGGCGCAAAGCAAGGTTCTGACTTTGCTAAGCCGAATTGCTGGTGGCGCAAACGACATTCAAAACGTCATCGCCACAGAGCCAGAAGCGCAGCAAGCAGGACTCCTAGAGACACTATCACGCAATGTTCTTGGTGAAGGCGTTGTTACCCGTAGTCTTGCAGGCCCAGAACGACGCACAGTTACCGACGCACAAGTTGATATTCTTGATGGTCTCCTAACGCTTGGCACTGGCGCAGCTTACAATCGTGAGCAGCTTATTGGTCAGACACTTTCGTATTTCCCGCAGTATGGCGATACACCTCAGGAAATCGAAGTCAAAAATCAACGCTTAAATCGAGCGATTGAGGCAGCGCGTCTTCAAGCTGGGCCTTTGGCTACAGAATTTGACAACGTTATTAAGCCACTGTTTCAACAAGCGGCTGCTGCTGCACCTGAAGCTGGGCCAAGAGGCGCTCCAGCATTAGAAGTAGCTCAAGGCGATCGCATAGCTACAGACCGTGACATTGAGATTGCCAGCCTTCTTCAAGGCGCGTGGCAAAGCGGTAGGTCTATTGATGAAGTTAATGCCTTAGCCATTCAGCTAGGTACTGAACCTTTGCCGCCTGAAACCATTGAAGCCCTGCGAAGCGATACTAACCGTCAAATTAGGTGGACTCCGAATCGCTCAGGCGTTCGTGAAGGTGCTGGCCCAGGTATGGGTTCAGCATTGGCGGCTGGTTCAATTCGTGGACTAACTGGAAACCTTGCTGAAGAAGCATTAGCATTGGTCGATCCTGCTGCGGCTGCGAAACTTCAAGCGGCTGGTGAATTCGCCCAACAAGAATTTCCAATCACCACAATGGCTGGTGAAGTTATTGGTGGCGCACTTTCGCCGCTTTCGCGTGTAGGCCCTGGTGGAACTATTGCGGGCGAAGCGGTGCGGGGTGGTATCTACGGTGGACTCTATGGTGCTGGTGAAGCTGCTCCAGATGCGGGCATCTTGGAACGCGCATTGCCAGCCGTTGTCGGCCTTACTGCTGGCGCAGGAACGGGTGCATTAGCGCAGCGTTTCTTGGGCGGTGGTGGAACTGCGGCTGGTGAAGTTCCTGTTGCTGGTATAACCCCAGAGGTTCCCGCTGCTGGCATGGCCGCTCCTGTTGAAGCTGCTGCTCCACCAGTTGCTGCTGTTGCGCCAGAAGAAGCTGCGGCTGAACTTGGCACTCTGATTAACAAAGCGTCTGGCACAAATGCAGCGGCAAAGAACGCTCAAATCAAGATAGCTGAACAAGCACAAATCAATCCTGAAGCAAAAGCAGCGGCAGAGCGTCTTGGCATTGATGTGCCTGCTGACGTTTTCTCTGACAACCCACAAGTGCGTGCAGCCGTTGGATTGACGCGCTCTCTTGCTGGTAGTGAAGCAGAGGCTGGATTCAGAACGGCTGTTTCTAACGCTGTCGATCAAGCAGATAACATCATGCGTGAGTTTGACGCACAGTTCGTTGAAGGCGCGATTGCTCCAGGCGTTGTATCTCAGCGCGTGAAGGATAGCTTAACAACCACCCGCAAGGAATTAAATGACCAAGCTGGTGAGATTTACAAGCGCGTTGATGCTGCTGTTCCAAAGCAAACGCCTGTGCAGCTAGATAACTTATTCACCACTCTGACGGACATTGCTGGCGAAGTTGGTCAAGAAGGCATGACTGCGCCAGAAAAGAAACTGCTGGCATTGTTCCAGACGGGCGAAGCTGGCGGCGGCGACATTACCTATGGTCGATTGATTCGTGAAAAGAATCTGATTGGCAAGGCATTGAAGCGCCAAGAATCACCCTATGGTTCAATGGACGAAGCAACGCTGAAAAGGCTGTACGCTGCCTTGGCATCTGACCAGTTAGATAACGTAAGCCGTGTTGCTGGCGAAGAAGTTCGTCGGGAACTGCGTGGCGCTAACCTTATCTACGCAAAAGAGCGTGCATTGGGTGACCGTATTGTCAATGCGTTCGGCACAGACCTTGAGGGTGGCATCGCCAACAAGATGCGATCGGCTATTACTAGCGGCGCAAAGGGTGAGGCTGGCGACTTTGCACGGCTCATGAAAACTGTGCCTGACGATCTTCGCAAGGAAGTTGTCGCAACGGCTCTTGCCTCAGTAACGCGCTCAACTCGTGGCGCTGAGAAGGGTAGCTTTGGTTTCTCAGAGTTTGCGGACATCTATCCAAAGCTTCGTGCCAACCCACAAGTATACAAGGAAATCGTGCAGGCTCTTGGCCCCAAGGCATCTGATACGCTCCGTGACTTGTATCAGGTATCAAAGCGCATCACTGATGCCCGTGCTAACGTCCTGACCACAGGCAAAGCTAATCAGGCGCTTGTTGAGTCATTGAACGCTGAAGGCATCATTGCTCGTATTATGGGTTCGACGGCAGGCAAGCGTGCTGTCGGCGGCGCTATGGGCTTTGTGCCTGGTGCTGGCTTAGTTATGCCTGAAATCATGGAAGCAATGTCAAGAGGCAATCCAGACGCAATTCGCGCTGCTGGCAAAATGTTCTCTAGCCCTGAGTTCCAAGGACTACTTAACGATGTAGCTACAAAAGGCGATGCGCCCGATCGAGCAATCAATAAGGTGTCAATGAGCAAGCCATTCCGCGATTTCATCTCAACCATCGGCGTAAAGGGTGACAAGGCTAAAGACTATCTAATGAACGTGGTAAAGTCTGCTCCAGCGGTTACCGCTCCAGTTCTCGCAACTGAAGCAGTTGGGCCAGAAGCGACTTTAGCACCGCCGACAGTAGAAATGCCACAATGACCTTTCGCTGCAACATAATTTCGGCTATAAGCCTAACGACGCAAGGGATTAAGTTCTAATGGCACTTACTCAAGTTACTGGCCCTTACCCAATATTCACCGATCTAGACGGCACGCCGCTGGATGACGGCTACCTGTATATCGGTGAGATTAACCAAGACCCTGAACAGAATCCGATTCAGGTATTTTGGGATAGCAACCTAACCATCCCAGCTACGCAGCCAATCCGCACAAGCAATGGCTACGCCTATCGTAACGGCACGCCAGCACTGTTGTATACGGCTGGCGAGTTCTCGATCACAATCCGCAACAAGCGTGAGGAGTTCGTTCTCTACAGCCCTGTAGGCTATGGCTTCGATCCTGCCGCTGTGTCTGCGTCTGTTGTCAAGAACGACTTTACAGGCGATGGCGTTGAGGTAAGCTTTGTGCTGTCGGCATCGCCAAGCACAGTCCTTGCTACCAACGTCTTTATCAATGGCGTGTATCAGGAAAAAGATAGCTACACGCTTGCTGGCAACACCATTACGTTCTCGATTGCTCCACCGCTGAATAGCAGCATTGAGATCATGACGAACGAAACGGGAATCATTAACTCAGGTAACGCTACTGCGATTAGCTACACCGCAAGCTTCGCTGGAGCAACATTACAGACTGTTCAGACCAAACTGGAACAATATGTTTCGGTCATGGACTTTGGCGCTGTTGGCGATGGTGTCACGGATGATACTGCTGCTTTCGCTGCTGCAATTGCAGCCGTAAAACGCATTTATATTCCCGAAGGCACGTATTTGGTTGATACTATCGACCTGTTAGATGTCACAGGCTACACGCTTGAAGGCGCGTCAACCACAGGCACTATCCTAAAAGGTAAAGCAACTTCTTCCATCGTTCTGAATGTTCGTGGCAGCACGCCAGGTGGACTTAACACATATAACACGTTTAAGAATTTTAAGGTTGACACTTCATTGATGGATGCCGTTGTCCCTGGCGCGGCAATAGGCATTAATTTGATTAATACGTGGGGCAACTCGTTCTATAATATTAACGTGCCAACTGTGTCTTTTCCACAACGCGCATTGTATGTTCAGCAGCACGTATACACCACCACATTTGAAAACTGCGATTTTTATGCTGGCAATGTTCCTGGCAACGCTGGCGTGATAGAAATTAACGGGTTCTTCCCTTCCATCACATACTCTGTAACAACGCTAACATTTGTTGGATGTTTGTTTGCACAATGCCTAATGAACTATGCGTCTGGCATCACGTTTTTGCAGCCAATTGCACAGGGCGATGTCAATAAGTTCCAAATGAACAATGTGTCTGGCGTCAGTATTATCGGCGGCGACATTGAAGGAACGCAGACTTATCTTGCGTTTGGAACTGGTTGCGACAATGTGGTTAGCCTCAACAACGTGCTGATTGGGTTCATTGGCACTTACAAGAGCGGAACTCTTGTAAGCGGCTACCTCATGGATCAGACCAACGACCCCTACTATTTTGTTAATAACAACGGCACTACCACTACCGCTGAAATGAACGGTGTTGTTGACGAAATTGCAACGGCTGGGTTTATCACTCGCAAGTCAATTAAAAACAGCAATGTTACATCGCAAACGGTTGATATAGACTTTGAAAATGCAAACGGAAACAGTTATGTCGGTATGTCTGACGCTGGCGATACGTATATAGATAACCGTGCATCAGGTTCCGTTGCGTTGCAGCAAGTCGGCGTTGATCGCGTTGGTGTCGATGCAGCCGGACAACTCATAATAAACACTACAACAGCAGGAACCGCAGGTGCTGTAGCTGGATATATTGTATTTAGTAATGGTGTTAACACATATAAAATTCCTTATCACGCCGTATAAAGGACGTTAAAAAATGGCCGATAAAAAGATTTCTGCTCTTACCGCTGCCAGCACTCCTCTTGCGGGCAGTGAAGTACTCCCGATTGTGCAGAGCGGCTCCACTGTCAAAGTCAGCGTTGATAACCTGACAACTGGCAAAACGGTCGCAATGAACCAAATCAATCTGCAAAACTCAACGGTTGGTTTTCCAACGCTCGGCACGGCGTCTGGCTCTTTGCGTTTGCTGGGTAGCGGCGGCGGCGGGTTTGGCCTGTTTGGTGGTCTTGACGGCGGAACAGGTCGCTCTTGGCTTCAAGCTATGCGTACAGATGGGCCTACCGCCTATGATTTGCGCCTTCAGCCTGTAGGCGGAAATGTGCGTATTGGCACTGGCGATGTAATTATAGAGACTGCTGGCAAAGGCATCGACTTCAGCGCAAACACGCACGCGGCTGGCATGACCAGCGAATTGCTGAATGACTATGAGGAAGGCACTTTCACTGCAACGCTCACCGGATCGTCAACTGCGCCGACCACGCCAGTTACTGCTACGGCTTACTACACAAAAATAGGCCGTTTAGTTACTTGTCATATTCTGTTCAGCAGTGTCGATACGACAGGAGCGTCAGGCGCTATTTTGATTACAGGCTTGCCGTTTACACCCGCTCTTATTCGTTCCGTAGGCGCGTGCAATATGGGCGGTATGGGCGCTATTGCTGCGGTTTCCATTGTTTCGTCAGGTACTACTACAATGGAAATCTGGGATGCAACTCAAGTTAATAACATTCTGATTATACCTGGTGCGGGCAAGACCGTAAACACCACGATCTCTTACCTCGTTTAAGGAAACGCAAAATGAGCCTGACAAAAGCAACATATAGCATGATTGACGGCGCTACGGTCAACGTGCTTGATTATGGCGCAGTCGGCGATGGCATCACAAACGACGCCGCAGCTATTATTGCGGCTGTCGCTTCGCTTCCAAACGGCGGTACGGTATTTTTCCCTAAAGGAACTTATATCGTTGGCCGCGCAATACCCATTGCGACAGGTATACATTATCTTGGTGAGTCGGCAGAATCCACTATCTTAAAGGCAGCGGCAACCAGCTTTGATAACATCTTAGGCTATGGCTACCCCACATTGGCGCAGCAGACGGCGCAACGCGACATCATAGTTGAAAACATCACGTTTGACGGTAACCAAGCAAACCGCACAGAAAATCAACTCCAGCTTGTTGGCACGGGCAGCGGCGTTTTTATCGACGGTGAAAGAGTTAATAGTTCTGGCGGCGGCACTGCTATATGCGCGGCGCATGATGTGCCAGTGACTTTCATTACGCTTGATCCTGCAACAGTAGTAGGGAATTTTGGGGTAGGTAATGTAGTTGTAGGCGTTACTAGCGGCGCTACACTGACCATAGCCAGCAAAGCAGCAGACGATGCCTACCAAATCAATTTGCGCGGACAAAGCCTAAAAAGTTCAGTCATTCGCAACTGCAAATTCATCAACTCGTTTTTCACTTCGCTTTCGTTATACAACAACTGCGAACGTGTTTTGGTTGATAATTGCCTGATCTACGACAACAATAAGGCTGGGACAGTCCTTCCGTCCCCTTACAACATATATATTGAGTCCTTCGCTAAAGATGTAATTATTAGTAATTGCTGGATTAACGGCGGTCTTGGCACAGGCATAACTGTGCGTGGCGGCGTGTGTCGCGGCGTCAAGATTATAAACAACAGTATTTCAAGCACTGCGAATAATGGTATTGAAGTGCAGAGCAACGCAGGGGATGTAATTTCTGACACGGTAATTTCTGGAAACAGTTTGTACGCCGCGCCCAACTCCGCCGCCGATAGCATTGTCGTGTGGGGTAATACACAGACGATTGTAGGCACTGTTATCGCCAACAACATGATCGACACGGGAACAGAGCCTATTGCTCTACGCGGAAATTTAGACGGCGTAACTGTTGTCGGCAATGTGGCTACGGACTGCACTACACCGCCCGTTGTCATACACGGCCCTGGCATAATAAATTATAGCTTTGCAGCAAATACGATTAATGACGCTACACTAGATACCGTCCCTAGCACTGGCGCAGGATTTCAATTCCCTGCGACACCTGTGCTATCCGCAAACGCTAATACGCTGGATGAATACACCGAATACACAGCCGCTTCTGCTGCGTGTAGTGGTGCTATTACAACTGCGGCAGTTTGGAAACTCACTAAAATCGGAAATGTCGTAACGCTACATTTACCCGCTGTCACAGGAACCGCATCGGCAACATCTTCTTTTAGCTTTGGAACGGCTATCCCTGCCGCATATCGCCCTCCTGCAAACGTAGCTAATTTTTCTGTCCGCATTATAAATAACGCTGGCGTTCAAGCTGCTTCAGGCATGGTTTTTGTGACTGCGGCAACTGGCGTGATTAGCGTTCAACGCGATGGCACTGGCACTAACTTCACCGCTGCTGCTGACGCGGGTATAGGTTCTGCGGTGTCTTTATCGTGGGCCGTTTAACAAGATTGCCAGACTGCATCAAATGAGTGAGACAACATGAACACTATCGACGCAACACAAGCACAACTCAACACTCATGAAGAAGTCTGTGCGTTTAGATACGAAAGCATCTGCGCCAGAATGAAGCGCCTAGAAAGCGTTGGCATTGGCGCTTGTGGAACCATCATCGTGTTGCTGATCGGCATACTAGTAAGCGTGCTGCAAAAGGGTGTTGTGTGAGCATCATCCTTGGCAGTCGTTCTTTATCGCGTCTTGATGGAGTTCATCCTGATTTAGTGCGTGTGGTAAAGAAAGCTGCTGCTATGTCAGACCTTGATTTTACTGTGCTGGAAGGTCTGCGTACCGTTGATCGTCAAAAGCAATTGGTTAAGCAAGGTGCATCAAAGACGCTAAACTCGCGCCACATTACTGGACACGCTGTTGATATTGCACCCATGATCGGCGGTAAAGTATCGTGGGACTGGCCTTTATACCATAGATTAGCTAAGATTATAAAAGCTGCTGCGGCAGATGAGAACGTCCCAATTACCTGGGGCGGCGATTGGCGAACTTTTAAGGATGGCCCACATTGGGAACTACCTTGGAAGATTTATCCTAAGGGGAAATGACATGAATAAGGAACAATTGTTTGGAATCGTTCGTACAGTGGCGGCGGCTGGCTTTGGCTATCTGGCAGGAAAAGGTCTTATCGACGGTGCAACGGTTGATGCGCTGGCTGCTGCCGTAGCTACCATTGGCGTTGCTGTTTGGTCTGTTTTCAGCAAGCAACCTGTAGCTGAGTCCGCAGAGTAATGAAGTTCCTGACGCTCTTGCTGGGTGTTCTGGACAAGCTGTTGGGAGCTTGGGCAGAGCATCGTTGGAAGCGGCAAGGGCGTCAGGAAACAATCAAAGAAATAAATGAGGCCATCAATGAGCAAATTGCACTGGGTGAAGCCGCCATTATTACTCCTGATCCTGAGCGCACTGAGCGGCTGCGCGACCGTTTCGACCGTTCCCGTAAATAGCTATTGTGCTATTGCAAAACCCATCAGTTACGATGCAACAAAAGATTCATCAGAAACTGTGGCGGAGATAGAGCTACACAACAGCGTCTTTGTATGTCTCTGTGGCGAACCACCAGATTGCCCTAAAACATGAATATTCCATCACGCATCACAGACCTAACTGGTAAAGTATTTGGTGAAATGACTGTGCTAGCGTTTGCTGGTTACAGCTCACCGAAAAA
>Ga0247723_1002182_pt1 | contig 10678 bp, 26 predicted proteins | sample MSEWelMarce5H_FC_FD_189079 | JGI IMG/M metagenome (GOLD analysis project Ga0247723, IMG submission 189079) | Subsurface sediment microbial communities from gas well in West Virginia, United States - MSEEL Well Study Marcellus 5H_FC | ecosystem: Environmental > Terrestrial > Deep subsurface >...
GCAGAAGCGAGAGCCTCAACGGCACTCACATACTGGCGAGCAACGGCAGAAAGTTGCTTAGACATATTTATTCACCCCCTTAGGTGTCTGTAGTAGGTAGTACCACTATATACCACCCGATATCAGATTTCCAAAATCACTTGACTGCGGGCAGAGCCCCGGTGGAACCGCTGATAGTTCGAGCTGCGGGGCTATGAACGTGCGCGAAAAAAAGAGGGGCAGGGTTTCCCCCACCCCCCTCGCTCTCGGACTAGCCAGTTGTGACTAGAGGTACTCAGACACCGACTTGAGAGTAGAAGCATTGACATACTCCTGCTCAGTCATCTTGAGAACACGGATTGCTTGCTTGATTTCCGTTGTCTCGCGCTCGTACCTGTGGTCGGAGTACGCCTCAGGGCACTCAGGCTCTTTTGGAAGCGTTGTCTTTGGCAACTCCATAGTGACTTGAAACTCTGCTGTCTTGCTCTTTGAGTTCCTGCCTGAACTGCTGTACCAACGGTTTTGGCTTGCTTCCGTGATAACGCCTTTGCTCTTGACGAGTTTGAGGATAGCCAAGTTGTAGGCTTCCTTTGCTTTCTCGTAGAGAGCCATTTCTTTTTCTTGATTGGTGTAACGCTGTTCGCGCTCTGCCAATGCTTTCTCTAGTGATGAAATGAGAGTACTCACTTTCACCTTGACGGATATTGACTTACTCATTATGCCCTGCCTTTCGTAGTAGTTGATTGGGGCAGTAACGACATTACAGCACCGAATATCAGATTTCCAAAATGCTTTCCCCCACCGTCATCTAAACACCGATACTTGACAAGAACCCTCGCACCTGCTAGCGCCCCAACTTTTTTGGCTGGTTGGGCGAACATATGTTCGGTGAGCCCCGCAGTGCCGTCAGCGTAGCGGGGCTGTGGGAATAAAAATGGCAGAGAGCGTGAGCCCCCTGCCTGATTTTTATTGAGTGTCAGTCTTTCCACTCCGTGACTACTGGCGTGAAGTCCATGCCCTCTCTGTAATTGTTCAGGGCGAGGCTTACATCTGTGTTGAGCGAAGCCTCTAGAGCCATGTTGGCGAAGTGTTCTGTCATGAAGTCGCTCGGAACATTGGTGTCAAAGCCTTCATCATCAGCGATACCGACTAGCACGACGTCGCCAGCAAGAACCCTGTGGAACAACAATGAAGCCATGTTGTTTGTCGGCAAGTCAATGAGCAAGCCCTCGTCATGGACATAGGCAGTAACGCCCATTTCCCAGTCGTTCACGCAGTCAAACCAGCCACCAACTAATTCGTTGATGACGGTATGCGCACCTTCACGTGGAAGGTCAATAGCGGTTACTTCACCACTTGTTTTTACAAGTACTGCTTTCATTTTTTCCCTCTTTCGTAGTAGTTGATTAGAGATTACAGGAATAAATATCAGATTTCCAAAATAATTTGGTTGTGGTTATCGGTAAGGACAACCACAACCATTTTGTTAGTGAACTAAATTACTTTCTGAAACGATTTCGAGTGGGTCAAACTTTCCTGAACCATTCACACGAACCACATAACGCAGGTGGTTATCTATACCAACAACCACGCCACTAATGAGGTTCCCGTGATTGTCACGGTATGTGACCTGCGAACCCTCGTCTTTCATAAGCACCCCTTTCGTTGAGTTACTAGTACCTTACAGGAACCGATATCAGATTTCCAAAAATACATAGCCCCGCTATCCTTGAGACAGGTTGTACAGCGGGGCTTCACAGCGGCAAAGAGATTCCGCTGCGCACTCTTTACTAGAAGTGGGTTCTGTTGCCAAGCCCCACTCGGCTCCGTTTGTTAGACAGTGATGGTTCCACCTTCCCAAATGCCTCGGGTGCGGTTTCCTACCAGTGGATACTCATAGTTGAGGTATCCAAGTGGCAAGTCCGCAGCGAAGCGAGTGGTCGTGATGACGGACGCCATGTCAATACCACAGCGCTCCAAGTCACGCACAAAGGACAGAATCAGGTGTGTGTAAACCACACGCTGACGAATCATCTGTCCATCGTGGAACTGAAGAATGCTCTTGTTCATATTCACCCCCTTTCAAAGAAGTGTGGTCCGAGCGGTTCTCGGACGCAGTAGAACCTTAGTAAACCCAATATCAGATTTCCAAAATAAAGATTGCTCGATTTAGCCCCGCAGCAGACGTTTGCAGTGGGAAAGAATAGCGGGGCTCACATGCAAGAAAAGCGACCCGAAGGTCGCTCTTCCCGAACTTGCCGACTTGCTGAACTACTTGCCACCTCGTGACTGGTAGTGCTTCACAGCCTCAATGATTGATGTGCAGTAGTTTCCGCTCTCACGCACCCAGCCGTAGTCCTCAGTCGCAATCACTGTCCACACTACGAACTTCGCATGTGGGTCGTTTGTGACTTCGCAAATTGCAATCCACGATGCGTAGACGAGACCGACCATGCGGTCTGACTTTTTCGTGAGTGCAACCACTCGTACTCCTGGTGCGATTTCATCGCCGAACTTCAACTCACTTGCTTCGGTCACCTTGATGGTATCCATGTCGTTCCCCTTTCGTGGGCTTGTTTGTCTGACAGTCATAACACTACAGCACCCGATATCAGATTTCCAAAATTGTCAGGGTAAAAATAAGCCCCGGCTTTACTCCTCGTCACCTTCATACTCGTAATCCGATGGCGAGTAGTCGTACCTATCAGGATTAGCCTTGTACTCCTCACGGTACTCCTCTGTGGTCTTGCCAGTACGACAGGCTTCCGCTTCTTGCTTCATGTCATACATGAGGTTGGTGTCAAAGTAATCGCTCATCGCATACTCCCTGTATACATTCTGTCCTGTAGGTCTGCGTGATGATAATCGCACAGCGAGACAGTGATGATGCCACTCTCGTATTGGCGTACAGTGCCACCGCATTTATCTGCAGTGTCTGCATTGGTGTTGAGTTCTCTGCATTGAGTTGTTGGTGTATTCACGATTATGCCTTTCCTTGAATTGCACTTGCCATTCTAATTGCGAACGTGACTTTCTGATTTTCTGTAAGCCTCTCGCTGTTGAGCATGGCTACAAGACGATTTATCTCCCACTCGTAACGTGACAGGCGAGTGTCAAGCATTTTCAGTGCGAAGTCATCTGATGATATTTCGTTTTCGTTTTCATCGTACATTGCTATCCCCTTTCAAGAGATTATCTGTTGATATCACTTTACAGCATGCAATATCAGATTTCCAAATTGACGAATGAGCCCCGATAATACCGGGTGGATTAGTGGCTGTTCTTGAGTGCCCTTACCATTCTCTGTATCTTTTTGGCGGCAGGACTGTCTAGTTGAGTTACGCAATAACCAAGCTCGTCTAGCTTGTCAAAAAACCCCCACCAGTCTATTCGTTCCTCGTTGGCGTACCAGTCGTCATACAGTGACTCCACTAGCTCAATGCAGGCATCAGTAATGTCGCTTGCCTCAACAATGCTCACCGACATACTCAAAAAGCCCAACTGTCTGCTCGTACACGCTCCCCAAAGTAGTGAGTGTCAATAAGGTCTTTGGCACTCCCGTTCTTTTTGATTACTTGGGAATATTTGCAGAGCTGACAACCTATCAGCGCGGTACTCCCTTTCACGGGTCTGCCCTCAATACCGCTTCCCTCACACTTTACTTTTGCTGTCATTTTATTATCCCCTTTCATTGGATACTGAATACGTTACAGCATGAGATATCAGATTTCCAAATTAGACAATGAGCCCCGGTATCCGGATAAAAGAATACCGGTAATGAGGCGGGGCTCTCAGCCAAATAGGTGGCGCAGGTTGCCCCACGCCACCTAATCGGTTGAACTAACTCCGCTGGCTATTCCTCGTAGCGAAGGTCGTAATCCTCAATGTCGTCACACCATGCGCCGAGGTGGTGAGATTCAATGATTGCCCATGCAGGCGCACTTGTCTTACCCTTCCACGACACACCTTCAGGTAATTCAATGAGTTCATCCCCACTGAAGTTTTCGTTGTAACTGTCAATTGCTTGGATACACACTGGGACCATTGACAATGGCACTGGTGGATAGTGATTGCTTTGCAGGTGGATTGCTAGGGCGTTATCTAATGATATGCCCATGTCGTTATCGGCTAATTCTTGCGCTAACTGATTACCCATGATTGCCCCCTTCAGGACTGTAGTAGTTGGAGTTGGTGGGAGCCTGTCGGGAGACTTTGGTAATCCCCCGATTAGCGTTATGGGACACTCTTCAGTCCCACCAACAGTAAACACTTTACGGTATGCGATATCAGATTTCCAAACTGCGCCTACCCCCGTGTGCCTTCAAGAGCGTGGTTTGAGCCCCGCATGCCAACTGTCTTGGGTGTTGGAGTGCCGGGGCTATAAAGCCAAAAAAGTCGAGCAACCTACTGGCTGCCCGACTTCTTGGAGGTTTTTACTGGCGCTTACTGGCGCTCGAGTTTGTACAACTCGTAAATCCAGCCAGTGCCACCGCCGTAGTACCACTTCTCACCAATGCGGTTCTTCATTTCGTAAAGCGCGTCATCCAACATGTAGATGGCACCTTTCCCTTTTTCGCTCTCGAGGTTCCTGAGCATTTCAGTCATCTCGTCGAGCAAGGTCCTGAGTTCTTGGGCGATTTCCCCAACACTCATTGCCTTGTCCTCCTCCAGTATTTCATCCATTGCTTTCCCCTTTGTTCGAATGTTCCACGTGGAACATTTCCTTACGAGACCAATACTAGTACATCGGATATCAGATTTCCAAATTAAAAAATAAGCCCCGGCTTTGGGGCGAACATGTGTTCGTTGTCGTAACGGGGCTATAAAACTAAAATGTCGGGCAACCGATTTGGCTACCCGACACTTTCAGTCGATTTGGATTTTGTCAAACACTTCAGCTCGAGCATTGAGCATCGCCCAATGAAAAGCGTCCATGAAAATCTGCTGCTTCCCTGCTGACCGAAACTCTCGCTCGGCGTGGGCTCGAGCCTCGGCGGTCTTCACCGCCAAGAGCCCGACCCACCAATCGACCTTCTCGTTCATGAGTTCTTGAACAACTTCTCGGTCTTCCACTGACTGTCAGCGATGAACGAGAGCAACTCGGCAACTTCACCTTCGTAGAGTTCGACGAGCGTGTCGTTGTCCCCGAAGTCGTTCATTCTTTCTGCTCGCTCGATTGTCTCGAGGCTTTCGGTGATGACAGCAGCCATCTCTCTCAACTTCCCAAGTACTGCTTCCATGATTTTCCCCTTTGTTCAGATTGTTCCACGTGGAACAATTCGTTTTCCTTACAAGACCAACTCTAGTACACCCGATATCAGATTTCCAAATTTATTTTGAGCCCCGCAGAAGTTTTTTTCATTTAACATACGGATGACATACAAGTTGACATACAAGTTCTTGGGACCGCTGGGGTATGCGGGGCTATTTTTGGGCAAAAATAAACCACACTAAAACTCAACGCAGGTGAAAGGGGTAAAACGCGGAGTAATAGTGTGGTTATTTATTAGTAGGTATTTCTACCCACTAAACCTAGTTAGATTTTTCGTGAGAGTAATGGTGTCGCAATTCTGATTTGCTCGTTCCGATACTGCTCGGCAAGTTCACGCTCGTATTCCTCGGCAAACCTTCCAACCAAGTGAGGCTGTAAAACCTCATTGTATCCATCTGCGATACTGCAAGCCTGTGAGTGAGAAACGCAGGGCATTGAGTATTGTAGGAAGTCGCTACTGTCTCCAGTAGGTGACTGAATATGAAGCATTACTGCCCAAGTAGTAGAAACCCCATAAACCTGCATTGGGTCGTGGACTACTTGTGCGCTAACGATAGAACCTTTACCTGATTTCATTACTTGCCTACCTTTCCAGTAGTGAGTGTTTGCTCTAGGACTAGCCACGAGTGACCAGTACTTGTGTTTGCGTGGATTTGGAAACTGTAAGTGTTGTAGTCGCCTACACTCTCCCAGTACTCCAAAGCCTCATCAGTTGCCAACCAAGCCTCGCACTCTTTCCGAGTGTCTGCCTCAAAGGCTGGCGTGTCGCCATCAGGTAGACAGCCTGCGCTTGCCCACCAAACCTGATAAATGGTATGTTTCATTATTTCCCCTTTCCGAGAAACTTATGGGGATACTTTCCCCAGTGAGATAACTGTACAGTACTGAATATCAGATTTCCAAAATTACCTTTTACGCTTTATTACTGCGTAGATATAGGTAAAGATAACGCCACTAAGAAACCCAATGACTAATCCTTGTGCATACATAACTACTTCCACGATTTTTCCTTTCCGTTGTAGGTGATACTAAATTACAGGCTTGTAGTGATTATGTCAAGGATTTCCATATAGCCCCGCATTTACTTCTACCTCATATGCGCCGGGGCTCTAGAGGAAAAATACCGCCAGGACCAATGTGCCCTGACGGTATCTCTAACTGATGCTTACAGTCCGAAGTCCTCAACCATTGAGGCATAACCATCTAGGTCGTCACCTAGTAGTTCGGCAAGGGCTAGTAAATCGCCACTGTATGCCGATTTTTCGCACGTAATTCCCCACTGACTGAACGCCACTCCACAGCCCTTAGTCCGAAATAACTTAGATACTTCGGCATAGGTGCTGTCTACTTCGCCAGCATAATCGTGGATAGTTTCGTTATCCCAAGGTTCTCTACAGAACGGGCACTTGATGTCCATAACTTATTCCCCTTTATTAGTAGTTAGGTAAATCGTACGATATGTGATATCAGATTTCCAAGGATAGTTTCGAACTTGTAGCGGGGCTTGTGCCTGGGGCTGGAAGTGCCGGTCAGAGCCCCGCGCAACCGCACAAAAAGGCTCGGACCCGAGCCACCCGAAGGCGACCCGAGCCCGAGCCCGAACCCGAGGGCTACCAGCCTTCGCGCTTGCTCTGCACATACTCCATGTAATCCATCGCTTCCTGTTCGGTTGCGAAGCGTGCATAGAAGGCATCGTGCTTTGCTTTAGCCCGAGCCTTGCGCTCTGCGTCAAGTGCTCGGATTGCCTCAATTGCCTCGGCTGCCGATTCGTACATTCCATCTTTCATTTTTGTCACCCCCTTCCCTTTCACATCTCAAACATTACCTAAGGCAATATCAGATTTCCAAGTAGCCCTGTGGCCCCGCGTATCAGGCTGAGCCCGTCTAGCAGCCGGGGCTTTTGCACGGAAAGAGGCAAGGTGATTAGCCCTGCCCCCTGATTAGGCGTAGTAGTTGTAGGCGTTTTGGTAATGAGCCAAGTCGAGCCCGTGTGGGTCGTTTGCGAACTGGGCGCAGGCAAGGACTTCGCTCATGCAGTCGTCGCAGAACGCATGGGGCGTGTCGAGCCAGCCCTCGTCGCCCTCGCACCTCTCGCAAAGGTCGGGCTTGATTTTCTTGGTTTTTTCGAGTTGTGATTTCATAACTAAAGAGTAACAAGTGGGATATCAGATTTCCAAACTGGAGATGGCACCCATCTCGTCTTGTAGAGCTTGTGTTGAGCCCCGTATCAAATTGTTGCTGGGGTCGAGTGTCGGGGCTTTTAATAAACAAAAGAGCGCCACCATTTCTGATGACGCTCCTTTGTTATTTCTTGTTCAGCACTTCTGCAAGTTTGTCAAGAACCTCAAGGGTCTTTTCTTTTTTCCCGCCTCTGCACACATAATCCCAAGCAAGGCTGACAGCGTCTTGAACTTCAGGGCTAACCTCAAAGTCGTCCTTCCAAATTGTGTCTTTGGAAAAAAGAAATATGTTTCGCAATCTAATCCACTCGTCAACAGTGGTGAAAGTTGCATAATCATTCCTGAACTTGGTTACCTGTTCAGAGATAGAGAACACCCTTCCCGTCCAAACCCACACACCATCTTTGTCGTCATAGACAAGCATAATCAACCCTTTCAATAGTAGATATATATAACGATACAGCACCTGATATCAGATTTCCTGAGTGTGGTTAGCCCCGCCTCGAGAGTTAGAGCGCCGGGGCTTATGGAAAATTTCGGGGGTGTAACAAGGTTTTTATTCCCTGTCACACCCCCTCGGGTTTAGAACTCGTAGGAGTAGTATTCCCTGCGACCACTCAAGTGGAGAACGCTTCCGAAATGCATTGGCTCACCAGCCTGAATGTAATGCCCGTTCTTGCGAAGTGTGAACTCGTAAGTCGCACCGTTCGTGTTTGGGGTCATCTCCCACTCGTTGCTGTAAGGCTTTGCGCCTTCCTTAGGCTTCACGCTGTCTCTCTGAGCGATTACGGTTTTTCCGCTCTCGCTAACCATGATGATGGTCATTGAGTGGGTATCCACTCCGTTACTTACGTGTGCGCCGTTTCCGACTACTGGCTTTGTTCTTTCTTTGGTTTCCATTGTGTCCCCTTTCGTGGAACTCGTTTACAAAAATAACTTTACAGTACGCGATATCAGATTTCCATTTTTTACGAACAGGGGCGAACAGGTGTTCGGTCTTTACTGGTAGCCCCGGTATACCGTTCTACTGCGCCGGGGCTTACGGAAAAAATAAAGGGGTGTAACAAGGTTTTATCCCTGCTACACCCCCGAGGGGATTACTTGGCGAGGGCCCTCACCATTGCTGGTGACAACTCTAGAGGCTCTCCGTAAGTGGCCTCGTAGACCTTGAGCAATTCAGCCATTGCCTTTTTCTTGTTGCGAACTGTCACTCCGTAGCCTTCTGCTACCCGTGAGAGAGGAATTCGCGTTGCCTTCATTCCAGTATTGATTTCCAAAGCGTATGAGGAAATAAGGGTTACTAGACGGAAGCAATCAATCGCTTCACCTGTCAAGGAAACTGTTCCTGTTTCGTGGATTTCAGTTCCTTCTCTTACTTCTTGCATTTTCGTATTCACTGTGTCCCCTTTCGTGGGAGTTGGTTACAAACAAAACAATACAGTACGCAATATCAGATTTCCAAAATTGGGATTTTTTTACATAGCCCCGATGTTCTGATTTTTGGCGACTATGCCGGGGCTGGATAGAAAAAAGAGCAGGTGCTTCCGCACCCACTCTCTGTTTCGTTAGAACTTTTCTATGGCGTTTGCCAGTTTTGACGACAGGTGTTGAGCCGACAGTTCTAGGTGCAACATCACGATGGCGAGGTAACTATTCCCAGATACTTTTTCGTCGTACTTTTTTTGCAGTACATCTTTTGCATCAGTGATGGCGATAATTTCATTTATCGTCTCTTGGATTGTGAGTGTGGTGTCTGTTTCCATTTCGTGCCCCTTTCGTAAGGCTTGTTGTTGTTACTGATTACTTTACGGTATCCGATATCAGATTTCCAAAATTTGAGATAAAGCGAACACTTGTTCGGTCAGCCCCGCTGTAGGTGCTTGTAAAGAATTTACGCCGGGGCTTTTCGCGCTAAATGTTTTGTGATGAACATTCCGGAAGGGAAAACTCAACCGGGGAGCCGCCAACTCCCCGGAAAGGATTTAGTCGGTGACGACTGTGGCCTTCGTCCACTTGACGAACCTGTGCCTGTCAGGCACGCCGTCAATGGTGAGTATCAGGTACTTGCCAGCCTGAAACGCCGTGTCCGATTTGCGAGGCTTCTCAATCTTTGAGATTGTTCCCGTTGCATAACCCCAGTGCTGACGCTCACGGCCTGTTGTCTTTGCGCCGAATAAGTGCGCCTCAATGCGCCCGTACCACTCGCTGTATGCGTAGCCAACGAGTATCTGGTCGCCGACTTCTAGGTCGCTTATTTTCACCCGTGTTGTTTTCATGTTTATCCCCTTTCAGTTGGATAAACAAATCATACAGAACCCGATATCAGATTTCCGTTTTCAGCTAAGCCCCGGTGTTGTCGCGACCGAAGCGCTGTCTGCTGTCATCAAGTGAAGCCGAATATCAAGAAGCAAGTCCTGCATTTCGCTTGACGCGACAAGTTCACGGCTAGAGATATTTACTAGCGCCTTGTCAAGAAGTGTGATTATTTCTTTTTCGTTCATTGTGGGCAGTCCTCGTATGGGTTGGGGTTTCCTTCGTTGTCCTCGCAGGAACAGAAGCCGAATAATTCTACTTGAGTTTCGTGAGTGAGTTCCATCAAGTCCTCATATGACGGGGAGCCCCGTAGTTCCTCTATCACCAAACTCCAAAAGTCTACAAAAAGTTTCTCTTGTGAGTTCATCAGCAACGCCAATAATCTAGGCTGTAACTTATGTCAGACATCTCGTTTATAGCCATGTCAATAACGTACGGGTCGTAGTAGTCAATATATATATTGTCAATCCCATATCTTGCTTCGTCAATCAATTCCTCAAGACACTTTGAGTATTCCACTATTTCCTCGTACTCCGACTGTAACTCGTAGTACTCCGAGTCTGTGTATGTTGTCGGTTCTTGATATGAATATTCGTCATAAGACGCTTCTCCACAAGACACCAAAATCAACACTAGGGATATTGGGAATATGTACTTTAGTGCTTTCATTACTTCGCCCCTTTCATAAGGCTCGTTGTTGTTAGGTCAATCGTAGGGTAGGTGATATCAGATTTCCAAAACCCATCAGAGCCCCGGGGTGTGTCACGCACACTCTTCCATTACTTCGCCACCGTCTGTTATGCGCAACTCACAAGCGTTGTGTGTCGGTAGGTAAATGGTGTCGCCTACATTGAGTGTCGTTCCATACAACTCAACAAGCCTGTCCACTACTTCCATAGTGTTGCCCTCGCACTTTGTACGGGCTATCCAATAG
>Ga0247723_1002184_pt1 | contig 10667 bp, 7 predicted proteins | sample MSEWelMarce5H_FC_FD_189079 | JGI IMG/M metagenome (GOLD analysis project Ga0247723, IMG submission 189079) | Subsurface sediment microbial communities from gas well in West Virginia, United States - MSEEL Well Study Marcellus 5H_FC | ecosystem: Environmental > Terrestrial > Deep subsurface > Rock...
CAGGCTTCCACGCACATCGCACATTTGACTTCCATCTTCGCCACCACAAAAAAGAACTGGAAACACTCCCTATATATCATACCTTGCGCGAACTCGTAGGCCGTGGCGTGGCATTTCACCATAGTGGATTACTTCCTGTGTTGAAAGAAGTAATTGAAATTCTCTTTAGTGGGGGCTTCCTGAAACTCATGGTCGCTACTGAAACATTTGCCGTGGGCTTGAACATGCCAACTCGCACCGTCGTATTTACCAGCCTTCGCAAATACGCGGACGACTGTGACGGCCTGCGACTACTACGCCATGACGAATACATGCAAATGGCCGGTCGTGCGGGTCGTCGTGGAAAAGACGTGGTGGGACATGTGATCTACTTGCCTGAACGTGAGCCTGTGGGGGTCTTTGACTTAGGGTCCGTCTTGAAGGGCGCATTGCCGCCCCTAGCAAGTAATATGACATTTGGATACGAATTCATCTTGTCGGCATTTAACCAGGGTCTGTCTTGGTTGGACATTGTTCACGGGTCCTATTGGTATAAGGCACGGGCAAAACAGATTGCCGACGCAGAGGCTGCAGTCAATACCGCTGCGCTGGCAATGGTCGCGGCCAAACCTGCGGAACCGGCCTTTAGCGACTTGGAGAAGAAACATGGATGGGAGGTCCAATTAAAGTCGGCAGTCAATGCTGAACGCAAGGCTCTACAACGCACTATAGAGGATTGGAAGAATAAACATCTTGGTCCACGGTGGGCGGCGGCGGAGAAGGAATATGGGGCCTACCTGGTGGCCAGCGCGGCCTGGTCCAAAGCACAGGCAGAGTTGGAATGTGTGGCCGCATATAAGGCTCCTGTGGAAGAGGTGTGCGACTTCTTGCGACGGGCTGGATACGTGTGCGAGGGCTCAGATGTCCTTACAGAACTGGGTCGGCTCGCGTCAGAATGTAATGAATGTCATCCACTACTCATGTCCAAACTCTTCTATAGTGGGTTGGTAGATGGTCTGGACCTGGTAGACATAGTTGGTCTATGTGCCGGTTTCGTAGATGTGGGTAAATTGGAAGATGAACCGGTATTGGTCGATGTTCCCATGTCGGCTGGTCTGAGAGCCGTCTATGGCGAGTTGGAGCGCATTATAGAGAATTTGAAGGGACTTGAAATACGGCGTAGCCCGCTTGATTACTGGACGGTCCGCTCTGGTATGATTGAACCACTGAGGGAATGGGCTGCGAATGGAATGAGTGTAAGTGAAGCGAGTAGAAGCGCTAGCGAGAGTGAAGCGACTGAAGCCGACCAGGTCCACATTGGAGCCCTATGTGAGAAATATGGGCTCTTTGAGGGCAACTTCGTCAAAGCCGTCCTGAAAGTCTCCAACATTATAGAAGAGCTCGTCAGCATGTCCACATTGATGTCCAAGACCACAATGTTGGAAAAACTGGAATCCGCCAGGTCCAAACTGGTGCGAGGTCTAGTAGTCCCTGATTCTCTCTACCTCCATCTCTAGAACCTAAAAAGAGCCGACCAACTTCCAATAAAAATGAAGCTCGTTGACACCATTACTTATAGTGCCGCCCTGGAGAAATATGGGTATTACATTGAGGAATTACGTCGTATATGTCTTGAGACTGGCGAACCTGTTGAAGGGAACTGTTTCTACGCACACATGAACATTAACATGATGATTCCACAATTATACACGAAACAACAAAATCTCTATAGTGCTGGTGCCTGTAGCCAAAACATTATAGAGATTGGTTTTAATGCTGGACATAGTTGTCTTCTTTTTTTGATTTCAAATCCGGCTTCCAGAATTACATGCTTTGACATATGTGAACATGCCTATGTGGAGCCATGTTTCAACTACTTGGACAAGCTCTTTCCTGGTCGTCTCCTCCTGGTCAGGGGAAATAGCCTGGAGACATTGCCGGCTTTTGCGAAACAGAATGATGTGAAGGAGGTATTTGACATGGCACATATTGATGGCGCACATGACAAGAATGTAGCACATGCGGATTTTATGAACACATGGCCACTTGTGAAGAAGGGCGGTCTCATTATATGGGATGACACACAGGATGTGGAATTAAATGGGTTGTGCGACGGCTATGTGAAAGACGGCTATGTTAGCGAGGAAAATGTGTATGAGACCGAAGTCTACAAACATAGGGTTTTACGGAAATAGGGGGAGAACATTTACATTGAACTGCGTTGTAATGTTCCGCACATTTCCAAACCTGGCAAAAAAATGTCTGGCAAAAACTTTTCTAAAAATGTTTTACCAGTCTGGCACATCGCGGCACTATGTCTATGTGTCTTCCAGAGGGCTTAAAGGGTCCGAGCCATCAGCCAGTTCCAGCACAAACTTCTCCTTCCATCCAGCGGCGTTCTTATTCACATAATATTTCAACTCCACCACACATCCTATAATGCGTTCACCGACCAAGTCCGCCGGCACTCCACGCCACCACATTATCATTGACCATGCTTCCACATAAATCCGCACTTTACCCTTGGCAGCACACACTTCTATAATGGTAGCTTTGATAGACGGCGGTTTATCCACGAGTAGACACTGTAGGAAATGTGATGCTCTGGCATAAGATTTAAGGGCTTTGGACCGCGCATGTGCGTATTCACAGTCAAATGTTTGGACCGGTGGCGGATAGGTCCCTGGATATGTCATGTGGAGAAACCAATGTTGATTATGTAGGTCCGCATAACGACGCAAGGGACTTGACGCATGTGTATAAATCTCCTTACCGAGACCTACATGGCCCGTGGACACGGAATTATAGGGGACATACCGCGCCGCTTCAATCGCGTACATGGCCAGAGCCGGTCCGCCGAGCCGTTTATATGCCTCATATCTCTCGGCCACAGCACCCTTGTGGGAACGGATTACACCACATCCATATTCTACCAGCCACTGCGCAAAACGTTCATTATAGGCGACCATGGCCGTCTCTATCCAGACATGGGGGTCGGCGGCGGAACCTCGTGGGCCGAGAGCCTTACATAGACTAACTAATTGTTTCACACCATCACATCCTGCTGGCCTAGTGCCATCCGCTCTATGTGCGGTAGTGCTTTCTACATTGTCATATGTATAGGATTTCTGATTACATAGCCAGACTAGCTTGAATCCACAGTCTTCCACGACACTATCTCCATCCCCCACGACAAACTCCCACGCGACACCTAGGCGGTGCCGACCATCCGCCTTTAAACTCGCAGCGCCGGCACTTAGCTCCTCAGGAAGCATGGGTGCCAAGACTTGCCCTTCCACATTATAGAGTGTGGCTGAGCGCTGATATGCCTCGCGGTCTAGGGGGCTGCCGGCTAACACATAGGCTGCGGCGGCACTAATTATTATCCAGAAACGGGTCTGGTCGGCATCGGCCTGGTAGGCGACTACATCATCAATGTCTTCGCAACCTGGCGGGTCAATGTTAAATATGGTAGCCGTGTCTGGAATATTCTCTATAGTGCTTTCTGAAGGAACTAGAGGCTCATACATTGCCGGTCCAATGTCTCCACCAACCTTTTTCTTCAACTGGGCCACCGCATATGCCTCGGCCGCTGCCAGCTCCGCCTTATAATCCCCACATGCTCCATATGTCTTAATCAAGACCCCACGAGGCAATGTATCCGTCCAACTCTCAAACTCCACTAGCACGCGCTGATTACGGGCCATGTCATTTGACCGTGAACCAACTATAAGGGGCGGATAGGCCGCGCAATCAGGCCGAAAAAGGAATAACGGCACTCCGCGACTACTCTGACCGTAGCGCATCTTGGAAGTGGTCTCCAATGTTCCCACTAGACGAAGGGTCTCATAACATGCTTTGACAAGGCTGACACGGCCACCTTCACATGCAAGTGAAACTACATCATAGGGCATACATGGCTGGACTTTCTTCACATCATCCACCTCGGCCAGCACAGACCCAGAACTACTCACTATAGTGAATGTTTGGTAGTTCTTGGAAATTAATGTACCTATGATGTTCATTTTTACATTAATTTGAGTAGGCGGGTTTATATTTCAATTTTTAGATAATTGATTTACAATGTTAGATTAGTCTGGAAGGACCCACATGAATTACGGACAACCACCACAACCTATAATGCATCCCACGCCCACTCTTCGGCAAATTGCGGAGCGGCTCGCAGCTCAACTGGCCGAACGCGCTCCCCAAATACCTTCTATAGAAAAACCGACAGACTTGACCGGCCAGGTCGTAGAGAAACCCTATGAAGAAGAGGCGGCAGCATATGAAGCGGCCGTTATAGCACAGGCAAAAGAACGCGGTCTCAAAGGGACTGCCTATGTCTTGGAACAACGGGCAAAAGACGCCGAACTGAAGAAACGAATAGGACAGTTCTATTGTAAACATCAGTTTGTCAATGTGCCGGTCCAGTGGTATGGGGCGACCGTCTATCCCCGTATATGTGCTTTGTGCGGTAAGGTCCGAGACAGCACCCCTTAGACATTAGCCCAATCGCCCAAAAATTGAACGCGCCGACAATTCCAGGCAAAAACACAGAGCCACACTATAGAAAGTATGCGACCACAGGACAAGATGGGTAGTCTAGAATTAATTATTGGACCAATGTTTGCCGGCAAGTCTAGCGCAATCATACGCTTAGTCAACCGCTACAAGTCCATCGGATTCCCCATACTCCTCGTAAGTCATGCCTCAGACACTCGCTATAGTGAAATGCCAGCTGTCGTTAATCACGACCACATCAGTATTCCATGTAAACATTGGTCGTCTCTCATGGACCATTTGACCGACGCCGATTATCAGGAGGCGCAAATAGTTATTATTGAAGAAGCACAGTTCTTTCAAGGGCTTCGTCAATTCGTCGTCCAGGCCGTGGACATTGATAAAAAGAATGTTGTTGTCGTCGGTCTTGACGGCGATGCGGACCGTAAAGCCTTTGGCGAAATACTGGACCTTGTGCCACTGGCCGACAGCATTCACAAAGTCACAGCCTTCTGCTCAGTCTGTAAGGACGGAACCGAAGCACTCTTTAGCTACTGTAAAAAGGCCGAAGAGAAACATGGACAAGTATGTGTCGGCGGTGCAGACGTATATATGCCGCTATGTCGCCATCACTATGTGGAACACACTGGCCCACAGAGAATTGTGGAGAAGGCTTAAGTTATCCATCTCCCTCTCATCATTTTTTATCAATATGAACTCCCAAAGGGCAGAATCCTATAGTAATGTTTGTAGAAATACTATAAACGCAGAGTTATTGCTGTTAGGATTCTATAAGTTCATATTGATTCGTTTTGCTGCGCACACAAATAAATCAATAGTTATACCTTACAATTTTTGCTGTATGAATACACGGGCTCGCACCCTTACCGTATTCCTCGGTCAGTTGTATTCTGCATCCATCAAGGGGACAACATTCCTTTATAATTGCTGTTAGGATACATACAGGGTAGACACGACCAACATTCTACCCTACACTATAGGTATGTTTTTTCTTTAGGCCTTGGTAGCACTGGCACTTGCGCTTGCGCTGGTACAGACCGAACGAACCGGGTCGTAGCGCTCATCGTCCAAGATGGTCCGCAATCCATCAATTGGCCTCATATTCTCTATAGTGCCATTCTGTAAGGCCTTCAGGACACTCGGCGACCAGCCTGATATCGTGAGAACCCCCTCATCCGCAGCCTTAGCCTGGAAATCCTTGAACTCCCCACGCAAATTCCACACAATAATTCGTGGGACTGCCCAGCCCGCTGTGCCAGGATATAGTGTGCGCCCTGCCTCGGCAAACTCATCGCGAATAACCTGAATCTGAGATTTCCACGGGTTAGCACGTTCGCGCACTGTGGATGCCGCATCCCAACCCATATCTGTCAACACAAGAAGGTCGGTCGGTTCTTCCCCAATAGGAACACGGCTAGCGACCATCTTATCTATAATGAGCCGACAAGCCTTGTAGAAATCCGTATTGAGACCCTGGCCGATATCATGGACCGACGCCAACTTCTCAAAGAGACAATCGCCCTTTCTAAAACGATACCATGTAGGTTTTTCATCAAATGTCATAATATGATCGCGGAAGGACGGATGATTAATCTCGGAAATTAATATGCCGAGTGCGAGAGACACGAGCTTTGGAACACCATCCATTGACCCGCTGAAATCACAGAGCGGAACCATCTTACCAAGCCCGCCACCGCCACCGCCACCGCTCTTCACCGTCTCCGCCTTTATACTATCCCACTGCCCCTGTAATATATCCACCTGATTACGCTTTTCCACATCCATTGTCCTATACACACAAAAGCGCCATTCCATCATCTTCTTCACGACTTCATGCGGATAGACCACGTTCGCCCCCTTGGCCGTCTTGGACCCGCTCTTCAAATCATCAATGAAATTCAAGAAATGTTGACGACATTCTACCCTATCCTCTATAGTGCTTCGTGGCATATCGTGCTTATTCACATTCAGAAACGCTTTCATGTGAAGTTTCAAATTACGACCTGGAACTGCGCTAGGAACAATATCGGCCCATGTCCCATTACACATATTCACCTCTACAGTCTTCAAGGCGCGGTTCAAGGCACTCACCTGCTTACGATAAGTCTTTGTCTTTTCTCCCTCTCCGTAAATGTAGGCGCACAACTTTCGCCCCAAGCCAGGCCAGGTCTCAGACTTTTCACGAGGAATCCACTTTGCTAAGAGGCTCAACTTAAACAACTCACCCTTCTCCAGCAACTCCACATCACGTAAGAAAACGGTCTTCGTATGGGCGTAGACAGTCTCTGACATTTCTGGAACGCGCTCACATAGTTCCCACATGTCGCGCCAACATCCATATTCTGGAATAAGAGGGACTAGCAGGCCAGCAACCAGTGGTTGGCGCTCATAGATCTTCTTGAACATTGCGTAGAAGAGGTCGCGCTCACCCTTTCCACCGCGCACATCACGGGTCTGGAAACATAGGACACATATGTCGGCCAAATCGCCGACCCCACTAATATTCCCTATAATATCGTCCATGGACTTCTCAATATAGGAATCTTCCAGACCTCTATTCAACATTGTGAAGAGGGCCAACATTCTATCGCCAACACCGGCCTCCGTATAGACCGTCTCTCCATTTACACCAGTCTTTGTTAAAGCCGGTTCGCTATTCATTGCGTCAATAAATGACATTTTATCAACAAATAATATTATATACTATTTGTTAATTATTCTTTAGGTCCATGCCTCCAATCTTACTTCCCAGTTGAACCGAAACCACCAGCACCACGACTAGTTGTATCCAGCTCGCTCTTTGACAACACAACCACCTTGCGAATCCAACCCATACCTGGAGCGAGCACTTGGAATAATCTGTCGCCTTCTTTAATGTCAACTGCCGTCACTAATTCCCCTTCTTCCCCAACACTCACTATAGGGATACATGCGCCCATTAATTCACCGCGATATGATGAGTCAATAATACCCATACTATTTGCCATGGTCACACCGCTCTTCCATATACTAGAGCGTGGAGCGAGATAATAATGGACCGGCTTACCAGTCTCCACATCAATGAGTTTTGCGGCGACACCTGTGTGGACTACTTTAGCGGCGCCTTTGTCTTCCACGGACATTGTATAAAGGTCCACGCCGGCATTGTCGTCCGCACGGTCATTCACAACTCCATTACCAAATAATTTCCTATAGTGCTTCTCGGATTCTGCCGTTAAAGGGAAAAGTTCAAGAGCGTAATAATTGGCTGGTTTTGGTTGCTCTTGGACTTGCTCTGGCGCTTGTGCTTGCGTAGGCTGTTGAACATTGTCCTGAACATGACCGTGTCTTTGTGGTTTAAAGCTACTAAGTGTTGAACTCATTTTTCTCCCTTCTAATTCCTAATACGCCCTCTAATCTTTAGACCAATGTCGCCTCCCCCAACTTAGCAGCCCCATTCAAATGGCGCGACCAACCCTCGCCCCCTCATAAACGCACAATTCACCCTCTCAAAAGCCTCATCATAGGAACGGTCATAAGTCATCCACGCCCGCACATCGCACCCACTAATAAATCGCCGAGACCAATCTCCTATAGTGTTTCTGCCGGCCAGGCCAATCAGGCACCATGGCGCCATATAAGATGGCACATAGACCTTATAACTAAATACATTGCGCTCACCTCCTAGCCCCTCTAAATATTCCATTAATTCCCGCGCATAAGACTCTTCACCCCCAACACATGAAGGCAATACAATCCCTCCATTCGCAATAAGAACACCATCCGGCTCCAAGCAGGACAAGAGACGCACTATAAGAGATTTCAGTAGGCCAATAGATTCCTCATCAGGGTCGCACAAGTCCACAATAATGAGGTCATAACGCAGCTGCCCATCAAGAGCCCGCGTCTCAAACACATCTTCATGGACGACTTTAACGCGCACATCGTCGTATGCGCCGCCATTCCACATCCTACCAGCCCCGCTCTTAAAATAGTCAATCAACTCGGCATCCCAGTCAATCTGCGTAATACACTCTATAGTGTCATACCGAAGAAGCTCGCGAGCAACACAACCTTCCCCGCCACCAATCACGAGCACATTACGAGGGCCGTGCGCCAAGAATGCGGCGGAGCCGTGTACGAGTGGTGTATGATATAGGCCTTCGTCGGCCACTGTACTCTGAATCGCGCCATCAATGAAAAGTGCCTCGCCGAATCGCACGGTATTTGCTATAGTGAATTCTTGTTTAGCCGTCTTATGAGTTCGCGGTGGCCCACTACACATATGGACATGATGTGTCTCTCTTTCTCCTCGGTCCGTATATTCCATATTACTAGGCCTATTTGACGCCATCTTCTTAGACCTCATCAATTGCGACCATAACCCGGTTTTAGCTAAATGTAAGTATGACAGTAGATAGGACGCGGGTATGTCTAATATTTCTTCAATAAAACAGACGCCTATCGCCGCGATCACAAGTAGACAACAAGACAGTGAGGCGGCGATAAGGCGTGTAGTAGAATCCATTGGTTTTCCAGCGTCAGGAGTATATTTACCACCAAGCAATGCCCCCTACATTTCCTCGGTATCTTCTCTCTTTAGTACAAATGTGCTCTTAGCGGAAAACTTATATCGTGTTGAAACCAGTACAGCAACTCTTACCTATGTGGACCAGAAAGTCGCGGCTCTCGTGGATAATGCGCCGGCAGTCCTGGATACCCTGCGTGAACTCGCCGCATCACTCGGCGACAATCCGAATCTTCTTGGCACACTCACCAGCACAATCGCCACAGAAGTCTCCAGAGCAACCGCAGCAGAAACAGCTCTTTCCAGTCTCATTAGCACGGTCGTCACATCCAGCATCAATGCCGAGATTAATCGTGCGACTGCCGCTGACCAGGCCCTCAGCACAAGTCTCGCAACACAAGTCAGTACAATCAATGCGAATATATCCACTATAGTGACCTCCACCATTAATGCCGAAGTAGAACGAGCAACGGCCGCAGACAATTACCTTAGTACAACACTCCACAATGAAGTCAGTACAATCAACTCCAACATATCCACTATAGTGAACTCAACTATCAATGCAGAGATTAATCGCGCGACTGCTGCAGATAATGCCTTAAGCACCACTCTCGCAACAGAAGTCAGTACAATCAACTCTAACATATCCACTATAGTGACATCCACTATCAATGCGGAAATTAACAGGGCAACTGCCGCAGACAATCTCCTTAGTACCACTATAGCGACTAATTTTAGCACGACCAATGTACTCATCAAATCGTCCATTACATCCACTGTTCAATACATTGACCAAAAAATCACGGACGTCATTGGTAATGCGCCGGCCATCTTGGACACGCTCAAGGAACTCGCCGACTCCATTGGCGGAGACGCGAACATTTTCGGTACACTCACCAGCAGCATTACGACAGAAATTAGCCGTGCGACTGCCGCCGAAGCCGCTCTCAGCACATTCGTGAGCAGCGTAGTCACATCAACCATTAACGCCGAAGTCGCCCGTGCTACCGCCGCCGACCAGGTGTTGACAACTCTCAATACACAATCCTATTTTGACCTCCTGGAAAATCAATCCTATCGTGTCAAATACGTCGGCCCATATGCACCGACCGACATTAGTAATAGTGCCGAACTCGCTTGGGATAGTCCAAACATGCGCGGAGCACTTGTCCTAGTGAGACCCACTATAGTGGATTTCATGCTCTATTTGCCCGTCTACGCCCGCACATGGTATCGCGCAGGAACGTTGGACCTCACTACAAAGACGGCCTCCGCACCATTGGACATTGATACACTCACAACGGCCTATAATGCGGCCCAGTCATCCAAGGCACCAGCCGTTATCTATTACGACATTTACATTAGCCCACATCGGCTCTTCTTGAGTGGCGCCGATTATGGCTACTTAAAGACCGGTTCAGCTGGAACGCCAATACAAGCCAACACGGGCTATATACTTGTCCGCAACAAGACCACACTCTATAGTGAAAAATCCGCAGCCGACGCCGACTCCGTCGTAGCGGGTCCACTCGGTCCAAGCGACGGCAGCGGCTGGTTCCTCATTCGCAAAGAGTCCATCGCAGAAATAGAACGCAAATTCATTATAGCAAATGTGAACACCCCAGATGATACGGAGACAATCACCAGCGGCAATCCA
>Ga0247723_1002185_pt1 | contig 10661 bp, 5 predicted proteins | sample MSEWelMarce5H_FC_FD_189079 | JGI IMG/M metagenome (GOLD analysis project Ga0247723, IMG submission 189079) | Subsurface sediment microbial communities from gas well in West Virginia, United States - MSEEL Well Study Marcellus 5H_FC | ecosystem: Environmental > Terrestrial > Deep subsurface > Rock...
GGTAAATTTCCAATCCCAATCCACAAGATTTACGGAAGATTATTAATTAAAGGATACATTGGCAAAATTGAGGATCTTAACTTCTCACCAAGAATTTCAGCAATTACACATTCCATATTATATCACGAAAATCCTTTGGACAGCGAAAATCATCCTTGCGTGGAGTACATAAATGATGTGACCTATATTAACGACTGGAAATGGCATATAGGGGAGGATCCTATTCTTGGATCCCGTGTAAGATTTATGGATAGCGAGTATAAAAAGATCTTCGATGAATCTCACGAGGATTTTGATATGATCTGGAATACAATGAAAGATCAGAGAGATTTGATTTGCCAGACCATAGGTATAGACGTAAAGACAGTGGAGCTTATCGTTAACTCGAGAAGAATTAGTAACTTCTAAATCATTCGGCTTCTTGCCCTTTTTAGAAGAAGGTAATCAGAAAGCATCCCATCAAATTTTTTATCCCCGCCGAATATATCTTTCATCTTCTTTTTATCTGCATCACTCATTAAATCATACTTTTCAAAAAATTTATCAGGCACATTATCTACTAATTCAGGTATAAATTTCTCTAAGAAGTCTTCAGGATGCTTTTTCATAAAAGAGTTTATCTCCATCCGTTCAAATCCATTAACTGAAAGTATTTTATAAACTGCTACCTCAGCAAATTCTTTAAGATTGTTTTTGTATGCATCCAAACTAGTCAAAGGCTGGCCGGGTCTTGATATAGATAACCTATCAGACGATCCCTGATATCTAATTGGCCCATTAACGCTCAGCTGAAAACTGGTCCCCTTATTTGGATTTTCCCTGTTTCTCTCTTTCAGTAACGGATGTGTAAATTTAATAGATCCCTTTTTTTCGACTGTCGGCAATGTTGAATTTACAAATCCTGCATCAATTATCCTTTTATAAATATCAAGATCTCTATATTTTGAAATAAGTTCCAATTGATCCTCGTTACCATACTGTTTATCCCTGAGATAATCAATTTTAGAACCAATAACTTCTCCGACGGATGAGATCGGATCCCTTTTTAGTTTTGAATTCCTATAAGATTCATCCGAAGCTGCGTATGTAATACTATATCCATCCGAATATGAATATGGAATACCATTCAATAGAAAAAATTCGGATATGCTATTTTTTAATTTATTAAGGTTATCTTCCGATGTGGCCAAATCTGTTTTCTTTCCGACATTGCTGGGCAGAACAAAAAATATTATCCCATCTGCACTACCAGGGAAACTAACCTCTGGGTATTTTTTACCATCCTTATCACTATACACATCAAAATAAAACTTTAGACCTCGCTGAATGCAATATCTAAACCCTTGATTTATCTTGGATACAAGATCCGGGAACAATCTGATAAATTCATCGGAAAAATTATCTGATCTTTTTCTTGCCTCAAATATCTTAAAATTATCTACCCTCATAGTGTGTATATTCAATTGATATATATCTTATGTTTGAAACCTTTATAGAATTTAACGAATCAGCTTCGGAAAAAGGATGGACTCCTGCCATGGAAGAAAAATTGGTTAATGGATCTAAAGTACTTAAAAACCTTATTCATATGGAATGCGCTACGTTAGAGGTTCCTGAAGGGAATGAGTTAACTTTAAGAATACAGGGTCCGGATATAGTTGTTGAGGATATCGAGTTCGCTATATATGTTATTACTGAAGGAATGACACTCTTCTTTCCAAAGAGGTATCAGCTTAATCGTGTAATAATTAATTTAGACGAATCAAAGAAAGATATAGAATCGGAAATAAAAATGTATCAGGGCGAAAAATGCCTCTACATCTCTTGCCCCACAGATAAGATTGACCTGTGCGGAAAGATAATCGAACGGTATTATCTCGAAGATATCAATGTTAACACATTGGATAATACATATTCGAGTTCTGGATTACAGGATAGCGATATTAAGAAGATCAAGAAATATTTCATAGATGAAATAATGAATAGAATAAATTCTGACGTGGAATTTAAGAAGGCTAGCCACTCTGACAATATACTAAAAACACTTGATGCTATACCAGATCTATATCCAGTGATTTCTACCCGCCGTGCTTTAAAATTTTCAGAATATCCTGGAATCAGTAAAGAGCAGAAGGATATCCTTCTTTTGATGTCAAGAAAAAATAGATTTCTCTAATCCAGTTTTTATTCCGGATGTATCTTTTATGTATGGGATATATAGGTGACAGAGTTGAATTCTCTGATAAAAATATACTCACACTAACAAATGGCATTTCGCTTTCAGCTACGAAGAGATACAGCTCTAGTTTGGTCTGCGGTTGATCCGGTTCTATTAATCGGTGAACTTGCATACGAAACCGACACCAATAGAATGAAAATAGGTGACGGTGCCACTCCATGGAACGATCTACCTTATTTCTTAGATAGCGTTTATTCTGTTAATGGACAGGCTGGATACGTCATGCTTTACACCGACGATATCCCAGAAGGTGCAACAGCAATTAATAAATGGTATAGCAATGATTTAGTTGCAGATCTGCTGCAGGCTGGTGATGGTGTAACTTTAGATTACAATGCCACCGGGGGAACATTAACAATCTCGGCATCAGGATCTTTAAGTCTTCCCGGCGATGGATTACTTTCATTAACACCAAGCCCAATACAGGACGTTGATGGTGTTAAGAGCTCACTTTATTTAGCTACTGAATCTATAGGGGTATCCGGAAATTTCGGGGTTGGTACACTAGAGCCTTCCGCAATAGTTCAGATAGACTCAACCACATCAGGATTGGTTATTCCTAGAATGACCGGGACACAGAAGAATGCAATTGCTGGTCCAACCGGTGGTATGATTATCTACCAGACCGATGGAGTAGAAGGTGTTTATCAATACAAGGCTAGCACCGGCTGGGAAAGCATAGATCCTGGGGATATCAGTGGAACGATAAACTACGTATCCAAATTTACCTCAGGCAATGTTATAGGAGATTCACTGATATATGATTCAGGATCTGTCATTTCAATCGGAACAACAGGTGCAACAGCGTCTGCAATATTCCAGGTGGATTCAACCACTAAGGGTGTATTGATTCCTAGAGTGACAGAATCCCAAAGGATCTCAATAGCATCTCCTGCAGGCGGACTACTCGTTACCGAAACCGGTCCAACTGGAGGTTTAAACCAGTATATAGATAGCATTGGGTGGGTTCAGTATATACACAATAATGGAGGAGTAACCGGCGGTACCCAATATATTTACGGCGATCTAACAATCTATGGAACACTATCCGCTACTGCGAAGAGTTTCTTCATAGACAATCCTAAAAAACCAGGTGAGAAATTAATATATGGTGTTTCAGAAGCACCGGAACATTCTGTTTTCTATAGAGGAAGATCCAGCGATAAGATTATTAAACTTCCCGAAGAATGGGAATGGCTCGTTGATGATAACACAATCACCGTTCAATTAACGTGCATCGGCAAAATCTTGCCGCTAGTTGTTGATTCAATTGGGTCTAAAGAGATTGGTGTTAAGATAGATTCATGGAACCCGGTCATTAATAAATCTAAACTGGATTACTATTACTACATCCAAGCAGAAAGAAAAGACATACCAAAGCTAAAAACAAAATGATGAAAGCTACAGCATACCCAGACCGTAAATACGTCATATTCGAAGTATCCGAGTTGAGTCTTATCGACTTCTCGCAGGTTGAAGAAACCTCAATTGAAACAGTTAGAAAATCTGTGGACGGATTACAGACTTTTGTTAAGTATGACGGAGAACAACCATCTTCCGTTTATGCACTAACTACGAAGTCGGAAGAGTATACCTACGAAGAGATCCTTGTGATTTTATCCGGACCAGATTGGACTGATCCTAATCCGATTATGTCACCAACGGATAATAACCCTTAATAGAGTTATTTTTTCTCATTCAGTGTATTCCTCGAGGGATATATAGCACAAGAGCTGTAGGCTCAGAAAGCGAAATAAACCCAAAGACTAAATGCCTAACAACATTCTTATTACACCAGGATCTGGGACAATTGACTTCACCGGGGTTTCTGGTGGTTCCATACAACTAGGTGTTGGTGCAACTGGCTCAGTTACATTCTCTGGACTCAATGGTCCATTATTAAGTATAAACGATTCAGCAGGTGGAAAAATAGGTATCGGTAAAACCGGTCCTAATTATTCATTAGACGTAAATGGAAGTTTTTCTTCCTCCTCCGTAACCATATCAAGCACTCCTGGTGTTGATCCTTTATTAACCGATGTATTGGTTAGAGATTCAATCACGGGATTAGTTAGGTCAAGGCCTGCTTCTTCTATTGCTCCGCAAAGCTATTTAAAAATGGCAGGTGGATCTATTGCAAGCACATTTAGCGCTGTACAAGATCAATGTGGAAACAATGCTTCTTTGCAATTAACAACTTGCAGAGTTGGAGTAACCTCAGACGCTTCAGTTACCACCCAAACAACATCTATTCTTCAATCGTTAACAACTGATTCGAGTTTAGCATTAATTCCAAATGGTAGCGGTGCATTGATTGCTTCTATCCCAGATGGAGGTGTCACTGGGGGTAATGCAAGAGGACAATATGCAGTTGATCTGCAAAGGTCGAGATATAGTAATCTTCAGGTTGCAAGCGGGAATGCCTCTGTAATTATAGGTGGTACTAACAATAGGGTAACAGCAGGTTGTTCTTCCGTAGTAGGCGGAAATAATAACACAGTTTCTGGCGGATATTCTTTTATCGGTGGCGGTGTATTAAATCAACTTTCTTCAAGTTATTCATCGATTATTGGTGGTCAATCAAACCAGGCATATACAGGAGCACACTCAAGTGTCGTAGGCGGTGCTGGTAATATTGTATCTGGTGCTTGCTCTATCGTAGGTGGTGGGGCAACAAATACTGCAAGCGGGCCTGCATCTGCAATTTTAGCAGGTACGAATAACACTGCAAGTGGTAATTGCTCTATAGTAGGCGGTGGTGTGTTAAACTGCTCTACCCAAATATTTTCAGTTATTTTAGGTGGCGAATCAAATAAATCTACAACAATACATTCAGTTGTGGTAGGTGGTTATGCCAATTGTGCGTCTATAGGTAATTGCAATTTTGTTGGCGGTGGCAGATGCAATATGGCATTAGGAGATTCATCAAGTGTTTTGGGTGGATTTACTAACAGAGCAACGGGAGCATATAGTAATGTTTTAGGCGGTTTAGCCAACTGTGCTACAAATTCATGGTCTTCAGTATCCGGCGGATGTGGTAATAACGCTTTCGGAATATTCTCCATGGTTGGCGGAGGATGTGGTAACTATGCAACTGGATATGGAAGTGGTATATTATCGGGAAGTAACAATTGCGTTTGTAGTTGTTTTTCAGCAATTGTAGGAGGCCAAAACAATACTATTAATGTAAGTTATGGTAGTTCTATTGGAGGTTTTATAGGCGGCGGTCGCTCAAACAGAGTTACTTCAAATTATGGTACAATTAGTGGTGGTTTTTCTAATACTGTTTCGGGTTACGATGATTATCAAACAATTAGTGGCGGAAATTGTAACACAATTACAGGAATGGGCAGTTCCTTTATTGGTGGCGGTCAAGGAAATTCTTTAAGTGGTGGTGGTCTTGGTTATGGTTCAATTGTAGGTGGTTTATCAAATAGTGCTTTTCAATATGCATTTTTAGGTGGCGGTAAAAGCAATAGTTCATCTGGTGCTTATTCTTTGATTGGTGGAGGGCGAAATAATACTGCAAGTGCAAGTACATCTGTAATTGTAGGAGGTGCTTGTAATACGGCAAGTGGAACGGGCTCTTTTGTTGGTGGGGGAACTTCAAATCGTTCCACAGGCCAAACGTCAGTTGTAGGTGGGGGTGATGTAAACTGTGCTAATGGAATTAGGTCAACAATTAGTGGGGGGTATGCTAACGTTGCAGATGGTACTTTATCATTTATTGGTGGTGGGGAGAGAAATAATTCAAGTGCACAATCAAGTATTGTAGGTGGTGGTGAAAGGAATTGTTCTACGGCAACTTGGTCATCTGTCTTAGGTGGATGTAGAAATGTGGCATCTGGTATATTCTCTTCAGTAGTAGGTGGTTGCGGAAACTCTTCTACAGGATATGGCTCAGTAGTTGGAGGGGGAATAAACAATTGCGCTACTGGGGTTAGATCATTTGTAGGAGGTGGAGGAGCTACTTTTGCTTCAAATACTGCAAGTGGCTCTTATTCATTTGTCGGTAGTGGACAAAATAACATAGCATCTGCACAAGGATCTGTAATTGTAGGCGGTAGTTCAAATAGAAGTTGTGGATTAAATAACTTTATTGGTTCGGGAGGTGTAAATACAACATCAAGTAACTATAGTTCTGTTGTGGGTGGTTACGGTAACTGCTCATCAAATCAATTTGCTTTTATTGGCGGTGGATGTACAAATGTTAGTAGCGGTATTTCTTCAGGAGTAGTTGCAGGAAATATTAACAAAGCAACAGGTGTATTTAGTTCCGTAGTTGGCGGTTTTTCGAATTGCGCAAGTGGCTCCTGCTCTTTTATCGGTGGTGGTAGAAATAATTTAGCTACTAATCTTCATTCAATTGTAGTTGGTGGTTCACAAAATACGGCATCTGGGGGTGATTCTTTTGTTGGCGGTGGTTGTTTGAATTGTGCTTCGGGTTCGGGTTCATTTACAGGTAGTGGGTATCAAAACAATTCGGGTACTTATGCTTTTGTAGGAAGCGGACAATTTAACAATGCAAGTGGTAGTAGTTCGGCGGTTGTTAATGGCACATTCAATTGCGCAACGGGCGGTGCAAGTTTTATAGGAAATGGTCGTCAACATACCGCATCGGGGTCATACGCTTTTATTGGTGGTGGTAGAAATGCTACATCAAGTGCGTGTTCTTCGGTAGTTGTTGGTGGTCAACAAAATTTGGCAACAAATTGCTTTGCTTTTGTTGGTGGTGGTATTATAAATTCCGCAAGCGGATATGCAAGTTCCGTAGTCGGGGGTTACAATAATTGCGCGATTGGGGTTTTCTCAAGCGTAGTAAATGGTTGCGGAAACCGGGCGTGTGGATATGCAAGTTTTGTAGGCGGGGGAACTAATAATGTCGCGAGTGGTGCGTGTTCCGCCGTAGTAGGTGGATGTAGTAACTCAAGTGGTGGTGGTGTTTCTTTTGTAGGTGCGGGATGCAACAATAATGCGGGAGCAACTTTTTCTTTTATCGGTGGAGGTAATGGAAATTATGCGGGGGGTTATTCGGTTGTTGGCGGTGGAAGCGCTAATAATTCAATTCAAAACCATTCAACAATTGGTGGTGGTATAGGTAATAATGTTTGTGCGGTATGTGGAACTATCGGTGGAGGTGCATTTCACGCGGTGTGTGGTGCAATGGGATTTGTAGGTGGTGGTATTGGTAATTATTCCAATGGTGCTTGTTCAAATATAGTAGGTGGTGAAGCAAACCGCGCTTTAGGAGTTTATAGTTCAGTAGTCGGAGGTTTTTCAAATTGCGCGGTTCTTTCTAGTTCATTTGTAGGGGGTGGTCGTAATAATAGGGCAAATGAGGTTTGTACATTCATTGGAGGTGGTGCTGAAAATAGTGCCAATACTTGTGGTAGTGCGATTTTAGGGGGTCAAAAAAATACGGCATCAGGTAGTTGGTCAACGATAAGTGGTGGTTATAATAATAGCGTTTCAAGTGCGGGTAGTTTTTCAAGTGTAGTTTCGGGATTTGGCAATCAAATTTGTTCTTCGGTTTCATTCATTGGTTCGGGACAAGCAAATATTACAACTGGAAATTTATCATTTATTGGTAGTGGTCAAAATAACCGAGCGTGTTGTTGTGCATCAGCATTAGTGGGTGGTTGCAGTAATATTAGTGGTGGAGATTTTTCATCTTTAGTTGGTGGTTGTGCTAACTGCGCCACTGGAATATTTTCATCGGTAGTTGGCGGATGTGGAAATCGTGCAACTGGATATGGTTCAATAATTGGTGGAGGAACAAATAATATTATTAATGTAGGAAATTCTTACGGAAGTGTATTTAGTGGGTTAAATAATACGTTAAGTAACTACGGGTGTTTTAATACTATATCTTCGGGTTCGGGTAATTATAATGGAGGTCGTTGGTCTGTAATTAGTGGGGGTTGTAATAATTGTGTTGCAAACGCACAAAGTGGTAATGTAATTATTGGTGGAATATGTAATTTTACTAATGGCACTGCAGTTTCTATTATCGGAGGTCAAGGAAATATTGTTAGTGGGGCGTGTTCAATAGCAGGAGGAAACTGTAGTTGTTCTTTATCAACTGCAAGTGTTGCTTTAGGAAATGTTAATGTTGCAACTGGTGGTTATGCTATAGCAATAGGGAATAATAATACGGCTTCAACTACGGCAATTGCTTTAGGAAGTCAAAATACTGCATCGGGATATAGAAGTGGTGCATTAAGTGGTTGTAGCAATAATGTAAGTGGAGGAAGAGGGGTTATTGCAGGGGGAGGTTCAAATACAGTTTCGGGTTATCATTCAGCGGTTGTTGGAGGTAATTTAAATTGTAGTACAGGGGCTTGTGCTATAGTTGGTGGTGGACAATGCAATTGCTCTACTGCAACTTGGTCATCCGTTCTTGGAGGATGCAAAAACGTAGCATCTTCTGTATTCTCGGTAGTAGGAGGTGGTTGCGGAAACCTAGGTCAAGGTTATGCCTCATTTATAGGGGGTGGCGTAAACAATGATATGGGGGTTTTCAACAATGATTATGCAATTGTTGTTGGAGGTAAAGACAATAGTGCAAAAGGTTGTTATTCAATAGTAGTAGGTGGCCAATCAAATACACTTAGTGGAAGATATGGTTGCCATAACTTTATAGGTGGTGGAAGTACCAATACTATGAGTGGTAATTACCATAGATGTAATGTTATTGCAGGCGGATCATCTAACGTAATGTATAGTTGTGGTGGTGGAGGCTATAATTTAAGTAATTCATCAATTTTAGGTGGATCAAGCAATGTATTAGGTTGCACATCAACAGTTAGAGTATGCAATGCAGTTCTTGTTGGCGGATTATGCAATTATAATTCGGGAGCATTTTCGGGAGTAGTAGCAGGCCAATCAAACTGCATAATTGGCGGATTAAATGGTTTGGGTAATCTTTCTTGCGGATGGCAATTTATAGGAGGAGGACGATCAAATGTCGTTGCAGGTTTATACTCTTCTATAGTGGGTGGTCAATCTAATTGTGCTACTGGTGATACTTCTTTTGTAGGTAACGGATACGCAAATTGTAGTGTTGGGGATTTTTCAGCAATTTTAGGTGGATATTGTAGTTGTGCATTAGGGGCTTGTTCTTTTATTGGTGGTGGAAGAAATAATAGAGCGTGCGGTGGGTTTTCTTCAGTTATTGGTGGACAAAGTAATTTAGCAAATGCTTTATCGTCTGTTGTTGGAGGTTGCTTTAATTGTGCTGGTGGGACCAGTGCATTTCTAGGAGGCGGGGGATTTAATACTGCAAGTGGTAATTATTCGACAATTGTTGGGGGGAGCGGGAATATTGCATCGGCCGGAGTATCCTCCGTTGTTAGTGGACAAAATAATACCGCTAGCGGACAGTATTCTATAATTGGTAGCGGTAGAGCTAATAGGTCGTGTGGTTACACATCAATAGTAGGCGCAGGTCAATCAAATTGCGCTACCAATTGTTGGTCAGCAGTTTTAGGTGGCTGTGGCAACGTTGCATCTGCAATATTTTCAAGCGTAGCTGGCGGATGCGGAAATACTGCTAGCGGATATGCTTCTTTTATAGGTGGGGGTAACGGTAACATAGCTTCTTCGAATTATTCATCAGTATCTGGAGGACAGAGTAATACAAGCAGTTCAGTTGGAAGCGTTGCAGGTGGGATTGGAAATAGTGCTACCAGTTATGCTTCTACTTCTTTTGGTAGTGGTAATGGTGCATCAGGGAGTAGATCTTTTGTAGCAGGCGGTGATGGTAATACAGCATCCGGAAATAGATCAATCGTATTGTCAGGTCAAAGTAATCAGGCAACGAGTGATTATTCAGTAAGCTCTGGAATTTACGGATTAGCTTACCTCTACGCTCAAAGAAGTATATCAAATAGATTTGGATCGACCGGATTACCAGGTCAATCCCAAATTTCAGAAGTGGTAGCTTCTGGCTTAGGCACACTAACCACGGCAGCAACAACCACACTTTCATTAGACGGAACGGGATCAACAAACCTAATCATACCAAACGGTAATAACCGTATGTGGAACGTCCAAGTAAACTGGAACGCAGTAGTTACGTCAATTTCTGGTACCGCAACAGGAGTAACAGTTGGAGATGTGATAGCAGGTAATACTGAATTGGTATTTAAACGTGTAGGAGGAACCTCATCGGTGGTTGGCACAATTAGGAACGTATCGACATACGACGCATCTATGTCAGCTGCAACAATGACTTACTCAGCAGGAGCATCACAAGAATTAGCATTAACATTCACCGGTCCAACATTTGCTGGTGGTGGATCAGTAACAGTTAGATCTGTTGCAAGAGTACAATTAACAGAAACTGCTTGGTAAAGATAGAAGAAACCGAGACCGAAAAAGGTAAATAAGAAAAGTGAAAAACATATAAAATGGCAAATAA
>Ga0247723_1002186_pt1 | contig 10656 bp, 20 predicted proteins | sample MSEWelMarce5H_FC_FD_189079 | JGI IMG/M metagenome (GOLD analysis project Ga0247723, IMG submission 189079) | Subsurface sediment microbial communities from gas well in West Virginia, United States - MSEEL Well Study Marcellus 5H_FC | ecosystem: Environmental > Terrestrial > Deep subsurface >...
ATGTTAATGCTTGGATTTATCAATGGACGGCAGAACAAATTAATGTTGTAATTTTATAAAAAATATTATATGACATTAACTGAATTGAAAGCACAAGCCTACGACATTTTAAGCAATTTGGAATTTTTGCAAAAGAAGTTACAAGAAACTAACCAAGCCATCGCAGAGAAAATTAAAGAAGAACAATCAACACCGAAAGTAGATGGATAGTTTACAATTCATTCTTGATAGATTGGAAGCAATAGACAATAAGTTTGATGATAAATTGGATGCAATCTTGATTCAAACAACCAAAACAAATGGTAGGGTTTCATCATTGGAAGATTGGAGAAAACATATCTACAAAGTTATTTGGTCTATCATTGGAGTTGTTGCAACTATTGTTGGGTTCTATATTGAGAAACAAATTAATAAATAGATATGTTAGCGTTAATAATATTTGCCTTGTTGGTTGGCTTTGTAATTGGAGTTCTATTCAACGAAATAACAAATTATAAATAATATGAACTTCTCAGAATTGTTTTCTTTGAATTATCGTGATGCAGTCAATAGTTTTGTTATTGCCTTTTTAACTGCATTTTTTACTGCTTTATCAAGTTCAATGGGTACAGGCGAAATACCAACATTTGAAGATTTAAAAATGTTTTCAGCCATCGGATTTAGTGCAGGAATTTCGTATTTAGTAAAAAATTTACTTACCAATAACGAAGGAAAACTATTAAAAAAAGATGCGTAAATTATTATTCATACTTGTTCTATTTGGTTGCAATCCCGTAAAGCAAGTTCTTCGTGATAAGGACAAATTAGATAAGGTAGCAATAGAGGTAATCAAACAAGGTTATTGTGCCAACGATACTACAATTATTACTAAGTCTGATACATTGTTGATAGTTGATTCTTTGCTTGAAATACGTAGTGATACTACCATTATTAATGATACTGCATACATTACACTTTGGGAAACCAAGAACTTCTTTAAGACTTTAACTATTCGTGATACAATACGTTCAGTAGTTGTAGATAATGCTCGTTTGAGGCTATTACAGACTGATTTAAGCAAGGCAGAAGCAAAGGCAATACTATGGGAAGATAAAGCGAATAAAAGAGGAGGATGGCTTATAATTTTATTGCTTGTAATTGGTGCGTTTATTTACTTAAAACTTAGGAAATGAAAGATAAAATTACTTTAGATAGAATTAATCTATTGCATCCAAAGTTAAGAGCAGAAGCATTAGAGATGTACGATGAGATATGCGAAGCATTGAAAGGTCGGGCAATATGCAGATTTAGTTACACGCTAAGAACTTTTGCCGAGCAAGATGTCTTGTATAAAAAAGTGCCAAAGGTAACTAACGCAAAGGGAGGTATGTCATTTCATAACTACGGATTGGCAATAGACATCGTTTTAATTATTGGCGGAGTGGCTGCGTCATGGGATATTAAGACTGACTTCGATGGTGATGGCAAGTCGGATTGGATGGAAGTAGTAGCTATATTTAAGTCATTCGGTTGGGAGTGGGGCGGTGATTGGAAATTCTACGATGCTCCTCATTTTCAAAAGACATTTGGTAAATCAATTAGAGAGTTGTTAGCTTTGCATCAGGCCGGTAAGGTTGACGAGCATGGCTTTGTAAAATTTTAGTTGTTGTTTTAAAGTGTTTATTGGTTATCCCTGGTGTTTTCACATCGGGGATTTTTTATTTTATAAAATAAAGTTTGTAAATATTTGTTTAATTAAAAATTTTAATTGTACATTTGAAAAACAATAACAAATAACAACATGGACGAACTTAAACCACTAGACCTTAGACAAATGCGAAAGGAGCGTAAGCTGACTCAAGAAAAGTTGGCATTCCTTACCGGCATCTCGGTTGTCAGCATCAACAAGTCAGAGATGACTGGCAACATGAACCTCAAGACATACTTTAAAATTCTAAACGCGCTTAAAACTTACCAACCATGATTTATTTTGTAGCAACAATGTTATTCCTTGGATTTTGGGCATTTTGCGATGTCATCAACGATGAGATTACTAAAACTGAGATTAGTAAGAAAAGAAAATTTGCCATCCCACCTGAGTTTTGGGATGATTACAATAGGGCAATCTTTTTTATAGAAAGGATGGGCATGAGCGAAGTAAACAAATGCCAATACATGATTGATGATATCATCATGAAGTACCATGAGTGTTTGGATTACAACACATTCACCGAAAGGATTGGAATCATTATACAAAAATTTGAAAGCAAGAAGAAGAATTTTTTATCAAATACACATTTAAACTAAGCAAAATGGGACTAAACAACAGTCAGTCAGAATCAGTAGTTTTTCTTGGCATTGCCAACGGTAAAATCGTACGTCAGTTCAAACAAGCAACCGACAAGTCAACAACTCGTATTAACAAGATGGGACGCGAAGTGCATGAGGAGTTTTATGACTCACTTACCGGCATCCTCAAAGATGTTACTACCAAAGAAAGCGAGTACGGCAAGTTTTGGGTTGTAAAAATGCAAAGCGATGGAGTGCTTTACCAAATTGAGATGAATTACTCTGGAGGTTACGCTGCATCATTTCTTAAGACCATCCCCAACGCTGATCTCAACAAAGAGTTCACCATCACACCGAAGCTCACCGTTGAAGGTGATAAAAAAAAATCGGTGATGTTCCTGAATCAAGGGGGGCTAGGCTTAAAATGGTTCTTCACTCGCGACAATCCGAATGGTATGCCCGAACTAGCAAAAATCAAGGTCAAAGGCAAGGATACATGGGACGATTCAGATAGGATGGAGTTCCTAGAGAATTACATGACTACCGAGATTTTACCTAAATTAAAAAACAAGTCATCTCAAGTCACCGATGAGGAGGATGAGATTCCTTTTTAGTGTTGCGTATTTTTGGTTACATCGGAGGGTGTTTTTACATCCTCCTCTTTTTAAGGCGAGTTGGTGTAAATGGGAATGAATACCATCTTGGGTAACAACATTGCGAGGATAGCATCCTTTAAAAAGGCAATGGGACGAGGGTTCGAATCCCTCACTCGCCACTGATTTTTTAACTTTAACTCAAAACTTCAACAATGAAGAAATTTAACTTGGACTTGGTTAAGGGACGTATTGAGTTCCTCGACAATCGTTTTTACTCGACAGGTGATGGATTTGTGCCATCGGTGACCACAATTTTAGAAGCATATCCTAAAGATGCTTCGTACTTCAAATGGCTTAAGGATGTTGGCTCTGATGCAGACTCAATCAGAGATGAAGCCGGTCGCAGAGGCTCGGTAGTGCATGAGCTTACCGAGAAGTATGACTGCGGTGAAGAGTGTACCTTCATCAATTTGCATGGCAACCCACAATTTAAGATGGGAGAGTGGTCAATGTTTGAGCGTTATGTTGAGTTTGTGAACCTGCATACTCCTAAGAACTGGGCAATGGAGCTACACATGGCTTCGGCATCACTTGGCTTTGCCGGTACACTTGATCGTGTCATTGAGATAAATGGCAAGACAATGCTTATCGACATCAAGACTTCCAACTCGATTTACCCATCTTATTGGTTGCAGTTGGCTGCTTACCATCAACTTTTGATGCAAAGCGAAAGCAATATGGGCATTGACGCAGTCGGCATCCTATGGCTTAACGCTAAAACACGCACGATGGGCAAAAATGGCGCTATTCAAGGCATTGGATGGCAGTTGGTAACAAAAGATATGGACGAACTTAAGAACGATTGGGAGCTATTCCAATCAACGCACAAGCTATGGTTAGCTTTGAACGCAGATATCAAGCCAAAGCAATTATCTTACCAATTAACACATAAGAAAAATGGTTGACGATAAAATTGTAAACCAGGTCATTCAGAACTTCGAGAAGCGAAGTATCATCGGATTTCTTAAGTATGGTACAAACCTCGAAAGAAATGACTTGAAATTCCTGCAATGGATCAACCATTTGCAGGAGGAACTTATGGACGCAACCCTTTACCTTGAAAAATTAAAAGATGAAATTAAGAGATTACCAGATCAAAATAAAAGACAAAGCTCTTGATTTGCTAAGGACTCACTCCATTGCCTACCTGGCGATGGAGGTGAGAACCGGCAAAACATTGACATCCATTGCCATTGCTTATTGTTACGGTGCCAAGAAGGTGTTGTTTGTGACTAAAAAGAAGGCCATCACCGATATTATCCAACAAGCCTATCAAATGGGTTATGAGCTTGACATAAAAGTTATCAACTACGAACAACTCCAAAATGAGAAAGCCATTTATGATTTTATTATTGCTGACGAGGCTCATGGTTTGGGAGCGTTCCCAAAGCCGACAAAGAGAGCGCAGGAGTTAAAAAGAATTGCAGTGGGTAGACCTATTGTGTTTTTGAGTGGCACTCCATCACCGGAAAGCTACTCTCAGCTTTACCATCAGTTTTGGTGCAGCTCGTTTAGTCCCTGGAAGCAATACCCAAGCTTTTATAGATGGGCAAAGGACTACGTATTTTTACGTCAGAAGTTCGTATTTAACCGCTCGATTAATGATTACTCTAACGCAGATTTGCATAAAATTAAACCAATCATGCAGCAATTAATGTTATCGTTCACTCAAGAAGAGGCAGGGTTCCAGTCTTTTGTCGAGGAGGAGATCCATTACGTATTTATGGAGAACTCTACCTATAAGTTTGCAGATAGGCTAAAGCGCGATAAGCTCGTCAAAAATGCTGATGGCGAAGTGGTTATGGCCGACACTGCGGTAAAACTTATGAGTAAATTGCACCAGGTTTATTCCGGCACAGTAATCGTGGATGAGCCGGAGAGAATTGCAAAATGCTTTGATGATAGGAAGGCTGAGTTCATTAAGGATAAGTTTGCCGGACAAAAGATTGCCATTTATTATAAGTTTGTGGCTGAGTATTATGCCATTTTAAAGGCTTTTGGTGATAGGGTAGTTGATGATGCAGTAAAGTTTAATGAAGGCGGTAATGAGCTTGTATATGTATCTCAAATAGTATCTGGGCGTGAGGGTGTTAACATCTCGACCGCTGATGCGCTCATATTTTACAACATTGACTTTTCTGCGGTAAGTTATTGGCAAAGTCGGGCAAGAATCCAAACCAAGGATCGTGAGAAGGAAAGCAAGATACATTGGATATTTGCCCACAATGGCATTGAGGATAAGATTTACAAGGCAGTTATGGAGAAGAAAGATTACACTTTACAACATTTTAAACGTGATTATGGGATTTAGGACGAATTTGGTAATAATTAGGATGAAGTACCGGTTAACTCAAGTGCAAATGGCTGAGTCGATAGGAGTAAGAGTCCAGGCATATCAAGCTTATGAACATGGCAGAGCGCATCCTAACTTTAAAATACTTAAAAAGATATTCGATGTTTATAATATTGCTGACGTTTATAATTTTATGTTTTCTGAGGACAATTCTTGACATAATATTAATTTTTGTTAAATTAATTTATTTAATCTTAGTTTGTGCGCCTATTACAATAATGTTACTTATTTTTATCAACCTAATTGACTTTTTTAAAACAACAAAACAATGGATTTCAAAACAACAAAAGCTGAAGTAACGCTTCAGAACATTAACTACGCACTCGGACTGAATAGCGACATTGACGTATTTACGAAGGTTGATGACCTTAAAATCAAGTGGACGGTTGACATAACCGAAAGATCCTGGGGAATCAAGGCCATGGATGTAAGTATTACCGACTTTTTTATGCAAATCGAGTGGAAAGTCTACAAAGAAGATTTAACTCTGACCGAAATCACATCTTTGCTTTGCAAAAATGATATGTTTCATAGCGTTTTTATTGATGCTGCCGATTACGTTATTGGAGAATATAGGATTTTCGGTAACATGTTCAACATTGTTGAGAATCTTGAGGTAAATGGTGGGATTTTAGAGATAGAAGAGGTGTTGATTGATTTTATGGACAATGAAATACATATTTTATGATGGAATCCCAACTACAAGCCCAAATCACTAAGCGACTTAAGGACAACGGATGGTTCGTAACGAAGCTCATCCAAACCTCAACCAATGGTATACCTGACTTAATGGGTATAAGGAAAGGGGTAGTGATATTTTTAGAAGTTAAGCAGTCAGGAAAGAAGGCATCACCACTCCAAGAGCATCACATCGAAGGACTAAACCGGATGGGAGTCTTTGCGAGGGTGGTGGATAAGTTAGAGGATATAGATGTTCATTGTTATAAATTATAAATATGAGAAGCAGCGTAGTACAAGCAATTCAGCACGTTAAGATTGCTGATGAATTTATGAACGATTTTATTAGGTCAGCACCGACAACTCGTGGTGCCATCATCTTTGGGCAGTATAGCCGTAAATTAAGGTGGATTCTGACTGATATCATAACTTATCCACATTTTGACGATGAGGTAAGGAAGGGAATTAAGGTTGAGATTGAGTCGGATGCGTTCTCCGTTGGAGCGATTAAGGACTTAATACCACTACTTAACCCTGAGCAAAGGGAGATGATAGAGGATTTAATTGAGGATATCTTGAAAGGTAAGACGATTGAGGTAAGTATTAAGGATCATGTTGTTGAAATCAACGAAATGATAAGTGGCAATTCGGAAATTCCGAACAACCAATAAATAAATAATTATGGCACAAAAAACATCAATTGATTGGATTTATGTTGAATTAGCAATGTTTATGACTGGTAATTCAGATTTTGAATCAGCACAAGATATATTTAAACATGGTAGAGCAATCCACAAAGAAGAATGTATTTCATTTGCAGAACAATGGGAATTAAGATGCAATGAAGGTAATATGGATAGCAAGGAACAACTTTATGATGAAACATTTAACAAATGAAACTATTTAACACCGAAGAAGAAGCAATCGCATGGGTAGGCAGAAACATTGCATTGGTTATTACACCTAAGAAGAAAACTGATTATACAATTAAGTTTGTTTATCCTTTTAGGTCGGTTGATGCACACGTAAAAATCGTAGAACATTTAGGTAAACAACTTTTTAAATACCAACAAGAAACATTAACCAATGACACAACAAAAATTAAAAAGATGCAATGAACTTGCAAAAGAAATGGATCAAATAACACTTTATCTAAAAGATATTAAATGGATGATAAATGATAATGTTATTGAAAGACCTATAAATTTAAGTTACAGCGGATGTGATTCATTTATAGTTGCACCTGAAACAGTTTTTAAAAAAATTGGAAGGTTGCTATATGATGAATACACGCAGAAGTTAATGGATTTAGAAAAAGAATTTTGGAATCTATAAAATTAACCAATGAATTATTTAAAACTAGGCATCAATGCTATTGCGGTCAATGCTTCCAAACAAGCCATCTTTGGTTGGAAGAAGTATCAAACCGAGCTGATTACGGAGAAGGATTTAGAGATGCAGATGGCTGATCCTCGGTGCAAGGGTATAGCTATTATTTGTGGAGAGGTTAGTGGGAATTTGGAGGTGATAGACATTGATACTAAATATCAAACGTACGAGCTTTGGGATGCTATCAGAGGTCGGATAAGTGATGAGCTATATGCTAAGTTGCACGTTGTTAGGACTCGGAATAATGGCTATCATTTGGCTTATAGGTGCGAGTGTATAGAAGGCAATCTAAAGTTGGCAACAAGACCTGCCAGTGCAGAGGAGCTTGGCCGGACTCCATCTGCTAAGACTTATTGCATCATTGAAACGAGGGGTGAGGGTGGATATGTGGTGGCACCTCCAACTGAAGGGTATGAAGTGTTGCAGTCGGGGATAAATGTGTTGGATGTCGAGGAAAGGGAAGAGTTGATGATGATAATGCGCTCTTTAAACGAAGTTATGGAGGAGGCAGTGATTGAGGCGCATCTCCGGCCATCGGTGAAGGAGTATGGACTCTCGCCATTTGATGACTATAATCGCAGAGGGGATATCGAGATTTTGCTTGGTAGCCATGGTTGGAAGAGAGTGCAAGAGAACTCAGAAAGGATTTATTTTCTTCGACCAGGTAGTGATGCTGCGCATAGTGGATCATGGAATAAGGAAATGGGACTTTTTAGTGTTTTTTCCACCAATACTGAGTTTAAAGTCGAGAAAGGTTACAAATTGGTGGCAGTTTTTTGCTTTTTAGAGTGTAACGGGGACTTTAAAGAATGTGCAAAGAAGTTGCTTGACATGGGTTACGGTGAAAAAAAAACCTCTCATGGCGGTAAATTAGAGAAGGAATTGTTTACCAAGAAGCAGAATGGGGCATCGACCGATGATATGGTGTCACTGCTTGTTAAGAAGTATGACAAAGGTGTTGCTGATGCCAAGGTTATTGTTGAGGAGTTGGAAGAAAGATGGGGTGAGCAGATTTTGGAGTTTTGGGACATCAATGAAAGGAACAAGTCGGTCTCGATAAACCGGTATAAGTTGCAGGTGTTCCTGACTCAGCGTGGTGGCTTCCGGCTTTACTTTTACGATGTAAATAGTACGATATATAGGTTGATCAGGGTTAAAGATGGGTTTGTGGAAGAAGCATCTACCGAACAGATAAAAAGGTTCATCAAAGATTATGTTGATAGGCTGCCGGACACTTTTGATGGCGAGGTTAGTCCGCAGGATTTGTTGGAGCTGATTTATAAAGGGAGTAGTATTTTGTTCTCAGAGGCATTTTTTGAGTTTTTTGATAGGGCTGACATTGAGTTTCTAAAGGATGACAAGCATACGTCATACTTTCCATTCCGGAATGGGGTTGTGGTGGTGACAAAGGACAAAGTAGAGATGAAAAGCTATGGAGAGTTGGGCAAGTGTATCTGGAAGTCACAAGTGATTGACTTTAATATTGCAGTAGACGAGGACATTGATAGTGCGAACATTGAGTATTACAAGTTCATTGAGAAGATATGCGGAGATGATTTGGAGAGAGTTTTGTATGCTTTGTCGCTGATTGGTTATTTATTGCATAAATATAAAGATCCGAGCCGACCTTATGCGGTGATTTTAGCCGAGGAAACGGACAATGAGCAGACCGGTGGAGGCACTGGGAAGGGGATATTTGTGAAGGCTCTATCGTATATTCTGAACACAGTTAGGGTTGATGGTAAGAACTTTAAGCTTGACAAAAGTTTTGCTTTCCAAAGGGTTGACCTTGATACAAGGATTTTGGCGATTGAAGATACTAGGAGGAACGTGGATTTTGAGGGATTTTACTCGATAATCACTGAGGGTGTTACTGTTGAAAAAAAGAACAAAGATGAGCTTTTTATACCTTATAAGGACTCTCCAAAGGTGATGTTCACCACTAATTACACCATACCGAACTCGGGAAATCATGCTAAAAGAAGGCAAAGGGTGTTGGAATTTGCACCGACATTCTCGTCAACCTATACTCCGGAGGACTTATTTGGTCACAAATTGTTTGATGATTGGGACTTACATGAGTGGAATAGGTTTTATAATTTATTGTTTATGTGTGTTTCGGGATACTTGGGAAGCGGTTTGAAGCAGATGGAGAAAAGTGAATCTTTGGTTAGAAAGCAGATAAAAGTGCAATTTGGAGATGAGTTTTTTGACTTTATTGTTGGTTTGGATTATGATGGCCAGGTGATAAAGTTGGAGCAATTATATAACGATTTCTTGGGAATGAGTGGTTTTGATAAGAAAGAATACTCAAATAAAAGGTTCGTGAAAGCGATTGAAGAATCGTGTACCCTACTGAAAATCGCGTACCTAAATAAGCGAGAAAAGAGCAGTGGAGGCAAAAAAGTGTATAGATTTTTCAATTCGGAGAGGGAGAAGCGTGATTTTGAGCAAAATGGGTACGCGATTTAGGGGTTGGGTACGCGATTGGTACGCGATTGGGTACGCGATTTTTTTGCGTAACTCATTGATTATCAAGGGGGGTACTCGATTTCTCGATTTTTCTCTTATTTTAAGGTGGTCTTGTGTTTTTTTCTGAATTTAAAAAGCAGGGGAAAAATAGGAAATGATGGAAAAATGGATAAATCGCGTACCGAGGTATATTTTAGGGATTTTTGTCGGGGTTAGGGATTTTTGTCGGTTTTGGGAATTTGAGGCTTAGATTTCCTAAAACGATTTAGTTAAACGTTTACTAAAGCGATTTAGTAAAACATTTTAGTAAACCAATTAAATACAGTTATATGTTGTACGCATCTGAGCAGTTATTAGAGATTGTTAGTCAAGTTACCGGAATTTCACAAAGTGATATTATTAGTTCATCTAGGAATAGGAATGTTTGCCTGGCTAAACAGTTGTATGCACACTTTTTAAGGCATACCTTCAATTTATTGCTAAAGCAGATCTCAGTTATCATGAAAAATGATCATACCACCGTAATACATTCGTTAAGAGTGATTGATAACATGATTTGGATAAAGGATGAGAAAACACTAGATTATATAAGTAAGATAAAACATTGCCTAACGAATTTAGAGGGGCATAATTTGAGCCGAAAGCTTAAAGTTGATGTTCCTATTGGTTGCGATATTGAAGGGCTTAAAACGGCTATAATTGAGCAATTTGGATGTAGTATAGAATTTGTTTATGAATAGGTTGGTTTTCCTGGTGCGAATACAAAAGTGTACCTGAAGGTAGAGTATATATACTAATAAAAAATTAGTAAGGTTCTAATAAAAAATGCTTCTTATATAT
>Ga0247723_1002187_pt1 | contig 10654 bp, 17 predicted proteins | sample MSEWelMarce5H_FC_FD_189079 | JGI IMG/M metagenome (GOLD analysis project Ga0247723, IMG submission 189079) | Subsurface sediment microbial communities from gas well in West Virginia, United States - MSEEL Well Study Marcellus 5H_FC | ecosystem: Environmental > Terrestrial > Deep subsurface >...
CCCACAATCAGAAAGTGAGGCCATCTTGGATACTCCAGATGCCGTAGCACCTGAGGCTGTAGTAGAAACCCCTGCGGTTGAAGCCTCACGCCCAACAGTAACAGCAGCAATGTATACAACACCACGTCTTGAGTTCACAAAGGAAAAATACCTAGAGAACACAATCCGCGCACAATTCGGAGATGACGATGCTCGTCAATATATCCGTGCAGCAGCAAACACAACTGACAACGCAGGTTTAATTCCTACACGTCAGCTAACAGAAGTTATCAACCCACTAGCAAACGCAGACCGTCCATTCATTGACGCAATCTCACGTGGAACACTTCCAGATGCAGGTATGACTTTTGAAATCCCAAAGATTTCACAGGTTCCAACAGTTGCAGTAACAGCTGAAGAAGCAGCACCATCAGACACAGACCTTAACGATTCTTTCCTATCAGTTACAGTTCAAAAGTTTGCTGGACAACAGACATTTTCAGTTGAACTACTAGACCGTTCTTCTCCAGCGTTCTACGCTGAATTAGTTCGCAACATGGAATTCGCATATGCTAAGGCGACAGATGCACGCGTAGCAACAGTAGTTGCAGCAGCAGCAACAGACGGTGGAAACCGCACAATGTCAGCAGCTAACCTTCTTGACTTCGTTGCAGATGCAGCAGTAGATGTTTACTCAAACACTCTAGGCTTTGCAACAAACATCGTTGTGTCTCCAGCACAATGGGGTGCAATCATGGGCTTAGTAGATAGCACTAACCGAGCCATATACACTGCCGTTGCTCCGATGAACGCTGGCGGTAACGCATCTCCAGTATCACTTAAGGGCAACATCAACGGCTTGAACCTATACGTTGACCGTAACCTTTCAGGAACAGGCGATGGAACAATCATCGTTGTCAACCCAGAGTCATACACATGGTATGAGTCACCAACATTCAAGTTAGAAGCAGCAGTAATCGCTTCAGGTCAAATCAACGTTGCCTACTACGGCTACGGCGCAATTGCAACTAAGGTTGCAGCAGGCGCATACAAGTGGATGGTTGCATAACTAACACTTTGAAATAGTGTTGTAGGGGCTTTGTAGCCCTTAGCCCCTACAATTTTCATTAGAGAGGAAATCATGGCAGCAACATACGTTACCGAAGCAGAACTGCGCACAGTTCTAGGTATCGGGTCTCTCTATTCTTCAGCGGTAGTTGAAGAAGTTTGCCAAGCAGCTGAAAACATCATTAAGGGCTACCTTTGGTTTAACACAACACCTAACATTGCACACAGCAACACAGCAAGCCCTAACGCAACAGGCACACTTTACTTTGCCACCCCGCACCCTTTTTACATTGGCGAAACCGTAGTTATCTCCGGAAACGGAACTAAGCACAACGGCAGCAAAACAATCACTGCTAAAGACGTATATAAGATTACTTACAACATTACTGGCAATAACATTACCGAAACACCTTACCACCGCGTTGCACCTTATGGCGCAGTCGCTGGTGAAACTTATGTGGATTTCTCACTTGTGCCAGAAGTTAGAGAAGCATCAACCCTAATTGCCGTAGACATCTGGCAATCAAGACAACTTTCAAATGCTGGCGGCGTTTCGCCAGATGGATTTACACCTTCACCTTATCGTATGGGCAACACACTACTTGCTAGAGTTCGTGGTTTGATTGCGAATTACTTAAACCCTAATGGGCTAGTCGGATGACAGTTGCCGTCACAACTCTCCGTTCTACCATTGCAACGGCTTTAAGTAATCCAACGGTATGGCAGGTATTTTCCTTTCCACCTGCCTCACCGTTGGCCAACAGCGTGGTTGTAGAACCTGATGACCCTTACATAGTGCCAAGCAATAACCAACATATAACTATTGCACCTTTGGCTAACTTTAGAATTAAACTTTATTTACCTTTACTTGATAACCAAGGTTCCTTGCAAGATATGGAAACCTTTATCGTTGCCGTGTTTACTAAACTGGCAGCATCTTCGCTAAACTATAATATTGGCTCTGTGTCTGGAGTGTCGGTTGATACAACAGCTGGAGACATGCTCACAACGGAAATACGTTTGAGTCTACTTACGAGTTGGAGTTAATAATGACCAATCTAACACCTGAGGATTTGGCTTTTCTGAAAAAGATTGGTCAAATCGAATCCACCCCAAAGGCACCAGCCAAGAAAGACGAGGAATAAACAATGGCAATTTTTTTAAATAACAAAGTTGGTTTTAAGGTTGCAACAGTCGACCTATCAGACCACGTTACAGCCTTCACACTAAACCGCCAATCAGACCAACTAGAAGTAACTGCTATGGGAGACACAGCGCACAAGTTCGTTACCGGACTTTCAGCTGACACCATCACAGTATCATTCTTGAACGATACAGCGGCTGGCTCAGTCCTTGCTACTCTACAAGCTGCATACGGCACAACCGTAGCGTTCGTAGCAGTTCAAGACAAGGTTGCTTCAATTTCAGCAACTAACAAACTTTACACAGGCACAATCCTTGTTGATAACATTCCAGACATCAACGGCGCAGTTGCTGATGAAGCAACATTCGACATTACCTTTACTTGCAACAGCACAACCGCTCTAGCAACTACAGGCACATTCTAAACAACTAAAGAAAAGGGCTAAAAATGGCAAAGTTAAGAATAGTAAGGGTAGATGGTAGCGATACTGTCCACCAAATCACACCGGCAATAGAGTTCGCATTTGAAGTCTATGCAAAGAAAGGCTTACACAAAGCCTTCCGTGAGGATGAGAAGCAGACTGACGTTTATTGGTTAGCCTGGGAATGTATCCGCAGATCGGGAGAAACTGTTAAGCCTTTTGGCGCAGAGTTCTTGGAAACTCTCGTGCGTGTGGAAGTTCTTGATGATGACCCTTTGGACTAACTAGGGATTCCCTTCACTACCTCATCGCACGAATGAGCCTAGAGACGGGAATTCCTGCACAATCCTTTATAGACATGGATGTGCGAATGTTTAAGACTTATTTGATGGCTATGAAAGATAGGGCAAAGGAGATGAAGGATGGCAACAACGCTAAAAGGCGCTAGCCAACTCCGAACTGCTTTACGCAGGTTTGAACCTGATTTAGCCAAGGAATTACAAGATGAAGTAGCCAACGTGCTAAAGCCTATTGTTAAAAAGGCTCGTGGTTTTATTCCTTCTGACTTTACGCCATCACACTGGCGCGGTAATAGTAAGACCGGAAAATGGCCTATCTATAACGCAACTCTTATGCGTAGAGGTATTGGCTACAAAACCACACCATCTAAGCCGAACAGACGCGGCTTCTCCTATGCAGCTTCTATTGCTAACAAGACTGCTTCAGGTGCTATTTTCGAAACAGCAGGGCGCAAAAACCCTAACGGTATGCAGAAGGCACCTAAAGGCACACCTAGAACTAACAAAAACTTTAGCCATTCAAATAACCCACAAGCAGGTGCTCAGTTCATTAGAGCATTAGAGAATGCAAGCCCTATAGCTCAGGGAAATATACGTTCAGGCTCAGGTAGACGTGGCCGTTACATGAAAGGCCGCTTGATTTACCGTGCCTGGGCTGAAGATGGCGGCAAGACCAATGCAGCAGTAATCAAAGCCATCGAAGGTGCAGCAGCTAAGTTTAGAGCGAGAGTAGGTCGATAATGGCAACAACAGACTTAATGATTGGCATTGGTGCCGAATACAAAGGTAAAGCAGCTTTTAACAAAGCCAACAAAGATGTTTTAGGTTTAGGCAAAGGCGTAAAACAATTAGCCTCAGCTTATATTGGTTTACAAGGCGCTCAAAAGGCTTTCCGTTATGGCCAGCAATCACTTAATGCATTTATTGAAGATGATAAGGCAGCCCGACAATTAGCACAGACCGTAGGCAATCTAGGACTAGCCTATGAAGCCACAAACGTGGAATCCTTCATTCAAGGACTAGAAAGAACTTACGCGGTCGCAGATGACCTTCTACGCCCAGCAATGGCCAAGTTAATCCAGGTCACACGTTCTTACACCAAGTCTAAAGAAATTATGACAACTGCCCTCAACGCGGCAGCAGGGGCAGGTGTTGACTTAGGCACAGCCGTTACAGACCTATCTCAGGCATACGTTGGCAACCTAAGAGGACTTAGAAAATACAACCTTGGGCTTACCCAAGCCGAACTATCTACAAAATCATTTCAAGAGATTCAAGATTTATTAAACAAAACCTTTAGCGGCCAAGCTGCATTAGCGGTAGATACTTACGCAGGCAAGATGGCTGCCCTTACTATTGCTTCAAACAATGCTAAAGAAATCATCGGTAAAGGATTAGTAGATGCTATTTCCTCAGCCTTTGGCGGCGGCGATATTGACAGAGCCACAATGCAAATTGAAAGCATGGCAAAAGCCGTAGCAGATATTGTTGCTGGCCTTGGCACTATGACTGGTTGGTATAGCAAGTTATTTAAGATTACAAGCGGCTTAGGTTTGTTTGATGCCCTAGCCAATAAACGTAATGCCCTAAAGGTTAAAGATACACCTTACGACCCACGCTCAGGCAATATGCCAGACATGTCTCCAACTGCCATGAAGAACATCCAATTACGTCAGAAAGCTGATAGAGAAGCTGCTAAGCGTCAAAAGGAACTGGCTGCTTTAGCAGGCAAGCAGACTAAGGCAATCAAAGAGCAGACAGCTCTGGCAAAGGCTAAGGCAGTTCTAGACAAAGCCAACGCCGTATTTAACATGGATTTGATTCAAAACACCGCTGCCCTACAAGGCAAAGTAACTGAGGATGAAACTCTACGCTTAAAACTACAACGTGAAATTCTGCTTGGCAATTCAGATGCCGCAGCCAAATTAGCCCAGGAATTACTTTCAGTTCAATTAGCTGCCATGATGGCTGCAAGCGTTGACCCATTTGGTAATTACGCTAAGTCAGCAATGGAAGCGATGAAAGCGTTGCAGGATTTACGCAACGGTTTAGCCACCTTAGGCACACCTACTGTCATGAGTCCAGCTGAACTTCTTTCGCGAGATTATGCGGATGTTCTAGCAGATGCAATAGACCCTCAATTTGCTGGCCTAGATGCAAAAGGCGCCCCTGTCAATGGCGGTTACAGTTCTTACAACCGCGATTTAACCGCTACTGAACTTCGCATATTTATAGACCCATCAGCCGCGGCATACGGCATAGGCGTAGCCTCAGTCAATAACTCAGCCAACGGCAATAGCAACAATTACTCAACCATTCAGAGTTTTGCAGGCGGCATGTAGTGGCAACACCAACCCTTGTTGTTACCTTTGACTTTAGTTCTGGAGCTGTATTTGGCTACCCGTTCATAATTGGCGAAGGTTTATTAGGGTTTAACACGTTGGCAGACCAAGCCGCTGACACAATAGATATTTCTAGTCAAGTAAACAAAGTTAGCATTAGACGCGGTTATAACCTATTGCAAGAGGAATTTCAGGCTGGCACAGCTACAGTAAGAGTATTAGACCAAAACGGTGATTGGAACCCAACCAACCCAACTTCACCTTATTACGGTAAATTAGTGCCCTTGCGTAAGGTTCGCATTTCAGCTGATGGCCAGTTCCTGTTCTCTGGTTACACAACAGCTTATAACTACACCTGGGATAGAGAACAAAACATCGGCTATGTTGATATACAACTTGTCGATGCTTTCCGCTTGTTTAACATGTCCAACATAACCACAGTTACAGGCGCAACCGCTGGCGAGACCACAGGTGCCCGTATTACAGACATCCTAGACACAATCGGCTTTCCTACATCTATGCGTAATATCCAAGCAGGTTCAACCACCGTTCAGGCTGACCCTGGAACTGCACGCACATCACTCCAAGCCATCAAGAATATGGAGTTCTCAGAGCAAGGCGCGTTTTATATCCTGCCATCTGGCAACGCTGAGTTTTTAAGCAGAGCATCTATTCAGGCCAAATCTGGAGTCAATCCAACATTCTTCTCTAATGACGGCACAGGCATTTCTTACCGCAACATAGTTACTGCCCTAGATGACAAGCTGATTATCAACCAGACTTCTATTACCAGAGCCGGTGGCACAGCCCAGGTAGCCAACAACACAGCAAGCCAGATTAAATATTTCCCACACTCTTACACAGCCACAGACTTGCTAGTCCAGACAGACGCACAGGCTTTAGATATAGCCAGGGCTTACACCGCAACCCGGGCAGAAACCACTCTACGGGTCGATGCCCTTACTCTTGACCTAAACACAGCCGACTACACAGCAGGCACAACCGCTGCCCTTACCCTAGATTTCTTTGACACCATCCGTGTTAAGAACGTAGGGCAAGACGGCACAGTCATAGACAAGACTTTGCAATGTATGGGAGTAAGCCACGAAATCACTCCAAACACTTGGAATACAACCTTTGTAACAAGTGAACCAATCATCGACAGTTTTATCATAGGCAGTTCTTTATACGGTATAATCGGCACGTCAGTAATGACATATTAAGGGGTAATAAATGGCAACAGGATTTCCAGCAAGCACCGGAGACGTTCTCTCAGCTGCGATGTATAACGGCCTTGTAACGTTTGACATAAGCACACAGAGCGGTTCTACCTACACAGTGGCTAACGCTGATTTATATCAAAAGACAATCCTTACATCTAACGCAAGCACTAAGACCGTTACCATCGCCCCAGACTCAACTCTTACTGCTGCTGCCGTTGGTAGCACAATTACCTTTATTAACACAGGTGCAGGACTTCTAACCTTCGCCGCTGGTGCAGGTGTAACCATCGTCTCAGCTGGAGCAGTATCAGCCGCACCAACTCTTGCCCAATACAAGGCTTGCAGCGCAATCCGTCAGAGTGCTAACTCTTGGATTATTGTCGGTGCTATTGCCTAATGATTGGTAACTCTATTGCTGGATTCTTAGGAACTGGTGTTGCAGTTTCGGCATCATCCTATGAATCTATTGCAACCGTAACTGCCGCAGGTGGTGAAGCCAGTCTGTCTTTTACAAGCATTGTTGGAACTTATAAACATCTACAAATTAGAGGTCTTTCAAAAGATGGCTCTAATGCAAGCAATAACAGTTTATCTAACACAATAAATTTCAATGGCGATACAGGTTTAAACTACACGTTTCATAGACTGGTTGGTAACGGGTCATCCGCATCAGCAGGTGGTTTTGCTAATAGAACAATTATTACCGTTGAAAGTTCTAGCATTGGTTCGCTTACATCTGGCTTATTTGCTGTATCAATTGTGGACATCCTAGATTATTCTTCGACTACAAAATATAAAACAGTAAGGGTGTTGGCTGGTAATGATTCAAATGGAGTAGCAACTAACAATATTGCTATGTCTAGCGGTGTTTGGATGAATACAAATGCCATTACTACTATTTTAATTAGCGCGGCAGGTGGAACTTTTAGTGCAGGTTCAACCTTCGCCCTATACGGAATCAAAGGATAGACGATGCCAGCAACTTATGAACCGATAGCAACCCAGACACTTGGTAGTGCCACTGCAACAATTACCTTTAGTTCCATCGCTGCAAGTTGGACTGATTTGCGGTTGTCACTTGTAGGTTCAGTAACTTCAGCATCAACTCAATACTATTTACGCTTTAACGGAGTAAGTTCAGGTGGTCCTTATTCTGGCACTTATTTAGGCGGAGATGGAACAACTGCATCATCCACAAGATACACAAGTTCAAATGAAATACCTATAAATGGTATTAACACAGGTGGAACAACAACACCGCATTTTTTCATAACAGACATATTTTCTTATGCAGGTTCTACATATAAAACTTGCTTAATTGAAATTTCACACGATAGAAATGGCTCAGGTTTTGTGGAACGAGCAGTGGGTTTATGGAGATCTACCGCAGCAATTACTTCTGTGACAATTACTCTTAATAGTGGAAATATGGCCGCTGGCACAACCGCCACACTCTACGGAATTAAGGCGGCATAAATGGCTAATACATATACGCTGATTCAAGCCCAGACTCTTGCATCCGCTGCCGCTAGTGTTACCTTCTCAGCTATCCCTGCAACTTATACAGATATAGTCTTGCGTGTAAGTGCAAGACGCGCTGAGGCAGGCAGACAAGATTTACTTATTAAACCAAACAATGACACTTCTAATAACAGTGGAACTAATATCCAGGGTTCAGGTGCAGCAGCAACTTCAAATGCCACAAGCGCACAGTCAATAAAAATTGCTAACATAATACCTAGCACTAATGAAACTGCTAGCACTTTTTGTAATGCAGAATTTTATATGCCTAACTATGCTGGAAGCGCAAACAAACCTTCAGGCACTTTTGGTGTTGGAGAAAACAATGCAACTACTGCTTATATTGTTGGCAACGCGTCTTTAAGCCAAATTGCAAGTGCAATCTCAAGCGTAGTTTTATCGTTGGCTTCTGGCACTTTTGACACAGGCTCATCATTCTATTTATACGGCATCAAGAACTCATAAGGAGAAAACAATGGCAAATCCAACACGCGTAGAAGTCAACTGCACAACTGGCGAAGTTCTTGAGATAGAACTAACCGATGCAGAAGTAGCAGAACTAGAGGCAGCGCAAGCACAGGCCGAGTTAGACCGCGCTGCAAAAGAAGCTGAGGCAGCTGAAAAGGCTGAGGCTAAGGCTGCACTACTTAAGCGTTTAGGCATTACTGCCGATGAAGCGGCTTTGCTACTAGCGTGAAAATAAGATTAAGCAAAAGTGTTATTCAGCTTCGAGAGCAAGTAGATGACACGTATCCACTACGCGACCGTCGAACTGACGGCACCGTGGGCGACAGGAAACACGATTCTAAATCAGACCATACGCCTGATGCTATGGGCTGGGTTCGTGCCCTTGACATTGACGCAAACCTCACAGACCATAAATCTGAAAGCATCTACTTGGCAAATCAGATTCGTGCATATGCAAAGTCTGACCCTGCTAAACGAATTTCTTACGTCATACACAATAAGAAAATCGCTAGTCGAATCCTTAATTGGAAGTGGCGCAAATACACAGGAATTAACCCACACACCAGCCACATCCATATCTCGTTCAATAAAGGTAAAGCTGACGCAGATGGTTCTTTTTTTGAAATACCTATGCTAGGAGGCAAACAATGAAGCACCCACTATTCCTAACCGCAGGCGCGTTCTTGTCAGCTTGGGCTGCAAGTAACTTTGCACTTGATTATCGTGCCGTCTTATGGGCAATCCTCGCAGGCGTATTTGGATACGCAACACCTAAAAAGTAATGAATCCGCAAGACGTGGCTGCTGGTTCAGTAGCAGTTATTACTGTTATTGGTGCCTTCATAGGTTCAATTAGGTGGCTAGTTAAACATTACCTAAGCGAACTCAAACCCAATTCAGGCTCATCGCTACGCGACCAAGTTAATCGCCTAGAAGCGCGTGTCGATACTATTATCGTTATGTTAGATAGGTAACACTTTACTTATGGCTCGCAAGGTTAAAGTTCAAGACGATACATACTCTCCATTAGAGATGTATTGCATTGGCCTGAACGAGTATTACAAAGCCCTGCGTAAGGCTGGATTCTCTACTGAAATCTCTATGGCAATGATTATGGACAAGGCCAGTTACCCAGACTGGTTACTTCCAAGGCCTGTTGACTTTGACCCAGACAATCCGAACTTCACTCCCTATGAGGATGACGAGGACTAACCTTGAAAATAGTCGTGATAAGTGACTTACAAGTTCCCTTTCACAACCCGAAGGCCGTCAAAAACGTGGCAGCCTTTATTCGCAAGTTTAAGCCAGATGAGGTTCTTTGTGTCGGTGATGAAATTGATTTCCAGACTATTAGCCGTTGGAGTTCCGGGTTTGATGAACACTCCAAGACCATCGGAGCAGACCGAGACATGTGTGTCGATGTCATGTATGACTTGCAAATCACACAGCTCTCAAGAAGCAACCACGGAGCGCGGCTCTTTAACTCCATTTCTACTAGACTGCCTGGACTAATAGGCGCACCTGAACTAGAGATAGAGAATTTCCTTAGATTGCCAGAGTTAGGCATTAAGTATCATAAGAAGCCTTACGAGATTCCCGGCACTAATTGGATAATGGTGCATGGCGATGAGCAGAGCACAAAGCCTACAGGGGGCATAACAGCCCTAGAAGCCGCCAAACGGCATGGAAAGAGCGTTGTGTGTGGTCATACTCACCGACAGGGTATATCGTCTTATACGCAGTCCTCGGGCGGTTTAGAGGTATCTCGACTAACAGGCTTTGAAGTAGGCCACATGATGGATACACGTCAGGCTTACTACACCAAGGGCACGTTCAACTGGCAGGCAGGCTTTGGCGTTATTTACACAGACCGCAAGCGTGTTTTGCCTATAGCTGTGCCTATTGAGAAAGACGGCAGCTTCCAATTTGAAGGTAAAGTCTATGGATAAGCCTTGCTGCGGCGAAGAATGGCTTGGATTTGAGGAAGATTTCGTTATCAAATCGTTATCAAAATATGCTTCTATGAGGTTGAAATAGCCTGAATTAAGTGCGACCCTTTAGGCGTTGGCGAAGCACAGTAGCCAACGAGAAGGGCTACAAGATGGACTTAACAGCACTTAAAAGAAATGATTACTGGTGTGGATTTTGCTGCCTGCCTATGGGCGAGACACATTGCTTTGGATGTGGCCG
>Ga0247723_1002188_pt1 | contig 10652 bp, 13 predicted proteins | sample MSEWelMarce5H_FC_FD_189079 | JGI IMG/M metagenome (GOLD analysis project Ga0247723, IMG submission 189079) | Subsurface sediment microbial communities from gas well in West Virginia, United States - MSEEL Well Study Marcellus 5H_FC | ecosystem: Environmental > Terrestrial > Deep subsurface >...
AGTGGCCCTGATCGGAATGGCACGCAAGAACGGAAAATCTGCGCTGGCAGCATCGGCAGGATTATCCGCGCTGACATTAGGCGGCAATGGTTCCGAAATTTATTCATGCGCAGCCGATCGAGATCAGGCACGCATCGTATTCGGCACAGCTCGTCGAATGGTTGAACTAGATCCAGAACTTTCTTCAATGTTCACACTTTACAAAGACGCGATCGAATACAAAGACAAAGGATCCGTTTACCGCGCACTATCAGCAGAGGCATACACGAAAGAAGGACTCAACCCTTCGCCCATTGTTATCTTTGACGAAGTACACGCGCAGCCAAACCGAGAACTCTGGGATGTTATGTCGCTCGCCGGCGGAGCACGCGCCGATTCACTTCTTCTCGGCATAACAACAGCAGGAGTCAAGACACAAGCAAACGGACAAGACAGCCTGTGCTATTCGCTTTATCAATACGGCCAGAAGCTCGTAAAGGGCGAACTTGTAGATCCGTCTTTCTTCTTCGCTTGGTGGGAACCGAAAAACCCAGAAGCAGATCACAGAGACAAGCAGCTCTGGATTGAAGCAAATCCAGGATTCGGCGACATCGTCGATGCCGAGGATTTCGAGAGCGCGGTGCTTCGAACTCCAGAAGCCGAATTCAGAACAAAACGAATCAACACATTTGTATCAACAACAACTGCCTGGCTACCAACAGGAGCATGGGAAGCATTGATCGATACAGATAGAACACCAGAGCAAGGCGAAAATGTAATCCTTGCATTTGATGGAGCGTTCTCAAACGACAGCACAGCACTCATCGCCTGGCTTCTTGGCGGAGACAAACCGCACTTGATGGTTGTAGGAATCTGGGAACGACCAGACGATGCAGAACAGGGATGGCACGTTCCGGTCGCAGAGGTAGAACAAACGATCATCGACACATTTAGAAACAGCAACTACCAAACCAAAGAGATCGTATTCGACCCGGCACGATGGCAGCGAACATTTATGGTGCTAGACGAAGAAGGACTGCCAGTCGTTTCTTACCCGAACAGCGCAGAGCGAATGGTTCCAGCAACGCAGAAATTCTACGAAGCTGTAGTCAACCAGAGCTTCACACACGACGGCGATGAAAGAATGGCAAGACACATCGCCAACTGCGTGACCAAACAATCATCACGCGGAGTCATGGTTGCAAAAGCAAGCTCGAAGCGCAAAGTCGACGCAGCCGTTGCAGCAATCTTCGGATACGACAGAGCAACGCAACCAGCAGAACCAAAAAAACCAGTCGCAAGATTCTTCTCACTTGATCTAGGAGCAAAATGAAAAAAATAGACTTCTCATTGATCGCAGAAGTGGTAGGCGTTGCATGCGCAACAGCAGGACTGGCGATGCTTTCACTTCCGGTGGCATTGATTGCACTAGGATCTTTCTTAATTTGGATCACAGAAAAGGCTAACTAATGAGTCTATCAAAGCGACTACGACAATCAAGCGAGAAGCGAACCAACGACAGCCAATGGGTTGAACCGCTTATCCCAGGACGCCCTGCATTTATGGCGCCATCCGGAATCGACGTCACACCAGATTCTGCGATCCGTATGTCAACAGTTTATGCTTGCGTGCGATTGCTCGGCGATACGATTTCATCATTGCCACTAGGCGCATACATTCGACGCGGAAGAAATCGCATCTCATACATTTCAGCATTCGGTGAACAGCCAGCATGGATCAACAAGCCAAATCCAGAAGCAACACGCCTGGAGTTCTTCGAGCAAGTAATTTCTTCACTTAACATTCATGGCAACGCTTTCATTCTGACCGTTCGCGATGACATGGACGAAGTCGTCGAGCTTTATTGCATCCACCCAGATGACGTTCGCATTGAGCGACCACGACAAGGCGAGCCAATCATTTACAAAATGCGTGATGAAGTAGGAACATACACAAGAATTCTCACAAACAAAGAGATGCTCCATATTCCGATGTTTCGCCTTCCTGGATCCTTTTATGGATTAGGCCCAATCGGAGCTGCACGACTTACGATCGGTGCAGCGATGGCAGCAGACACATACGCAGCCGCCTACTTCGGCAACGCGGCAAACCCAGGCGGAGTGATCGAAGTGCCAAACGAGCTCACAGAAGAGCAGGCAAGCGACATCGGCCGCGATTGGAACATCACACACACAGGGCCGTACCGCGCAGGCAAGATCGGCATTCTTTCAGGCGGTGCCACATTTAGACCGCTAACACTTAACGCGGCAGATGCACAGCTGCTAGAAGCCCGGCGCTTCAACGTTGAAGATATCGCCAGATTATTCAGAGTTCCGCTCAGCCTTCTCGGACACCCGGTCGCAGGATCGATGTCATTTGCCAGCGTTGAAGCACAAAACCTTTCATTTGTTCAGCACAGCCTTCGCCCATTATTGGAACGCTTAGAGCAAGCACTTTCAGGATTGCTGCCAGAGCCAGAAGGTTTCATCAAGTTCAACCTTGACGCACTTCTACGAGGAACCACCCTGGAGCGCTTCGACGCTTACACAAAGGGATTGCGCGAAGGATTCCTATCGCTTAACGACGTCCGATCCGTAGAAGATCTGGCACCGCTTGGCGAAGCCGGAGATCAGTACCGAGTGCCACTACAAAACATCGACGCAGCAGATGCACGCGATGTAGGACTCAAGCTACGAGCAGAGATCGCAGCAGCCTTGATCCAAGTCGGATTCGAGCCGAAATCGGTAACAGAAGCGGTCGGATTGCCAGACATGACACACACAGGCCTGCCATCAACGCAGCTGCAACAGATTTCAACCATTGATCCAGCAGACCCACAAAGCCTCTACGAAGTCAACGCAAGAGAAGCACGCAATGATGAACCTTCGATCGTGATCCAAGTCCCGGAATCAAACATCAATGTTGAGCCAACAAACATCAACGTTCAACCGCCAAACATTACATTCGAGACACCAAACGTCGACGTGCAAGTAGCAGCACCAAACGTCAATGTTGAATCACCAACAATCGAAGTAACAAATACAATAGAACAGAAGAGCGTACGTCGAAAGGTAATTCGTGACGAGAACAATCTCATCACAGAAATTATCGAAGAATTTGTGAAGGATGAAGAATAATGGCAACAGGTCTAAGCGCTTATCTAGCAAACAAATTCCTTGATGCAGTAGGAAATGCGACAGCATATTCAGCATCAAACGTATACGTGAAACTTCACGTCGGAGATCCAGGAGCAGCAGGAACTGCAAACCCTGCAACGGAGACGACAAGAAAAGAAGTGACATTCTCTGCTGCTTCAACAGGAAGCATCGCATCGGATGCAGATGTTATCTGGACAAATATTGCAGGCTCACAAGACGCAACATATTTCACAGCCTGGGATAATTTGACGACAGGGAACTTCTTATTTAGCGGAACCGTTACAGGAAACGCATACACAGCAGGAGACACATACACAATCGCAAGCGGATCACTTACAGCATCGCTGACCGTAGCAAGTTAAAATGTCGTCCGAATTTGTACTAAACACATCTAAATTAGATGAAGGCAGACTTGGGCCATTTGTTTATGCAACAGCAAGCGCCGAGTTTGGATCAATAGCAGCAACCACAACAAGCAAAGTCACCCACTTAGTTACTGCTATTGCTCCACTCGGACAGATCGCAGCGCAGGCGCAGGCAGGAATTAACAACTACGCCACAGCCGCAGCTGCGCTTGGACAGATAGAAACCAGCGCCAGCGCCACGATTAATCACCAGGCGCAGGCAAATTCAGACTTTGGATCCATAACATCAAGTGCCACAGCTCAGATAAATCACCAGGCAACAGCACAGGCACTTCTCGGAATTCTAAATGCAAGCGCAAGCACGCAGGTCGATCACCAGGCAACAGCAACCGCAACCCTGGGAACGCTGGACGCAAACGCCAGAGTTTCAGTAGATCAGTACGCAACAGCAAGCGCCGAATTTGGAAGCCTGCAAGCAAACGCAACAACTACACAGCAAACAACACAAACAGCCGCAACCACAGGAAGCCCATACTTCGTAAGCCCGACGGTGATCGTTGAGCAGAAAATAAATAAAGTAGAAGCCCTGGCGCTGACACAATGGGGCGGAATGAAAACACAAGCAATATCAAGAATAGATTTCTCTGTGCTTCAAGACGACGCAGAACTTCTCCTACTGATCTAGGACAAAAATGCCATATTTGATAAGCGACAAGCAGAACGACTGCGCAGGATGGGCAACCGTTAAAGAAGAAACCGACGGATCCTATACAACAATTGCCTGCCATGACACAAAGCAAGACGCAATCGACCAAATGGTTGCAATATCAATTGCAGAAGATATGGAACCAGGCGGAGAAGTAAGCAACAGGGCAGTAGATCTGAGTGCTCCAGCATTTATTCGACAAAACGCAGAACGAGGATTGAAATATCTTCGAGAGGGTTATGGCGGAGATGGGCTCACAGAAGGAACCAAGCAAGCAGCTCGAGAGATGGCAGCAGGAAGAATAAGCGAAAACAAAGTAAGAAAAATGGCGCCCTGGTTCGCCAGACACAAAGTCGATGGAGAAGCACCAAAGAACAGCAACCCATCCGATCCGCAATATCCAGGAGCAGGACTCGTCGCATGGCTATTATGGGGCGGAGATTCAGACTTCAGCGATAGAGCTCAAAATTGGGCGCAACGAAAAATTGATGCATTAGATGCAGAAGAAGATTCAAGGAGCAAAATGAAAAAAATCGAACGCCGCACCTTCACGATCAAGAACGTAGAAGCACGCCAGGCAGAAGATGGAACGATGCGCCTGTCCGGATACGCAGCCGTATTCAACGACGACAGCGTGCCGCTTCCATTTATTGAGAGAATCGCACCCGGTGCATTTCGCAAGACGCTGACAGAAACGCCAGATGTGCGACTTTTGATCAACCACGAAGGCCTGCCATTGGCACGCACAAAGAACGGAACGCTTCGACTTCAGGAAGATCAAACCGGCCTCTACATGGACGCAGATCTTCCAGACACCCAGGCAGCTCGCGACCTTTACACGCTGGTCGAGCGCGGTGACGTAGATCAGATGAGCTTCGCATTTCGCGTGATCCGCCAGAAGTGGAACGAAGGAAGAACAGAGCGCACCCTTACAGAGCTCAGCCTTGCAGATGGCGACGTTTCAGTTGTGACTTACCCGGCCTATCCAACAACAAGCGTAGAAGCACGCGAGCAACTACGAGCTGCGATGCAAGCAGTCAAAGAGGGCCGCGAGATAAGCCCTGAAACGATGATGATCCTCAAGAGCATATTTTCAGATTTATCTGAAGGCCACGAATACATTATGAGAGCAGCAGAAGTTATGTCAGAATTTATGTCCGTTGAAGGCGCGACATACATGGAAGATGAAGAAGAAGAAGAGGACGATAGAGCCGTAGACACAGTCGGCAGCTTCGTCTCTTGGGATTCCTCTGGCGGAACAGCACGCGGAAGAATTGAACACGTTATGCGTGAAGGAGTTCTAGGAATACCAGGAACAGATTTCTCAATTACAGCAGAAGATAATGATCCTGCTGTTTTAATTAGAATTTATGAAGAAGTTCGAGATGGATGGCAAGCAACAGAAACTCTTGTAGGACACAAAGCGTCTACACTTACACTCATCGATCCATTGCCAGAACCAAGCCCCGAAGAAGCAACTCGCAAGATTTCTCTTCGACTTGCACAAGCGATCGTAAATAATACAAAATAGAATTCTGCCGGACAATCCAGCAGAGACAAAGTCGGAGCGACATTCGCACCCTTAAAGCGCCGCGAAAACCACCGCCACCACCTTGCACAAACCAACTCATAAGGAGATCAAATAAATGTCAAAGTCTTTCCTTGACAAATTGATCGAGCGTCGTGATGCAGTAAAGACAGAGATGGATGCAATTCTGGAAGCAGTAGCAACAGAAGATCGCACCGACCTGACAGCAGATGAAACAACAAAGGTTGACTCACTTGTTGAAGAATCACGCACACTCGATTCAAAGATTGAAAAAATGAAGGCACAAGCAGATGCGGATGCAAAGACAAACGAGATCCGCGCAGCTGTAGCCGATGTAGCAATGCCAAAGGTAGGCGGAGCAACAGTTACACGCGAAGCACGCACATACTCACCAAATTCAGAAGCATCATTCGTGAAGGATGCATTCAATGCACAATTCGCAAATGATTATGCAGCAAACGAGCGCTTAGCACGCCACATGCGTGAAGAGTCAATCGAGCGCCGCGATGTTGGAACACCACAATTCGAAGGTCTTGTAATTCCACAATATCTAGTCGATCTAGCAGCTCCATACGCACGCGCAGGCCGCCCATTTGCAGACTTCGCGACAAATAAGATGACACTTCCACCAAGTGGAATGACTTTGAATATTTCTCGTATGACTACAGGAAGTTCAACAGCCGTACAGGTAACACAGAACGATGCAGTATCAGAGACAGACGTTGACGACACACTACTTACAGTAAATGTTCGTACAATTGCTGGACAGCAAGATATTTCACGTCAGGCAATCGAGCGTGGAACAGGCATCGATACATTTGTTGTTGCAGACTTGATCAAGTCATGGCATACAACACTTGATTCACAGATCCTAAACGGTGCAGGCACAGCAGGCACAATCAAGGGCCTTCGTGCATCAGGCGGAAATGCAATCACATTCACATCAACAGCACCAACAGTCGGATTGCTTTATCCAAAGCTTGCTGATGCAATTCAGCAGATCCAGACAAACGCATTCGTTTCACCAACACACTGGGTAGTTCATCCACGTCGTCTAGCATTCCTACTTGCAGCAGTTGACAGCACAAACCGTCCACTTGTTGTACCAGCAGCAAACGGCCCAATGAACGCAGTAGGCGTTGGCGGAGCACCAATCTACGGAAACTCCGGATACCAGATGCTCGGACTTCCAATCATCACCGATGCAAACATCGGAACAACATACGGAACAACAACAAACCAGGACGAGATCTATTGCGTTTCAGCAAATGAAGCTCATCTATGGGAACAACCAGGTTCACCTTTCGCACTTCGCTTCGATGCAACAGGCGCAGGAAACCTAACTCTCAAGTCTGTCGTTTACGGCTACGCCGCATTCACAGCAGAGCGCTACCCACTTGCAGCCTCAATCATTTCAGGCACAGGTCTAAGCGCACCAACCTTCTAATCGAAGGCAAGCACTAAATTGTGCAGAGCGAGTGGCCCACCCCCCGAGTCACTCGCTCTGCACTTCTAAAACGGGGGAACAAATGAAAACAGGACACAAAGTAACGATTGGATCATGCGATCCAGGATCCGTAAACGGATCATTTGCATATCGCCTTATTCAATTAGCACAAGCAAGAAGCAGCAGGCTCGGCCCCTTTGTAAGAATTAAGGGATCAGGACTTCTATCAAAACAGCGCAACCGAGTGGTCAAACAATTTCTGGATAACACAGATTCTGACTGGCTCCTTATGATCGATTCAGATGAGCAGCTGACAGTTCCAGCATTTGACGCATTGATCGACACAGCCCATGACAAAGAGCGCCCGATCGTCGCAGGCCTTGTCTTTGCAGGATTTGGAGTACCAGGCAAGCCGTACCCCAAACCAGTCCCGGCGATATTTCAGGATAGCGACAAAGGATTTCTGCCGCTTTACAAATACGATAAAAATTCAGTCTTTGAAATTGACGCAGCTGGAACCGGATGCCTGATGGTTCACAGAAGCGTTCTAGAGAAGATGCGCGAAGTAGCAGATCCAAACCAGGGCAAAGATTGGTGCTGGTTTTGGGATGGGCCAGTAGCCGGCGAATGGATCGGAGAAGATCTATTATTCTGCCGAAGGGCAAAGGCGCTCGGATTTAAGATCCACGTCAACACAGCAGCTGTGCTACCGCATCAAAAGAGCTTCTGGATGGAAGAGGTTCATAATGATATTTGGAAAGATTAAGAAGATCCGGCAGAAGCCGGCAAAGGAAACAGCAACCGCCGATCCCAAACTAGAACGCGCAATGCTGCCGAAACCGGAAAGAAGGATAAAGCGTGGCCCTAACTAATGCCTACTGCACACTTGCCGAATTAAAGGCATCGCTTGCGATTACAGACAGCGTCGATGACACACCACTCGAAGCGGCGATCACATCAGCAAGCAGAATGATTGACGATTATACCGGGCGCTTCTTTTATCGAAATGGAACGACGCAATCACCGGTCGCTCGTTATTACACACCACTCGATCCCTGGACAATGAACATGGACGATAACGTTTCAATTACGGAAGTGGCAACAGACGATAACTTCAACCAGACATGGGATACCGTTTGGTCAACCAGCGACTACATGCTCGAGCCAGTAAACAATCCACAGCGCGGCTGGCCAGTCAACCGGATCCTTGCAATCGGCCGATACGTTTGGCCCTATTATTTACCACAATCTTGCCGGATCACCGGCGTCTGGGGATGGACAGCGACACCAGCCGAAATCAACATGGCAACCTTGATCCAAGCAGCTCGATTATTTACAAGACGCCAATCGCCATTCGGAATCGCAGGAAGTCCAGATTTAGGCACCGTCCGATTGAGCGCCAAGCTCGACGCAGACGTTGAAACCCTTGTGCGCCCATTTAAGAAGAACAACGGATTGGCGAAGTAAATGAACCCAAGCCAAGTCCGCGACGGTCTTAAAACCAGGCTACAGACCATAACAGGCCTACGGGTATACGACTTGATACCAGAGCCAGTAACACCGCCATGCGCGGTCGTAGGACAACTAGATCTCACATTCGACATCGATAACGCCCGGGGATTAGATCAGGCAAACGTCGATGTTTATGTGATCGTTCAACGCTTCTCCGAAAGAGCAGGCCAGGACAAACTCGACGCATACCTAGCAGGATCGGGCGCAAGCTCAATCAAAACAGCGATCGAAGGAGATAGAACGCTTGGCGGAACAGTAAATACCTTGCGAGTCACATCGGCTGAATCAGGCCAATATGAATCACAAGGAAACCTGTTTCTTTCTTACCGATACCGCTTAACAATTTGGGGATAAGGAGAACCAATGTCATACACGATCATCTCAAGCAAAACCGTCTGCGGAAAAACCAAAGGCGACACGCTAACAAATGAAGAATTGCAAGATGCAGGAGTCAGCGCAGAAACTCTGATCGCTGGAAACCACATCAAAGCAGTAGCAACAAACACAGAAACAAAAGTAGTACAATCCATCAAACAAGAAACCAAAGAAGGAGCGACCGCATAATGCCACGCTTAGTCCTAACTAACGCATTCATATCCGTCGGTGGAGTGGATCTGAGCGATTTGGTCGCTTCAGTAACACTCAATTCGACATTCGACGTCGTCGAAACAACAGCATTCTCTTCCACAGCAGCTAAGACTCGCGTGGCAGGATTGGCAGACAACTCAATCTCACTAGAATTTCATCAAGACTACGCAACAGGCGAAGTCGAACAAACAATCTATCCATTACTCGGAACATCGGCGGCAGTTATTGTCAAGCCAAATGGTTCAACAACAAGTGCATTCAATCCGTCATACACATGCAACGCGATTGTTTCAGAATGGACTCCGCTAAATGGAACCGTCGGTGAGTTAGCAACAGCAAGCATCACTTGGCCAGTAACCGGAGCAATTACAAAGGCGGTCGTGTAATGGCAAGAATTGTTCTAACAAATGCATATGTTGTATTCGGTACAACTGATCTGAGCGATCACATCGCGTCAGTCACATTGAACTCGACATTCGACATCGTCGAGACAACTGCGTTCGGAAACACAGCAAAGACTCGTGTGGCTGGATTAGCAGATAACTCTGTAAGTTTCGAGTTCCACCAGGACTACGCAACAAGCAGCGTCGAACAAACAATCTACCCATTACTCGGAACAGCCGTAACAGTTTCAGTAAAGCCAGTCAATACAACAACAAGCACAGTGAATCCGAATTACGCATTCTCTGCGCTAATTTCAGAATGGACTCCGCTAAACGGAACCGTCGGTGAATTAGCCACTGCATCGGTCACTTGGCCGATCAGCGGAGCAATTACAAAAACAACATCAGCATAAACAACTAAGGGGGAAAACAAATGGATGGATTATTCATCAAAGTAAAAACAAACGATGGCACCGATGCAACGTTCCCGTTGCGTCCACGTATCATCGTGGACTTTGAACAAAAGTACGGAAAAGGACTCGCAAAACTTATTGGCGAAGAGCAGAAACTAGAGCACATCTATTATTTAGGATGGCTCGCACTTCGAGCAAACGGCAAGGTTGTGAAACCCTTCGGGCCTGATTTCTTGGATACATTGGAAGCAGTATCCCTGGACACAGACCCAAATTCCGAATCCACAGAGACAGCCTGACCTATTCAATAGCAGCAGTTTCTGTGGAGACAGGCATCGACCCGATCAGTTTATTAGATGCACCGGAAGGAATTCTAGAAGCGATCGTGATCTACCTGAAAGAGCGAGCAAAGGCGGTCAATAAAAATGGCGGATGAAACAGTAGTCATATCCGGCATTAAAGAAACCATCGAATCGCTCAAAAAATTCGACAAGGACGCAGCTCGTCGGCTGAACAAAGTGATCAACGACGAGCTTGCCCTTGCCGAAGGCG
>Ga0247723_1002189_pt1 | contig 10649 bp, 6 predicted proteins | sample MSEWelMarce5H_FC_FD_189079 | JGI IMG/M metagenome (GOLD analysis project Ga0247723, IMG submission 189079) | Subsurface sediment microbial communities from gas well in West Virginia, United States - MSEEL Well Study Marcellus 5H_FC | ecosystem: Environmental > Terrestrial > Deep subsurface > Rock...
CCCTTTTTATCAGGGAAGAATCGTTTTGAGCAGCTGCATGGGCCGATGAAATACATACCAGCAGCAATGACAAAAACAAGTTTGTCAGTAGATTTTTTCTCATATCAATATTTGTAAAAAGGTAAAAAAGAATACTTTCTAGAACCTCGGGCAATTCAATTTTTTAGCATTCGGATCAGATGGCTTCTTGATATAAATTAAGGACACTTCCATACCACCTCTTGAGTTGGAGGCGGGTTTAAGGCTGGAGGTGTTCGCATCATAAGAAGCGCCGATATGTATACCAGAAAATTCCAGGCCGATATAAGGGATTGCCGCATCATTAAAACGATACCAGGCACCAATAAAGAAATTGGTAGGATTTTCTTCGCTGTTATTTACATTGTAACTAAACGCTCCACCCACGACAGTATTTTTTGCTTTTGCCTGCATACTATGGTTTGCTGCCACATGTATGGCATGGTATGAGCCGATTGGAATTTTTCCACCTGCTTGTATAGTGGTACGGGCAGCCAGTAAATAATCGCCACCTTTAAAGCTTTCCTTTGGTCTGTTGATATGGTACATGGATGCACCGATATAGAAATTATTGTAGCCGTTGGTACTTCCGTTATAAAGAATACCGGCATTCAAATCAAAATAGCTAAGCGAAACTTGTTGGCTGCTGAAGATCTCGCTGGTTACACCAGTAAAACCCAAGGGAGTCAATTCATCTGCAAAGTCAACTTTTGAAACATCCAGTCTTTTGTTTACAAATGTTCCCTGAAAGCCGGCACCAATCTGGTGAAAGCCATCCTCATCCAATCCTTTATGATAGGCCATTGAAACACCGGCATAATTGGTAACCAATACGCCATCACCGGCACGATCGGTAACACCCAGTATACCTACTCCTAATTTATCGATATCAGACAATCTGTTTTGTAAAATCCCAAAGTCAATAGAAGCTGTTCGGGTAACAAACGCATTATTGATGGTAGGCCACTGGTTACGGAAGTTTCCGGCTATGCGGAAGCTGCCGTCGAACTTACCCGTCAGTGCCGGATTCAGTGTAAGCGGAGAGGCAAAGAATTGGGAAAAGTTGGGGTCTTGTGCTCTTGACACAGTTGCCAGCACCACACAAATCGTAATAGTAGAAAAAAGTTTTTTCATCACAGCTATTAATATTTATTCATTGAAGGACGGAAATTAATTCAATGCCTGCCAGAGTTTTAGTAAACGTAAATCAGATATTGTAATTGCCCTAAGCCGATTGTTTTGGTCGCCGTCCGGTACGAAATGGAAAAATACAACAAAATAAAGACCCGAAAAAAGGAAATATTGCTGCTTTTGGTAAGCTGTGGGCTCTGAGCTGTAAGCTGCAATAAAAATCCTAAAACATTGACTTCAAGACCCGTAACTCCAACTCAAACGCTATAACTTTTCCTTACATCTGCACCTTGGTTCCAAAGGCCAGGTCTCCCGCATCTCCCAGTCCCGGTACAATATATCCCTTGGCTGTCAGCTCATCATCTATATCGCCACACCAGATGGTGGCTGAAGGCTCTTCCCGTTGCACATATTCTATGCCAACGGTGCAGGCAATAGCCGCCACGATATGAATTTCTCTTGGCCGGCCTTCTTCCCGTAAAAATTGGATGGTTTTTACGAGGGAAGAACCCGTGGCCAGCATAGGATCGGAGATGATGATGACCCGGTTTTCCAGCTCGGGGCAGGACACATAATCCAGGCTTATTTCAAAGCTGCCATCCTTGTTGTGCTTGCGGTAAGCCGAAATAAAGGCATTGTCGGCCTGGTCAAAATAATTCAATAAGCCATTGTGGAGCGGTAGCCCGGCACGCAAAATAGTGGCCAGCACCGGTTGTTCTTTCAGCATTTTATGAATAGCAATCCCCAACGGAGTCTGAATTTCTCTTTCCTCAAAAGGCAGCACTTTACTAATTTCATAAGCGGCCGCTTCGCCAATTCTTTCCAGGTTGCGCCGAAAACGCATCCGGTCATGCTGGATGTTCACATTGCGCAATTCACTTACCCAGTTACTGATCAAAGAGTGTTGCTGGCTGAGGTTGATTATCATTGTTGCAGTTTGGTTGTAGGTTTTGGATGGCTGCTATTGCATATCAATAAAAACCTGATGGTAAAACTTTACTTTTGGCAAACTTAATCTAAAATCAAAAACAGGCAATCTAAAATCAGGTTATGGTGTACCGGGCTATTGGTTTAATGAGTGGCAGTTCATTGGATGGATTGGATATCGTGTTTGCCGAATTTCAATCACAGGGCGGCCAATGGACTTACGAAATACTGGAAGCAGATTGTTATCCCTACCCGGAAAAATGGGTGAGCCGATTAAAGGAGGCCACAAATTTATCGGCCCTTGATTATCAGTTACTCCATACCACCTACGGACATTATTTGGGAGAGCAGGTCAACCATTTTATTGATACCTATCAATTGCAGTATAAAGTGGCAGTTATTGCTTCGCATGGGCATACTACCTTTCATTTGCCGGCACAAAAAATGACAGCCCAATTGGGAGACGGAGCTGCTTTAGCGGCGGCTACCCAATTGCCAGTTGTATCTGAACTAAGGGCTTTGGATGTGGCTTTTGGCGGACAGGGTGCTCCCATTGTTCCCATTGGAGAAAAATTATTACTGGGTGGTTACGACTATTTTTTAAACATCGGCGGCATCGCCAACATTTCACAAAACGCCACTAAGTATACCGCTTTTGATGTTTGCCCTGCCAACCGGGTGCTCAATATGCTGGCCAATGAATTAGGGAAGGACTACGATGATGGGGGACAAATGGCAGCCACCGGTACGGTTAATGAAGTGCTGCTTGAACAATTAAATGCACTGGATTACTACAAAAAAGAAGCTCCCAAATCGCTGGCCAATGACTTTGGAACAGATGTCATTTATCCCATCATTAAGAATAGCGGTTGCACAACAACGGATGCTTTAAGGACATATATAGCCCATATAGTAACACAGATTTGCCGGTCGGTCGGTCTCTTGCAGCAAAGTAACTCCTCACAGGATACCACCACCAGGGCTAAACTATTGGTGACTGGGGGCGGCGCATTAAATAGTTTTTTGATAGAATGCCTTTCCAAAGAACTGACCAAAATCGGTATCGAAACCATGGTGCCGGATAAACGACTTATTGATTTCAAAGAGGCACTTATCATGGCTTTTATAGGGGTATTGCGCTGGCGTCAGGAGTATACGGTGCTTTCATCGGTCACCGGTGCCAGCCGCGATAGTATTGGTGGCGCCTTATGGACGGGGCAGGAGGCCTGATAAAATCCATCTTTTATTTCCTGTTTTTGCTTTACATTCAGCGTATGCAGGAGCTCAAAAAAAATATCCCGGCTGCGGGAACCAAAGCAGAACCATTGCCCGGTTCTATGGAAGAGGTATTGCTCTTCAGAAAAATTCAACACCAGTTTCCCCGGCAGTTCCGAAAAGTTTTTCCAGATAAGCTGGCCGAAAAGTCGGTGGTGATTATTCCCTCCATTACCCTGGACCAGGAAATATTGGCCAAGGTTAGCGGGCATATACATTATGAAGAAAGGTTGTTGTGTTTGCTGATGTTGTTGCGTATGCCACGTACCCATATGGTATATGTAACCAGTATGCCGATTGACCCGGTCATCATAGATTACTACCTGCATTTACTTCCGGGTATTACCCGTCATCATGCCTTGCAGCGGCTTACTATGCTCAGTTGTTATGATGCTTCTCCCAGATCACTGACTGAAAAAATTCTCGACCGGCCCCGCCTTATCGAAAGAATAAAGAAAAGTATACCGGCCGGAAATGCCGCACATATGGCCTGCTTTACCGTTACCAAATATGAAAGAACGTTATCGGTAAAACTGGATATGCCTATTTACGGATGCGATCCTGAATTATGCGAGCAGGGCAATAAAAGTAATGGCCGGAAAATTTTTAAGCAATGCGGATTGAATGTGCCCGCTGGTTATGAAGACTTGAAAAATGAGGAAGAGATCATTGATGCATTGACCAACCTGAAGCTAAGCGATACTTCCTTACGAAAAGCGGTGGTGAAAATGAATGACGGATTTTCAGGAGAGGGCAATGCTATTTTTTCGTATGAAGGAATAGAAGAGCAGGCAGAGTGGCGAAGCTGGATAGCAGAGCAACTGGCGGAGCGGTTGAAAATTGTAGCCGGCGACCTAAGCTATAAAGATTTTATGTATAAGTTTCAGCACATGGGTGGTATAGTAGAAGCTTTTGTAGAAGGGGCCATTAAAACATCACCATCCGTGCAGTGCCGCATCAACCCGCTGGGTGATTGTAAAGTGATTTCCACACACGACCAGGAAGTGGGCGGTGAAAGTGGACAGGTGTTTTTAGGAGCTTATTTCCCGGCGCAGCAGGATTATGCGATTGAAATCGGCGGATACGGATTGAAAGTAGCGCAGGCATTACAGAAAAACGGAGTGATGGGCCGGTTTGCCGTGGATTTTATTTCAGTAAAAGAAGGGGATGAGTGGACGCATTACGCCATTGAAATTAATTTGCGTAAAGGGGGTACCACCCATCCCTATATATTATTACAATTTTTAACGGATGGTGATTACGACCACGAAAATGGATTATATCTGACGGCCAACCGGCAAACCCGATATTATTTTTGTTCGGATAACCTGCGCAGTAAAAAGTATGTGGGTATCACTCCACCAGACCTGATTGATATTGCCATGATGCACCAGTTGCACTATGACGGCACCTCGCAGGAGGGAGTCATGTTTCATTTGATCGGAGCCCTTTCACAATTTGGCAAACTCGGTGTAGTTTGTATTGGCAGTACACCAGAAAGGGCAAAGAATTTTTATGAGCAAACGGTAAAAGTGCTGGATGGGGAATGCTGTTAGGTCTACCCCGTTGAACTGATTTTTTACTACCGGCATAGCCTATATGCTTTTCGCCATAGATAATTTTCGCCGCCCTCTCCCAGCAGGAATTAAGAAAGTTAAACAACTTAGTGCATGATGTGGATCCCACGGTTTTGTATTTGCCAATACCATAACAGAAGCGTCAGGCGGTATTATTAAGAGAAGGCATAAGCATTAACTCTTTATAGTTGTTATTCGTACGGCCTGCTTTTACAGGGAATGATAATTTCCAAAGTAAACCCCTTGCCCGGAGATGTAATTATTTTTGAAACGCCATTAAAAATGCTTAGGCGACCATTAATATTTTTCAATCCAATTCCGTCTGTCTTTTTACTACCGTCCATTCCTATTCCATTGTCAGCAATACTCATACTAAAAATACCGGCACTTGTAATAATAGTTATGATTACTTCAGTAGCTTTTGAATATTTTACAATATTGGTACATTGTTCCTGGGCTATCCGGAATATATTTATTTTTCTTTCATCATCTAGCAGGTCTTCATCAAACTCTGTGGCAGTAAGAACTGATTTTATATCAGAAACCCCCAGCATATTCTTCATAAGTCTTTCCAATAAATCGACAATGCTTTCTACTGCCAGGTCAGGTGCCACAAATGCATGTGCAATTTTCCTGTTTTCCCGGATTGCCTCTTGTAGATAATTCATACAGGAATTAATAAGTTCTACAATATTTTCCGGGTTGGATTTGGCGATAGTAAGTACTAAGTTGGTTCCCACCAATATCTGGTTTACATTGTCGTGTAGTTCGATTCCAATAGCATTACGTTCTTTCTCCTGTGCCTGCAATGCAGTTGCCGTAATGTTTAGTTGTTCCTGTTTTTGTTGTTCACGCAAGTCATCTTCCAGTTTCTTTCTATCTGTAATATCTGTAATAGCACCGATGGTTTTGATTGCTTTTCCTTTTTCATCTCGTATAAAGATGGCATGATTAATTATATAAAGGGTAGTATTGTTTGCAGAGATAATCCGGTATTCAAGATCCCAAAGTGTTCGGCTGATATCCATTCTTGCTTCACCAAAACTTTGACGAACTTTCTCCCTGTCCTCTTCTACAATATACTTTCCTTCTACTCCCAATTTCCAATCAATTACAGTGTCTGCTCCCAAAAGTTTTTCTCTGCCTTCATATAAAAAGTATTGCTTAGTTTCAAAATTAAGCTCCCATATTATATCTGAAGTTGCTTTGGTAGCATATTGAAAACGTTCATTACTTTTTCTTACTTCCTCTTCTGCCTCTTTTCTCTCTGTAACATCATGAGTGATACCGTACAGGCCGATAGGCTCACCTTCATTATTAAATTCAAATTTACTTTCAGAATATACATGTCTTATAACTCCGTCTTTTCGAATAATACGGTGATGAAATGAAATGTCTGTGAAGGTTATATAGGATTCGTCAAGTAATTGTTTTACATTCCCCCTATCATCGGGATGGATGAGCAGTAACCATTCTTCGATGGGTATGTTATGATCTCCCGGAGTAATCCCATAAATCCTATAGGTTTCATCAGACCATTTCGATGTGTGTGTTAAAAAATTGATTTCCCAGTTTCCCATGTGCGAAATTTCCTGGGCTTGCTTTAATCTCCTTTGGCTTTCTAAAAGATCCTGCTCCGCCTTTTTTCTTTCAGTAATATCTTTCCGGATGGCTAAGTACTGGTAAGGTTTCTTTTCTTCGTCAAGGAAGGGCACAACAGTAGTGTCTTCCCAGTAAAAACTTCCATCTTTAGCTTTGTTCCGGAATTCCCCATGCCAGATATTTCCTTTAGCAATAGTTCCCCATAGTTCCTTTATAAATGATGCTGGATGATAACCCGAATTTACAATTTGGTGGTCCTTTCCAATCAGTTCGGTTAAATCGTATTGGGATATCCTGCAGAAATTTTCATTAGCATAGATTATTATTCCTTTTTGATCAGTAATGGTAACATCGGCAGATTGATCTAGTGCATACCTGTAGTCAGCAATTTCCTTTTTTGCCTTTCGTTGTTTTAGCGCCGTACTGATTGCAGCAGGTAATCTTGCCATCCTGTCTTTTAGGATGTAATCGTCAGCTCCAAGTTTTATGATCTCAGCAGCATATTCTTCAGATACTGTTCCGGTTATCATAATAAAGGGAATATCGGGAAATCTTTGACGGGCGATAGTAAGCGCATCGGTCGAATTAAATTGTGGCAAAGCATGATCGGATAATATTACATCCGGTTGAAACTCTTCAAGTGATTGAAGAAATGTTTTTTTGTTCAATGCCAATTTGAATTCACGCAGAATATTTTGCTGTTGAAGAAAACGTTGTATGATCTCGGCATCTGTAGGACTATCTTCCAGTAGTAATATTTTCAGTAGCTTTTCCATAGTGTCAGGCAGGGGGTTGGTTAAGTAATAGCCAATAGAATCCAAGATTTTTTATGGCTTCAGCAAATCCTTCAAAATTTACCGGCTTCACGATATAGCTGTTTGCTCCAAGCGCATAACATTTTTGTACATCCGGGTTTTCTTTTGAAGAGGTAAGAATTACCACCGGTATTGTTTTTGTATGTGTCCCCGATTTTATTTTTTCCAGTACTTCTATGCCATTTACTTTTGGCATCTGTATATCAAGCAATACCAGTTTTGGCGGCTTGTCCATGGGACGTCCTGCATATTTTCCAGTACTAAAAATATACTCCAGTGCTTCTTCACCATCGGTAACATGCACCATGTTATTTGCCATGTTGTGTTTTTTCAGCTGTCTGATGGTTAGTTCTGCATCATCAATATTATCTTCTACCAACAGAATGTCAACAGAGTTCTGATTCATAAAATTGATTTTATTTTTGAATGATAGCTGATTCATCCGGCAACGAAAAATAAAAGCAGGCTCCTTTTCCTGGTTCAGCCTCTGCCCAAACCCTGCCGCCATGTTTGGTTATTATTTTTTCTACAATGGCAAGACCCACGCCGGTTCCTTCAAATTCGGCAGCGCTATGCAGGCGTTGAAAAACCTTAAATAGTTTATCCTTATACTTTACATCAAAACCAACGCCATTGTCTTTAACAAAAAATACGATTTCGTTTTCTGCAGGTAAAGTACCTATCTCTACTACCGAGTTTTTCTGTTTGATGGAATATTTTACAGCATTGGAAATAAGGTTTACCCAAACCTGCCTGATGGTATTTGCATCGGCTTGCACATCCGGCAGTGGTTTAATTACCCAACTGGTCTTTTCATTGATGTTTTTAAAATCCATTTCTGTTATGATCTCTGCTATCATTTCGTTGGTGTGTACAGTTGTTTTTGCAATTTGCTGCCGCCCAAGCCGTGAAAAATGGAGCAGGTCATCTATCAATGCGCCCATTTTTGCAGTGTTGTTTTTTATGACGGAAGTAATGCGTTTGGCTTCATCATCTAATTTGCTGCTGTAATCTTCTTCCAGTATGCTGGTAAAACCAATAATACCCCTTAAAGGGGCCCTCAGGTCATGCGAAATGGAATACGAAAATGCTTCCAGTTCTTCGTTTAACTTCCGGAGTGCATCTTCTGCTTTTTTTCGTTCGGTAATATCCCTGGCAATGCAATACAGTTTTCTGGTAAGGGGGTTTGGGGTGGCATTCCAATCGAACCACAAATAGTCACCGTTTTTTTTGCGGTAGCGGTTAATAAAATGAATTACAGTTGCTCCTGCTTTCAACTGGTCATAAGCTTCTAATGTGGCAGGAATATCATCTTGGTGAACAAATTCCAGAAACGGGTTTTCGGATAGTTCGTTTTTGGAATATCCAAGTACTGTTTCAAAACTTGGATTTATAATTTCAAAATACCCTTCATTGTTGGCAATGCAGGAAAGGTCATTGCTGTTGTTAAAGAAATATTGAAATTCTTTTAGTTTTTCTTCAGCTCTTATCCGTTGGGTAATATCTCTTGCCAAAACTAGGGAGCCAGTAACATTTCCGCCGACATCTTTAAGCTGAGAAGCAGTTACCAGCATATTCAGGGGCCTGCCCGATTTGGTATGATAAATAGCTTCACCCTGCCAATGACCTTTTTCCATGAATGATTGCAGAATTTGTTCTCTGGAATTATCCGGATAAATAATTTTTAAAACATCACGGGTAGGTTTTCCAATAACTTCTTCTCTTTTCCATTCAAATAATTTTTCAGCAGCTTCATTCCAACTGATAGTACAAAAGTTATTGTCTGAAGAAATGATGGGGTCCTGGATATTTTCTGCAATGGTGGCCAAAAAACTTACCCGTTCCAGCATTCCTGATAATTCTGCTGCCCGTTTTGCTTTTTCATCGTTTTGAAAGAGCAATTCTTTATTTGCAATAAGTAATTCTGTTGTCCGTTTTTCTTTTTCTGCATTTTGAAAAGCCAGTTCTTTATTGGCAATAACCAATTCTGCTGCCCGTTTCTCTTTTTCTTCACTTTTAAAAATAAGTTCATTTCGGTTAAGTAATAGTTCTTCAATCCGTTTTCGTTCGGTAATATCTGCCCTTATGGCAATGTACTGGTAAGGTTTATCCTCTTCATTCAGAAAGGGAACAATGGTAGTATCAACCCAATAGATAGTTCCGTCTTTTGCTTTATTCTTTAATTCACCCTTCCATATTTTTCCGTTGGCAATAGTTGTCCAGATGTTTTTAATGAATTCTTTGGTATGATGGCCTGAGTTGATGATGCGGTGATCCTGACCAATCAGCTCCTGCCTGCTGTATTTTGATATGTTGCAGAAATTATCATTTGCATATTGGATAATTCCTTTTTGATCTGTTATAGCTACGATGGAAGATTCTTCCAAAGCATATTTGTAGTCAGAGGTTTCCTTTAAGCTCTTCCCTACTTCCTCTGTTCGTTCTTTCACCCGTTGTTCCAGTTCTTCATTTAATTTACGAAGGGCTTCTTCTGCTTTTTTGCGTTCGGTAATATCTCTGGTTAACTTGGCATAGCCATAAAGCTTATTGTCTTCATCATATAGAGTTGTAAAGACTACATCGGCCCAAAAAAGGGTTCCATCTTTTCGCTTCCGCCACCCTTCCGTTTCAAACTTACCCTGCTGTAATGCCTGTTGCAGGTTTAAACTGGGCTCATTCAGCTGCAATTGTTCGGGAGTATAAAATATACTGATCGGCTGCCCGATTATTTCTGCTACTTTATACCCTTTGATATTTTCTGCACCACTATTCCAGCTTGCCACCCTGCCTTCGGTATCCAGCATAAAAATGGCATAGTCTTTTACGCCGCCTACCAATAGTTCATAATCTTTCCTGCTTTTTTTAAGTGCCAGCTCTGTTTTTTTTCTTTCTGTTATTTCGGCTTCTAATGCAGATTGCGATCGCAGTGAAAAAATTACGGGTAAATGCTTTACCAGGTAAAAAACAGTAACCCAGCTAATTACCCCGGTAATAAAACGAGCTAAGGCACTTAAACGATAAACAGGGATCCAGAATGCAACCGCATCCAAAAAATGAGTGGCGCCACAGGCAAGTATGAATGCGGCAAATAAAAAATAAAGCCTGGTAAACTGTATGTTTTTTTTCCTGGAGATAAACTTGATAATAACGATAGGAATGGCAAAATAAGCAGACCAGATAAGCAGGTCGCTTATAATATAGAGCCAGCCGTGAAAATCTGTCCATTTGCCACAATGCCAGCGGGGCGGCCAGTCACTGCTGTCAAAAAGATTTCTAAAAAAATCTAAAACCTGATCCATAAACC